>Ga0114999_10006763_pt1 | contig 13145 bp, 5 predicted proteins | sample ArcticOcean_MG_C_3_FD_89820 | JGI IMG/M metagenome (GOLD analysis project Ga0114999, IMG submission 89820) | Marine microbial communities from western Arctic Ocean - ArcticOcean_MG_CB8_126 | ecosystem: Environmental > Aquatic > Marine > Oceanic | place: Arctic Ocean: Canada Basin | collected...
AAATGCACTAAGAGGTTTCCCCCCAGTCGAGTCTATTTTACCTGCTTCCTTATACTTAGGAATGCCTCCCGATCTTTGCATCCTTGATTTTCCAAACGTCCTCCGTGAGTTAAGTAAATCCCAAAAATTTCCCGCTTTTTTTGGTAAATCAATGCCACCAATTTTTCCCCCAAATGCTCCTCCTACTAGTAACGGTAAAAGTATACCCAAATCACTAGGACGATCCCCAGCAACACGCTTCCCCGGCCTATCCCTTTCTTCCATCCACTTTGACCCCAGATATCCTGCACCAAGTAACGCCCCAATCACACTGAAGTCATCAAAGAACGAAGGCCCACCTTCTTTAAACTTAGGAATCCCTCCTGACCTCCCCTTAACATAAGGAGCTAACGAAAGTAAATGGCTTGGTTTAACTGTAGAATTCTTTCCGAAAATAGGCATATCGTCACCTATTTCTATGTCCATATTAGCCCAGTCTACCATCGGACTTTCGTCAAACAGTCCTAACCCATCTGATCCACCAAATCCAATAGTCCCAAGTATCCCGGCTCCTAACAAGCTAGATTGCCTGTCATCATCTGATTGGTTAGGAAGGAAGGCTTTAATTAACGCGCCTATACTCCCAATTTTAGCCATTGCAGAGAACATGCCCCAAAGAGATATGTTTTCAGTAGTAAAGCCGGAGTCACCACCTTCTTTAAACTTAGGAATGCCTCCTGAACGATTACGTTCAGAACGAAACAAACCGCTGTACGGACCACGCTTAAACGGTCCCGAACTTAGAGCAGGAATAATATCAGATATGAAATTATAATCATTAACTTTCATTCCAGACTTCCACGGGCTTTTTTGTGCGGGGGCATCATCGACCCCAAAAATCCCATCTCCTATATTTGAGAACAAACTCCCCATAATCAAATTGGAAGCGAAGAGTCCAGCAAGACCCTTAGCTGCCCCCGTTGCTCCCCCAGACTGAACCTGATCCATGAAATCAGAATTTTGACTAAGATGATACATCCCGAAAAGAGTACCTAATAAACTCCCACCTTCTCCAAACTCCGGCATTCCTCCTTCTTCAAGCTCAGGATCGTTGAATTTAGAGATATCCCGCATCATTCTGCTATCGTCAATAATTGGGGCAATCTTATGCTGGAATAATGTTCCACCTCTATCGTACTTAGGGATTCCTCCCATTCTAGCTATGTCATCATAATACTCATAATCCTCTTCCCAAGGCTGTCTTCGTGGACCGCCCCAATTAGGTCTTCTACTTCCTGTAGACCCTAAAGGCTGTCCGAAATTCCCGCCAGTAGTCGCACCACTCTTTACGGCAGAACTACCTTTATCCCACAAGTATCCCGCGCCACTAAACATCCCACCTAAGATGCCTGAAATAAAACCATCCCCCCACATTGACTTCGGCTCTGTAGAATTCCTATCCCACCCTGCGGTGAGAAGCCCACCGATCCCACCTGCAATCATGCCGATGCCTTGCCCTTGGGATCGGAGGGCTTCTGCCCGCTTCTTTGCTCCGGGATCAGTATTGTAAGTTTCGTTATAATCAAAGACCTGCTTCTTTTGAAAAACCCACTCTCCTGTTTCATCATTCATCATACCCGTGTCAAGATCATCTACCCATTTATATACGGGTCTTGTTTTCTCCTCGTTTTTACTAAGCTCCTTAAGGGCTTTACTTTCGTAATACATGTTAGCCATAGTATTTAACAAAACAGCAACATCCAAACCTTGACCCCAATTCCAGCCCTGCTTACCACCACTTCTCATCTGTGGGATGCCACCACCATCCCCAAAGTATTGACTCAAGTTATTATTACCAACGGGGAGGGCACGAATACTACTTTCCAGACCCCCCGTATAAGCCTCTGCTTCAGGAGTCCAACCACCTGCTTCAAACTTAGGGATTCCTCCTAATCTGTTTCTGCTTCTACTGTACGGTCGCCCTCCTTGTGGCTTAGAAAATACACTTTTATTGCGCGATGATTTTTTTGCAGAATCGAATGCCAAGTTCTTACTTATCCTGTCAAACAAATTTGGAGCAGACGAAAAAGGGTTGAATCTGTCCTTAACACCAGAAGCCTTGCCACCAGAAGCCTTCCCACCCATATACTCATCTTGCGGTCGAAAATATTCCAAACCCCCACCTAATAACATTGAAAGACCTGCTACTTGCTCCCAAGTAGTTCCTTCTTTTGATCCTCCCAAGTTTCCAGCCTTTAGTAAACCAAGAAGTCCTGCGAAAAAAATAGAGTTATCTATGAATCCACCAACTCCGTGTTCAGGAACACCTCCTGAACGATGACGGCGATAAGATGGTTTTGGTTTTCCTCCTCGTTTCATTCCAAAGTTCATCATATCAAGTTGGTCAGTACCAATTGAATCTGTTGCTCGTTTTGACACAACATACTCGCCACCTTCTAATTCAACTAATCCGTTCCCATTTGATGCAAGTATTCCACCCTGTTCATGTGCTGGGCCTTTCAAGAATCCACCGTCAGAAAAACTTGGGATTATACCACCGTCTCCTCTCTTCAGCGTGTTCATCACTCTAGGAATTAAGCCGGAATACGTAACTGCTGCTGCTGCACCAACCATATATATCGCAGCGGTCACTTGCCTAACATTTTCCCTTGTGCCCGAAGTCCCTGAGTCTACTCCGGTTCTAATTGCTTGGAAATAAGAACCCCCAGTCCATGAATGTTCATTGAAGATTGTAGAAACTCCAACAACTAGACCTTTTTCTCCGACTTTTGTGATTGGGACTACATAGAGCGGATTCATTGGTGTGTCACCGAGGAATTTAGATAGGTCAAAGACTAATCCAAAAAATGACTGACCTGCAAGGGTTACTGGAAGGGGGTCTTCATGTGCAGGATAATTGATTTCTACTGTGCGGATTGTGTCTTCAGCATCACTTGCAACAGATGTAATTTCAGCAGTTATGTCATGGACTGCCTTCAAAAGCACTCCTTCTTCACCAAACAGATCAGTGAACAGTTTTGTAAGATACTGCTGATCACGCTCAACTTCAGTTTCCCCGGTGAACGCATTGGCATCATACCCCTTATCTTTTAGCAACTCCATCCCAGTTCCCCACTCGGTCTTCAGCGAAGCAATATCCTCACTGTCCATATATGCAGATAATGATTCTGTGTGAACGTCAATTGCTCTGATAACTTGAGTCTCAAGACGGTCAAGAACCTTGTCTCTTATCTGATCAACAGTGAAATCACCAAGGTCTGTAAGAACTTGGTCATAAATTGTTTGATAGGCTGAACTGGTTCCTAAAACTTGTTGTTGGACTTCTAAATAGGTGCTTGCAAAGTCTTTATAGGTTTCAATATCCTCACGCGAAAAAGTTGTTTGTGCCGCAGTAAGTAATTTATCATATTCGGAAGTAGCTGCATCGGCCTTTTGCGCACCACTGACAATATTAAGTTCAGAAAACCTTATTTCTCGAACAGCATCTGCAATATCTTTTATAATATCATCAATGTCCAGAAGCATCTCAGAGAATTTTTTGAAGATGCTTGTTATTGTATCTTCTGCTGTTTCACCAAACGTGAGTGTTTCAAATTGCCGCAATTCTAGCAGTGCGATTTCTCGTCTCATAGCATCATCTAGTGCTGCCAGAGTTACAGACATCTTATCAATGCTTGTAGCCGAATCACTAACAGTTTGCATCTCTTGCGTATAAGAAAGAATAATTTCGTCTCGGGCAGACACTACTCTCCCACGCAATTTTATTTCATCAATATAAAGTTGCTCTTGATAATATATCGCATCCTCTTCAGCTTTCTGTGCTTTTTTAATCTTGTCAGTAACGTCAGATTGTGAAATTCCTGTACCTTCTAGTGCATCGCTAAAGTCCTCAAAAACTGACACAATATCTGATAATATGATTCCGTACTCTTCTTTTACTTTGTCAACATCTGATACTTGTCTAATCGCTGCATCAGCATCATCCAAAATAGTATTAAAAATAACTTGCATTGCCTCTTGCATTGCGTCCTCAGCACCCGCAGCAGCAAGTCCTGCTCCACCAAAGTCAGTAATCTTTTGATCAAGGTCTTCCTGCTGTTCAATCATTCCAACAATAGTATGCAACCTTGACGCAAGTGCCTGCTCCAATTGATAGAAGGTTCCACTTGTCAAATCCATGTGGCCCATTAAATCAGCAATAACCCCTTTAAAACCACCAAGACTACTACCTATAATCTCACCAAAAAGAGGATCATCGAATCCTTCTATGACATATTGAGACATTATGGTGGTTGCATCTATAGTCCCCTCATGTTCTAATCCTCCTGACTCCAACTCATCTCTGTTTGCCGTTGCCCAAGCATTCGAATTCATATCATTTATAGCAAACCAAATATTCTTAAAGAAACGTGTTACCATCGTTGAAATTTGTGATGGGTCTGATAACAAATCCATCTCTTCACCAAACTTTTGCTTATAAAGTTCGCCCAACCCACCAGCACCTTCTAGTTCAATAATTTCCTTAGTTTCAGAAAATCCTATTTTCCCCTTTAAATCATCTAAGAGAGAAACGTATTTATTGAGACTAGCGGCAACACTTTCTTGGACAACTACAAGTTCTGTTAAATCGTCAGAGATTGTTCTTATATCCTTAAATAAATCACCCTTCCCACTTAAACCACTAGCGTCCACATACTTATCAGTTAAGGTGCTAAATTCATTTAATGCACCATCAAGAGAACCTACAACCACTTCAAGAAGTGAAAGAATTTCCAGCATTTTATTTAGTCTATACTCTAAAGGAGTAGACCCTTTGCTCTTCCAATCCATAGCTTCAAGATGCACTTTTATCAATTTTTTTGTAACATCATCACTTACAAAAATGCTAATAGATAGGTCATTAATTGAGTCCATCAGTTTACCTAACGAATCCCTTAAACGCTTTGATTCTTTATGTTCTAATTCAATAACCCTAAGCCTCTCCGCTTCTGCTTTTGCCTCTCTTTCCCTCTGCGCCGCTAGATCGGCCCCTCCTCCACTCGAACCCCAGATGGAATTATAGATGCCCCCTGCTAAAAGACCTATGCCTGCCCCCCACATAGCACCTTCCCCCGTTGACATTGTAGAGGAATTTGCACCATAGAATGCCCCCAATCCGGCTCCTCCAGTAGCAGAACCAGCATTCGTTACATACCCCTTTTCATCGTAAAGGGAAAATATCTCTGTAAGTCTTTTGATTGCGGAAACAAGAGGTTTCAGCATATTTGCCAATAACGACATAGCAGGAGAAAGTACTTCTCCAATTAATCCCATCAACTCACCCAATGCTTCAAAAAGTTCCTTAAATACTTTGGTCAGAGGTTCAAAGATAGCATTTAATCCTGTCATGAAAGATTCAACGAAACCGCCTACAATTACAGTGAAAATTTCTAATTTTTTAATAATATTAAATATTATCTCATAAAAGCCTCCTCTTAAAAATTCTGCATCTTTCTTGTTCTCCCCACCAGTACCCTGCATTACTTCAAGAACAGCTTTAATAGTGCCTTTATCGGAAAGTTTACCCTCTAATTTCTCAAATAGATTATAGATTTCTTTTAATTCACTAAAAGTCTTCCCAGTTATATCTTCCAATATGTCACTTATAAATAAATCACCAAATTGTTTTGCAACTAACAATCCGTCCTCATTTGCTTTCTTTAAAGTTTTACCGTATTCTGAAACTTCATTCTTTTTAGCACTTAAAATTGCAATTAATTCATTCTCTAATGCAAGCTCTTGACCTACCATTTCTACTTGTGCTTTCATGGTTACTAATTCTTCACCACTTAACCCTTTAATTTCCTCCCCCAAGTCTAACTGTTCTTTCCGCAATTTGTGACGGTTAAGAATTGACGTTTCTAGCTGACCATTTGTTGCAAAAAGTATTTTATAAATTTTCTCGGAAACCTTCTCCTCTTTTTTCTTGAAGTCAAGTAAGGTTTCGGTACTTTTGATTGTTTTCGCAACTTCTTTTGATCTGGCTTCAATAGCCATAACTCCTAGTTCTAAACTTTGCTTCCGTAATAAATGTGCTTCTTGCGCTGCTATATAATCACCCCTGTCACCTTCTCTTTCGATCCCTTTTACTTCTTGAAGGAGCTTAACATATTTGTATTTGACTTTTAAAATTTCGTTTTCCCTAACAGACAATTTCTTAGCTGCCACTAGAACATTGTTATATGATTCCTTAGATGATCTATTAGAATTATCAATGGCTTCACTAAGTTCGGCTCTACGCACAAGCATACGTTCCAATTCTCTTTCTTGTGATGCTTGTGCCCTCAAAATCAAATATTTATTTTCTATAACTGCTATTTGGTACTTTGCATGTCTATCATCTTTAACTGCAAGTTTCTCATTTTTCTCAGCCAATCTGTTTTGCAAATCAAACTGTTGCAATGCAAACCTAGAATTTAAAGTTTGAATTTTATTTGCTTGCTTTAAATTACTAATATAATTAGCAAAATACTGGGAGGAAGCATCGTCTAATTTAATTTGGTCTTTAAGTTGTGCTACTGCAATCCTGTCACTTGTCTCTAATTGGATTTTGGCCCTTGCTTTTTCGCCTTCTGCAATATCTTTAAGTCCCAAGATTTTATTTCTAATAGTATTCCATTCCTGTGCCGTTGCTTCTTTGTCTGTCTTCAGTCTTGCCTCAGCTAAGTCTGCATAACCTTGTCTCTTTAGGAAGTTGGAGATTTTTTCCTGTTTACGCAGTTCAATTGCAAGAAGTTTTTGCTGGTATCCTAGTTCGATATTATCTTTATAGTTCTGCATTTGAATGCGTTGCGTAGTTAATGCAGCTTTCTCTTTTTCCTTAATAAGTGCCCTTACTGATTCTAATTCCTTTTTCCCAAGTTCTTTATCCTCTCCTGCAACATTTGCTGCTTCTATTCTACTAGACTTTAAGTATTCTTTTTGAGTCTTTAGGAGGGTCAAACTAATCTGCTCTATGACACCAACCAACCCTATTCCTTCCTTCGTCTTTAGATGTTTAGAGAAAGAAGCAGCATATGTTTTAGCAGTCTGAACTGCTGCTGCCTTAACTCTTCCCTCCATCTCTGGAGATACCCCTGCTCCTTTTAACCCTCCTAGAACTGCATCCATCAGCATTTTGTCTAGGTCATTCTTTTTTAAGACATCAGCCCCGTCTTTAGATGCATCAACAAAAATTTTGATTAACGAGTTACTTATTGCAGATTGTGCTTGATTGGCCGCTGGACCCGTTAATTCAAGTTTTTCAAAAACTTTCCCTAAGAGTGGAGCAAAATCCTGTTTTATTTGTTTCTCAATCCTAGACATAATCTCACCTGAAGCCATCTGGACTTGTGTCATCTCACCAGTTTTCTCGTCTTTCCCAATCTTAGTAAATTCGTTATATTCCTTTGCCCATTTTTTCCTAACGTCCTTAAACGAATCTATATAATCTGAACCCATCATACCAAGTTGTTTTACGTTATATCTCACTCTCCCCTCTAAACCAAACAACAAAAATCCACTCATTTTATCATTCAACCACAGAAAAAACTCGCCTATAAGAGCAACAGAACCATAAGTTATATCCACTATGGTTTTCCAAACGTTGTCCCAGTCAAGTAAAAAAACTGCCAAACCAACCCCAAGAGCAACCATAACTACATTAAGGGAAGCTGCCGCCGCCGCCAAGCCGCCTGCTCCGAAAGCAACACTTAAGGCTCTTGCTGATTTGGCTATATAAATAAGACCATTCGCAATTTTTTTGAAAACCCAACCCCCAAGAATGATACCAAATACATTTGCAATGTTCTGTGCATTTCTCGCCAACCAACCAAACGCTTGTGCAATTCTTTCTATTAGTTTTGAATCTCCTAATTTTTCAATAACTCTAGCAAGTTTCATAATTGCATTTGTTAAAGATATTGTCGCTCCTGTCTCATCATCAGTAATCCCAATCATACGCATAAACGAATTGCGAAGAACCTCAAATGCTTGACCAAAAGTAACATCAATTTTAGCGTATTCAACTTGGAGTTGTCTTGTCCCTTTCAAAATTGCTCGTGCAACCATTTTCACATCAAGTACGCCCTCCTTCGATAATTTCCTTAGTGAACCAATTTGAACTTTCATTCCTTTAGCAATTGCTTGTGCAAGTCTTGGTGCAAGTTCTAGTACAGAACGCAATTCATCACCCTGCAATTTTCCGGAAGCAAATGCTTGTGAAAGCTGAATGATTGCGTTTCTTGCCTCCATTGCAGATGCTCCGGAGATAATCATTGCTCTACCTACGTTTTCAGTAATTTGAAGCAACTGTTTGGTATTAAGACCTAGTTCTCTTGCGTTCCGAGAAAGACGTGAAAAAAGAGTCCCCATATCATAATACCCGGAACGAGTACGTTGAGAAATATCATAAAGTTCCGACATTGTAATATTCAAATCCTTTGTATCTTTGATGACAAGACGTGTACGGTTTCTTACCTCCTTATATTGATCTGAAAGTGTACCAAGTCCATGAATGGAAAGACCTGATAATGAAACTCCTAATAATGTTATTACATTAGAAAATCCGCGTCCTATAATACTTCCTTGACTAAATTCAGTATTTAAACGGGCGACTTTACTACCAGTTACAACAGCAGTTTTACGGGTCATAAACATGGCGCGACCCATGCTCCTTAGTTTAGTTCCTGCTAAAACAGCAGCATTCCCCATTTTCGTAATACCTGTCTTCAATAATTCTTGGGCTGCCGATGCCCATGTTGCCTCCTTCCCAGATTTCTTCGTGCTTTGTGACAGTGTATTGAGAGTAATTGTTGCAGGTTTTACTTTCTTTAATTGGACATTCAAATGTGCAAATGAATTAGAAAGTTTATCAACAATTTTTACCATTTTTTTAAGCAAAATCAACCACTTCAACAAAGGACGGCTAATTTTCTGGACTGCTGCATTCAAATGCGCAATTGTTGCCCGAATCCTTGATAAAGATGCTTGCACATTTTTAAGATCAGAAACCGCTTTAGCTGGGAAGAGTGAGGACAGATTCGTCCCAATTGAACCGCTTCTCCGTGCAATTGCGTTCACAGTAGTAATCAAACGGTTGAATCCTTTAAGACTTCTCACAAACTTGGAAATCTTTTTATGGGCTATATCCCATTTCGTAGACATTGTTGTGAGTGCAGAAGACAAAGCAATAACAGCTTTTGCAGATTTTTTGAACGCAGGTTCAAGACCTCCTATGCCTTTCTTAAAATCTGTTAATCTGGTAATCAGTTGCTTAGGAATAAGCGAAAGGAATGATTGCTTGAGACTAGTGGTGTGGCGGGATATTTTGTCAAGTATTTCGGTAATGCTATTAAGTCCTTTAAATGCAGCTATCAGTTCCTTAGACTTTCTGATGAGAACTTGCCATGCCTTAAAAATACGGTTCATCTGGTTCATCATCTGCTCGAAATCCTTATTCAAACCTATGATAATTCCTGACAATTTTGCAAGTGAAACAATGAATATCTCAACCTTTTTGCTTGCATTAGACCAAACAACACTAAGTCGCATTACAATTGCAAGATGCACTTTTGTCATTTTCTGCAAAGACAAAAATGTAATTCCCAAGTTTTTAATGGATTTTGTTAAGTTGTTTAATGATGTGATCGTGCTGGTAGGAATCATCCTTTGAATGATTTTTGAAAATAACTTACTCGAAGTGCTGACAGTTTGGAGATTTTTGTTTAACCCTGTTATTGATTTCGATTGCAAGTTGATTCTGGCACTAGTCTTAGTAAGAGCAGTCCCAACTTCCGTAAGTGTTTTAGTTGTCCTTTCTATATTCTTGATGGTTTTGGTGGGAATGATTTTTTCAAAACTCTTCTGGACTTTATCCACCTTTTTCATGGTGGTTTCAATAGTCTTCGTGAGTTTTTCTAGGTTTTTTGCAAGTTTTGCCAGAGATTGAACTGGTTGGCTTACATCAACTGCTACCTCAAGGCTAGACTCTGGCATTGACCTACTTTATTCTATGGGTTGGGCGTTTCGGCGTTTCTTTGTAGGTTCCACGATTTTGTGGTTTTGCTTTCTTAGCCGTTTTCGCAGCAGATTGTTTGCCCCCCTCCTTGCGTTTTTCTTCTTTTTCTTTTTCCCCCTGCCTGAATGAAAAGAGAACAGTTTCAATGTTTATTAGAGTCTCATATACTTCAGGTGTGTTTGCCTCATATCTTCTCAGATGAGCATCTATTGCCTCTTCTCTAAGAGGAGTCTCAGCAAACCCGCGATCTCTCCCTGTTATATCAAGAATTCGCCAATGTTCATGACACCACGTGTTGTATGGTTCAACCTCAAACCCATCCCAAGGACATATTGAACATGGCGAATCAGTATCAGTCTTGACAAAAACATTATCAAGATCAATGCAACAGTTTTTCTGCACCCACGGTTCCCCCTTACTGATCCCATGCTCACTGCTTGAACCTAACCATACTTTCTTATTGGTGTAGAATTCAAGCAGTTGAGTCAGTTTTTTTCAGAGATACCCAACTGTTCTCTACTAAGAGTGTCAAGCTCAGAAAGCAAATCCTCAATCAACGGTTGGATCGCAGGATTTCTAAACCACTCTCGTTTGACTTCATCATCACATGGAGTGGGATTCCCCTTTTCATCCTCAACCCCCTCCCATCCAATACAGCAAGCAACCCATTGGTCTTCCAAAAATTTAGAAGTCCCCTTATTGTTCTTGATCCTCTTTTCATAAAGATTCGCAAGTTGGTGCCTGTTGAGAGGTTGCATATCGAAATACACATCCCTCATGTCCTCTTTCATCTCTGACCCCGGTGCTTGTATTCTAAAAGAAGTATCTAACTTCTGTGGAACAAAAGGCATAATAACCCCATATTTAACAGTTAAAAAAAATGCTGGCTAATGCCAACAACGTGTGTGCCCCAAGTTTAAGTGGCGGCACAGGGATGGGGCAACCCTGTGGAAGCCTCCTAGCCGCCAAAAAAGTTAAAGATTCAAAGAGTAAATTTAGACGGTTTTATCTCGTCAGATTCTTCGTCATTATCCTCAGTAGAATCAGTTTTTTGTTCTGGGGGTGTTTTGTCAACAACAGGTTTCTTCTTAACAGAAGAACTTCCTCCTTTTGACCATTCCCAATGGAATGTAGATGCCCCCATTACTTCCTCAATTTCGTTTTCAGTAATCAAAGGCCAATTCAAGCCAGAATACCCACACAATCTTTTGACCCGCTCAGCCATTTCATTGTCACCTTTGACAGATATACGTTCAGAAGTGACATTAATTTCTATGCTGCCTGACCTTGAAGTGATTTTATAGCTAGACATTTAGGTTTGTTATAGAAATAAACGTCCGAGCCGGAACCCGGACGTTTTAGTGAAAGTTTTAGACGTACCGTACAATAAACTTATCGGCATCATCACAATCCGTATCCTTTACAACCGTAAAAGAAAGATCAACCTGCGTAGCACCATCTGCTTCTCCGGGAGTCGGAACCTCGAAGTGAGCAGCAGGAGAAGCAATTTGAATCTTACGACCATTTCCAGAATCAATTTCGATTCCAAATGCACGGATAGGAGCATCACGCAACCCATTAAGCATCTGGAAGTCCTTTGGACGCATGAGCATCGTCATGGACCCTGAGATAGTAGGTTCATTGATGACATAAGCTGCCGTTGGGAATTCACTCCCAGACATCTCATTCAAACCCGGAGTTGTCAAACTACGGTCAACATCAACACTTACAGCAGTAACATTTAGTTTGTTATCCGCATGAAAGATATCACCAGAGTCTACAGGGGGATTAACAAGGGTGTCTCCATTCCCTTTGTTGGTCATAAAAACAGCAACATTACGTTGATCAATAGTAGGTGCAGCAGAACACGAAGGAGCAGGTAAGGATGGGATAACTAAATCTCCCGCTGCGATTGAACCGGAAGCGGCAGTACCGCTTACGAAATCAAACCCTGTCGTAGCAACATTCTCGATTTCAACGCTGTCGTGTAGAACGGCATAAGATGCGTTAGTATCAAGAACATCCACCGTTAATCCGTTAAACATAACATCACTTGCGACCATAGCCGCTCCATCATAACGTGTTGGACCTGAGAGAACGAAAGCCTGACTGGCTGCGGAAGCAATTTCTGCGGTCCCAGCATAATGGACATGGTTGGACTGCAACCCAATGCTAAACGTAACAGGACCGTCCTTGGCAAGAGAAACACCCCAAGAGGTAGGAATGCACCCTGCTCCTGCATAAAGCTGCACGGACTGGTCAGTGAACTGTTGCGACCAAGTAGAGAAGGTGGGAGTGGTGTTCTTTAGGTAGTATGTCCTTACTCCAGTTGGCCCAACAGAAGCTCCTCCAAAGAACTTTGTCATAATGAAATCTTCGACAGGTGCTTCAACATTACCTGAATGCCCGTCCGCGCCATCACCCTGCGGCTTTGAATAGAACTCAAGGTCAAAAGTTGCATAGTCCATATAGTTCAGGACTTTCTTCGTGGTAATCATTTCCGACCCAATTTCTGAGGTGTCAGTATAATTACCTGCCTGTGCAATCACAGGTACGGTTGTCAACGCAAACGCATCACCTGCGGCTGGTGCTGCACTAAGTGTTCCGGAGGTAGTCTCATCTTTAAGATAGACTGTCGCAGATCGCTGACGAACTAGTGTTTCGGGGAGTGCCATTGTGATCCTTATTGGTAAATCAATTAGTAAAAGTATAGAATGTTACATATATAGGAACCTCAAAATGCGCGCCTGTCATGTAACCTGCCAACACCTCCAAGGTGTCGAATGAATAACTGTAATTACTGGTGGTAACTGTTTTTTTGTGATAAATACTCCTGAGAGCAGTCTCACAAGCATACATTTTTGCAACACCACTGTTCTCTTTCAAAAGAAGATTCATGTAAAACTGATAATCATATCTTACAATACCTTCATCATACGGCACTTCCTGCACCGCAGAAAATGCTCGTATTACTCTTGGGACAACATATTCGGTATCTGCATCAATATTAGCAGAGACGTTCTGAGAAGTCCAAATAATTGTTGGGGTTTGATCCCAATTGCTGTTAAAATGATTAAGTATCTCACTATCTATTGACATCTAAATTATC
>Ga0114999_10006769_pt1 | contig 13136 bp, 14 predicted proteins | sample ArcticOcean_MG_C_3_FD_89820 | JGI IMG/M metagenome (GOLD analysis project Ga0114999, IMG submission 89820) | Marine microbial communities from western Arctic Ocean - ArcticOcean_MG_CB8_126 | ecosystem: Environmental > Aquatic > Marine > Oceanic | place: Arctic Ocean: Canada Basin | collected...
AGCTCGACCGTGGCAATGGCGCGTCGAGTCCCGCTGGCGCTAACACGGAGAGCCTCAAAGGTCGCCGCCGCCGAAAGTGAATCGCCGGCCTCCAGTAAAGCGTCGGCGCGCAGGCGCCACAGTTCGTCGAGCGCCAACGGATCGCTCACATGCTCGAGCAACGACTCCAACGCGTCCAAGTCACCGACCTCGGCGACCTGCTGAGCCAGCTCGAGAGCAATCCAACTGGCGGCTGCCGGCGTATGGGCCAAATCGGTGAGCGCGCCGAGTGCCTGCGCGCGCTCGTCACCCTCCCACAGTGCCCGGATTCTCCGGACGGACGCAGCCCGGTTCCGCCTCCCCGCAGCGGGCGTCAGTAACCTGTACGACTCGTAGGAAGCGGCAGCAGACCGCCACGTCCCTGCGTCTTCCTGTGCACGCCCGAGCAAATAGAGTCCGCCCCCCCTGCCCACCTCGTCGAGCCAGTCAGCATCGCCTAGCAGACTCTCGACTGCCGGCCAGTTGTTCCACCCAGCTTCCGCCCGAGCCAGCAGCAGCACATCGGCGGGCTCACCGCTCGCAGCACCCTCCGCTCTCAACATGCGAGCCGAGTGCCAGAAGCGGCCCGCTTCGAACTCGGCCATCGCCGAATCGGACGCAATCGGTGTCGCCACCGCCCGAACGACGTGGGAGGGGGTCGAGGCAGCGGAAACCGCGGCGACGGCCAGGACGGCAAGTGAGAGTCGGATGGTCATGAGTTCAGTGATAAGCGGCTCGAGGGCAGTTGAGCTAGGCGCCACCCCCCTGAGGATATTGCGAAAAAAGAGGCCGCCCCGTTAGGGGCGGCCTCTAATAGCCTTACGTTGCAGGCGCCGAGATCAGGCTTTGCGGCCGTGCTCCATGCCGTGCAGGGTGTCGACCATCTTCTGGGCCGACTCTTCCATGTCGACGACCAAGCTGTCGATACGGGACACGAAGTAGTTGTGACCGATCGAAACAGGGATCGCGATCATCAGGCCAGCAGCAGTCGTCTGCAGCGCGACTCTGATACCACCCGCAACCAGTGTTGCCTCAACCTCACCCGCGGCCTCGATCGACTGGAATGCGACGATCATACCAATCACGGTCCCGAGGAAGCCGAGCAGCGGTGCGATGTTGGTCAACGTCGCGAGGACCGTCAGTCCGGACTCGAGCTTGCTCATCTCGAGCAGGCCCTGGTTCTCGATCGCCTTCATCACGCGCTCGGTGCCTTCCTCGTGTCGCTCAAGACCAGCGTAGAGGATGTTGGCGGCCGGAGCGTCGGTATCACGCGTCAACTCGAGTGCCTCGCTAATGCGCTGCTGGGTGAGCAGCTCATCCACGTCCTTGAGGATCTTCTTCGTCTTCATAGCCTTTCCGGTCAGGCTGATGAATTTGATGACGATGACGATGACGCCCAGCACCAGACAGAAAGCGAGAGGATAGATCATCCACCCCGTCGAAACCCAGAGATCGGTCATGTACTCCATGGAACAACAGGTGACCTCGCCTTCCACGCTCGGAATTTGCATAAGTGCGCCAAAGAGTTTAATCGCCAAACCTACCTCCAGACAAAGTTATTTCGAGTTTTCGACACTTCGCCCCTCCACCGCAAAAAGCCGTTGAAGGGCGGGAGTTTGAAGACGTCAGGATTATGGGCTGCGTCCAAAGGGGTGTCAAGCCTGGCTCGAAGCTCTTATGACACCTTCTCACACGCGACCCAGTGGCCTGATCCTCTGGGGCCGATCGCGCACACGACGCATTCTTCGCGGGGTGGGACCATCGTGGGTGAAACGGACACCCCGACGGCGGATTCATCGGGCTCGGCACGTCCCCACCTAATACGATATACGATCCGATCCCGCACATCCCCACCGGAGGGATTCGGTCACAGTACGGCCGACAGCAACGCCCTCGTGTATGGATGCTTAGGATCGCGATATAGATCTGCGGCGGCGGCGATCTCCACGATGCGCCCGAGGTACATAACCCCAACGCGATCGCTCACGTGCTCGACCAGCGCCAGGTCGTGGGCGATGAACAGGTAGCTCAGCCCGAGGTCGCGTTGCAGGTCTTCTAGCAGGTTCACCACTTGAGCCTGAACAGATACGTCCAACGCGCTCACCGGTTCATCGAGCACCAGGAACTCGGGCTCCACCGAAAACGCCCGGGTGATGCCGAGCCGCTGCCGCTGTCCGCCGCTGAATTCGTGGGGATACCGGTCGATGTGGTCTCCGCTCATTCCGACTTTCTCCAGCAAGTCGATCGCCCGCGCGCGCGGATCGGACTGTCCGAGCCCGTGAACGGTAAGCGCCTCGACGAGCATGGCACCGACGGACATGCGAGGGTTCAGCGACCCAAACGGGTCCTGAAAGACGAACTGCATTCGTGCGCGTAGCACCCGCAGCCCGTTTCGGTCCAAGGACCCCACATCCACCCCATCGAAGCGTATCGCGCCTTCGGTGCTTTCGATCAACCGAGCCACCGCGCGCGCGGTCGTCGTCTTCCCGCACCCGGACTCTCCCACGAGCCCCAGCGTCTCTCCGCGCCACAAGTCGAAGCTGACTCCATCCACGGCCTTCAAGACGGGAGGCTCACGAGCGAATCCGCGCCTGCGGACAGGAAAGTGCTTCTTCAGACCACGCACGGAGAGCAGCGGTTCGATGCCCTCGGCCCCCTTCGAGGTGCCGGCACTCATCGTCCAGCGTCCTGCCGTTGGGACATCGCCGAAGATCTCCAGCACCGGACGCTGCACCCCGTCTCACTCCCTTCGGTAAGCGATTGCTGTTCTTCGCATCCCGACCCGCTCAGCGAACAGCGCTCCGCGAAGCGGCACCCGTCCGGCCACGCCGTCGAGCTCGGCACGGTGCCGGGGGTTCCTCTTAGTCGATGCCCCGAGTGATCAAACGATGGAACGGACTCGAGCAGCCCCTTTGTATAAGGGTGCTGAGGATCAGAATAAATCTGCTGGACCGAGCCAGTCTCGACGACCTGTCCGGCGTACATGACGACGACCCGATCACACACCTCCGCAACGACACCCAAGTCGTGTGTGATGAGCAGTACCGCCATACCTCGTCGCTTCTGAACGTCGGCCAGCAGGTCTAGGATCTGCGCCTGAATCGTGACGTCCAGCGCCGTCGTCGGCTCATCGGCGATCAGCAGGTCCGGCTCGCATGAGAGCGCCATCGCGATCATCACGCGTTGTCGCATCCCTCCGGACAATTGGTGCGGATACTCGTCGAGCCGCGCATCCGCATCGGCGATCCCAACCTCGTGGAACAAGCGAGCCGAGCCCGCGGTGAAGCCGGAGCACCTCGCTGACTTGCTCTCCCACCGAGTACACCGGATTCAGCGAACTCATCGGCTCCTGGAAGATCATTGAGATTTCCTTGCCGCGCAGCGAACGCAGCCGGGGCTCGTTCGCGCCGACCAACTCCTCGCCCCGAAAACGGATCGAGCTCTCCTCCATGATGCGAGCGGGAGGTTGCGGTAGTAGGCCGAGCACGGATAAAGAGGTCACGGTCTTGCCGCAGCCCGACTCCCCGACGATCCCCAACGTCTCCCCCGGGTGCACATCGAACGAGACACCGTCCACGGCCTTGGCTGCCCCGTGGTCGGTGAAGAACCAACTCCGGAGATTGGTAACGGAGAGCAGGACGTCACTCACGTGCGCAGCCGTGGATCGAGCGCGTCTCGGAGGCCGTCACCAACCAAGTTGAAGGACAGCACTGTGAGCACGATGGCCAGACCCTGGAACATCGACAGCCACCACGCATCGAGCATGAAGTTTCTCCCGTCAGCGAGCATGGACCCCCACGAGGGAGTCGGCGACTGAACTCCCAGGCCAAGAAAGGAGAGTCCTGCCTCGAGCACGATCGTGTGGCCGATCCCCAGCGTGGCGCCCACTATGACCGGGCCGAGCGCATTGGGGATGAGGTGTCTGAAGAGCACCCGGGTCCGGGAGTAGCCTAGTGCCTCGGCCGCCAATACGAACTCACGCTCCTTCAGACTGAGTACCTCCGCGCGCACGATCCTCGCCGTGCCAGGCCAGAGCGTGAGTCCCAACACTGCGATGATGAGGAAGATCGACGGGTCGAAGGCCGCGACGATGACGATGAGTAGAATCAAGCGTGGAAAAGAGATGACCATGTCCACGAAGCGCATGATCACGACGTCCACGAGACCGCCCACATACCCGGCCAAGAACGTGCCGAGTGTCACGCTGATACCCACAGCAACAAACCCGATCGTGAGCGAGATACGTGCTCCGTAAAGCACGCGGGCGAGCACATCCCGCGAGAGGTGGTCGGTCCCCAGCGGGTGCGCTCGGGACATGCCCTGAAGGTGAAACTCCAGAGGACCCTGCTCCAGAGCTTCAAAAGGTGTGAGTAAAGGGGTGAGGAGCACGATCAGATAGATCGCGACCACCACAACCAGTCCCGCGACGGCTATTCGGTCTCTGGAAAACGCGCGGACTGCGAGATGCCACTGCCCGACTCCGTTTCGCGCTCCATCGTCGACTCGTGCCAGGTCACGCCACGACCACGCCCATACCGCCGCGAGGCCTGCCGCAAGTGAAGAGACCGCAATGCGCTCGTCCCACCCACCCACGATCGCCGCAAAGACGAGCTGCCAGCGAGAAAGAAGTACAGCGACCAGACAGAGCCAACCTGCCAACGCAATGCCTCCGAGGCCCCAACGGCCGGCGAGCAGTTGTGGCAGTCCCGGCAAGACGACGGAAAGACCGGGGCCACCTTTCACGTGCGCCCGGGCGGGCCCCGACTCACTCATATCGAATCCGCGGGTCGACGACCGCGTAGAGCACATCGGCGAGCAAATTCCCGAGAACGACCAGACTCGCGAATATAAAGCTGCCGGCCATGACGACCGGGTAATCACGGGACGCGATCGCTCCCACCATCAGCCACTCCATTCCCGGCCACGCGAACACTTCTTCGATTAGCACAGCCCCGCTGAAAAGCACGGGAAGGTAGAGGCCGAGCAACGTCACGACGGGTATGGCCGCGTTCCTGAGAGCGTGTTTGAAGATCACGCTGCGCTCGGGCAGGCCCTTGGCTCGAGCAGTTCGTATGTAGTCCTGTCGGATCACATCGAGCATGCTGCCCCGCATGTACCGGGCGATACCGGCAGTGAGCACCAGAGCGAGCGACATCGTCGGAAGCACGAGGTGCCAGATCACGTCCTTCACCTGGGCGACGGCGGACATCAAGTCGTAGTCATTCGCGTGCATGCCGGACGCAGGGAACCACAGCGGCCACTCCCAGACGTTCCGTGCGAATACGCTGAGCGAGAGCACAAGTGCGAGCCAAAATGATGGCATCGAATAGAAGAAGAGAAGGACCACGCTCAGGGCGGAATCCATCGCCGAGTACTGCCGAACGGCTTGTATCGCGCCGAGTACGATTCCGAAGAAGAAAGAGAAGAACAGGGCGCACGCAGAGAGCAACAGTGTGTTAGGCAAGACTTCCAGCACGACGTTGATCGTCGGCCTGCCGTGGGAACTGCTCTGCCCGAAGTCCCCGGTGAGCATCGCTCCGAGCTACTTCACGTAGCGGATCGGGATCGGCTGGTCGAGGCCATAGTTTGCCCTCATCTGGGCTGCTGCCTCAGGAGTGAGGCCCGGCCTTATGAGGGTAGTTGTGGGGTCACCCGGAGCGGCATACACGACGAAAAAGATGATCGTGACGATGCCGAGCACTAGAGGCAGCGAGCCCGCAATACGGCGAAGGACGTACCTCGTCACGCGTTACCGGCTCGCGGGATCTAGGTACCAGTCCTTGATGTTTACCCAATCACCGCGCGCGTCCATCTCTACTCCACGCAGACGCTTGGTGACCCCGTGGATGCTCCTCGAGAAGTAGAAATACGTGTAGGGGTGCACGTCGTTTAGGGCCCGCTGATACTCATCCGAAAGGGGCCGTGCCACACTGCGATCAACCGTGGCACTCAGTTCCTCGAGAAGACGATCAACGTTCGCGTCACTGATGCCGGAGAACGCGTAGGGGAAGTCTCTGCTCTCCGAATGGAAGAGGTCCGTCTCGTCGAGGCGGTAGTCGACCGACCACCCCATGATCACGCCATCGAAGTCACGCGACTCAGGATCGACGATCCGTTGCACCCCGGAGGACCATTCGGCGGTCGCCGGCCGCACCTCCACGCCGATCTGAGCGAGTTGAGATTGCATGATCTCCGCAACAGACCGCCTCTATTGACTCCCTGAATTGAAGCTCAAGGAGATGGACAGCGGTTCACCTGGATCATTCTCCCGTACACCGTCCTCGTCGCGATCAGTCCATCCAGCCTGCTCGAGCAGCATCCCAGCCTCCACCGGATCGTACGCGAGCGACGCCAATAGCTCCGCATCGTACGCCCAGTGCGTGGGTGGCACCCCCGAGTTCGCGATGGTTCCATAGCCCTGCTGAATGGCCTCCACGATCTCTAGGCGGTTCGTGCCCAGAGTCAGCGCACGACGCACACGAGAGTCCGCCGGCAGAGGTCGACGCGAGTTCCAGGCGACGAACACGTATCCCCGCCCTTGGTAGTCCACGAGGTCCACCCCGGGATCGTCGATGATGCGCTGAGCCTGACTCGGTAACAACGAGATGTAGACGTCGACGTTCTGCACGAGCAACTCGGTCTGCAATGTCGTCTGGTCGGGGATGATTCGGTAGACGTATCGATCGAGAAAAGGGCGGCCACCCAAGCCCTCCGGAAACGCAGGATTCGCATTAAAGACCCAGCGATCCTGAGTCGCATGCGAGGAGAATACGAAGGGCCCGTTTCCGGCGGGACACTCACTACCGTATGGGTGCCCTGCGATCGTCTCGGGCGACACTTCTCCCAGGAGATGCTCCGGAAGGATGGGCACGACGCGCCATACGTCCAGAAAATCCGCATGAGGGCGCATACCAATCTTGATGGTGAAGTCGTCAATGATCTCGAGGCCGTCCTCACCCTGCTCGTAGTGCTCCCAGTAGGCCGGGTTCGCATAGCCAACCGCCGGGTCAGTCAGCAGCCGATACGTGAACGCTACATCGTGCGCGTCGGTTTGCTCACCCTCATGCCAAAACACGTTCTGACGGATGTGGAACGTGATCTCGGTGTTGTCGTCGGAAACGTCCCAGTCGGCCAGATACGGCTGCGGCATCGCATCGGCATCGTAGTTGAGCAACGTCATCAGGTTCACGAACTGCTGGTTCTGGAGCGCGACAACATCGGAGGGTGCCCCCGCGTTCATGCCACCGAGCATTTCCCCGAGTCCACCGACAACGACCGTCCCACCATATCGGTCGTCCGACGGCGTCGGATACGCAGCCTGCGACTCTGCCATGAACGACTCGACCGCGGGAACGACCTGCTGACAAAACGGACTGGCCGATGCGAGATCGATGCCTCCCTCAGCACCACATGCAGCGAAAAAGACCGCCGCGCCGAGCGCACTGGTTCTTCTCATCCCGTCCTCCCAGGGTTTCACCGTCGCCAGGTCCACTCATCATCCCCGTATCGTTCCCTCTCCAGCCACTCGGCCTCTTCGAGCTCCTCCGAGCGATACTCACCCTCGTTCCATTCGCCTCCCAGCGCGTCTTGCAGACCGCCCGTAATCGCCTCGGCAAGGTCCCAGGTGCTCACCTCACCGACGAGCGATCGAAGCGTTGCGGGTGCGGGAACCGGTCCAGCCGTCGAATTGAGCCGCCCCAATTCGCTCTGATCCCCATCCAAGATGATGGAACCATGCTGGAGAAGGGCGTTGCCGATTCTCACCTGTGCGCTGCCCACGAGTTTTTGTCCACCCGCCACGACCTCCCCGGCAGTCGGCACCTGAAAGCATGGACCTGCATCCGGCGCGAGCACTACGCCGCCTGCCGCTACAGCCGCCCCAACCCCGAACTGGTTCAAGCCAGACGCGAGGCCCTCGTGGATCTTCGAATAGACCCTCTTCGGGCCGCCGTGGGTGCGGTCGGGAAGGACCACTCCGTACGTGAGTTCGGCGTCGTGGAGAACGGCCCGTCCGCCGGTCGGACGCCGCACGAAATCGATCCCGGCCGCGTCAGCGGCACTCCTGTCATAGACTATCTTCGCCGGCTCGTGCCTGCCGAGCGACACGGTCCTGGATGTCCACGAGTACATTCGCAGCACACCGTCTCCACGTTTCGCCGACATGGCCAACGCGTGGTCCAAAGCCATGTTGCGCGCGCCGGACGCCGGCTCGTCGAAGATCACACGCCAGGTGAGCCCGCCCCCTTGGTCACTAGCGGCACTCGCCATCAGAACTCGAAAACAGCGTTTGCCGCCATGATTTCCACACGGGCGCGGTCACCGACGGCATCCGCAAAGGCCTCGGCGTCCTGCTCGATTGGTGGCCACGTGTCGTAATGGAACGGGATTACGACGTCCGGCCCGATGAAGTCGATGGCTCGGATGGCGTCCGCCGGCCCCATCGTAAAACGGTCACCGATGGGGAGCACAGCAACGTCGACTTGGCCCTTGAGCAGCTGCATGTCCATCGTCAGGCCCGTGTCTCCGGCCAGGTAGAGGCGCGGTCCACTCGTGAGGTTGATGAGAAAGCCGCCAGGTACGGTCGTGAACCCTTCGCCACCAGGCAGATCGATCTTACCGCCGTGCACCGCAGGCGTCATCTTGACGTAGCCAAACGGGTACTGGACACCTCCCCCGATGTGCTGAGGACTCACGGAGAACCCCTTCCCCTCCATGTAGGCTGCGATCTCGAACGCAGCGATGATCGTCGCGCCAGTCTTCTCTGCGAGGGGGAGCAAGTCGCCCACGTGGTCATGGTGGCCGTGCGTCAGCAGAATAAAATCAGCCGCCACTTCGTCCCCCGACACGTCGCAGGCCGGATTGTCCTCGAAAAACGGATCGATCACCAGCTTCGTACCGTCGTCGGTCTCGAGCCCGAAGGTCGCGTGACCGTAGAAAGTAAGCTTGGCCATGGCACAGTGGCTCCGAACTTGGATTGTGGAGGACTTTGAAGAGAAGATGGAGTTCGTGCGGGTCGGCGGCAACGCTATTAGGGCGGACCGGTATTGACTTAGGGTCAGCCCTCCCCCCAGAGTATTCACCTTAGAACATACGGGGAACGAATTAAGGAGACCGATGAAGCGCGCAATTCCCATGCTCAAGGGCACGCTGGACCTGCTGATTCTCAAGGCCCTGAGCTGCGCACCGACCCACGGGTATGGACTAGCGAACTGGCTTGAGCGCTACTCCGGCGGAGACATCGTGGCTGAAGACAGCGCACTCTACCAGGCACTTCATCGCCTGGAGGGTCGCGGAATGGTCACTGCAGAGTGGGGCGTCACGGAGAACAACCGAAAGGCGCGCTACTACTCGCTGACCCCGGGCGGGCGGCGCCACCTCGAGAGTGAGGCGAAGACTTGGCGCCGATACGCCGAGTCGGTGTCCACGATCCTCGCGCTGCAGGACGGAGACGGTTGAGCGAGAGCAGCGCCACACGGGGTTAGCGGGAGGGGTACGATGACGGGATATAGACGCTTTTTTAGGCTTGGAGTTGGACGGTCACAAGAGCTCCAGCAAGAGTTGGATCAGGAGATCGACACGCATATAACGCTACGTATCGAAGACCTCGTTGCGAGGGGGATGTCGCCGGCCTCGGCCAGGAAGCGGCGGCTTGCGCAACAACATCAATTGGCAAGCTGTGGGCCGCATTGGCGATGGAGCGGATGCCGCGGTAGTGGAAGCTGAGGTCTCGACGATCGCCGACAACATCAGACGGTCAGATCCCGATGCCATCTACTCATATGGAGTCTCAGTCCGACCGCTGCGGGAGGCCGTTGCTGGCGACGCCAGAGAGTACCTATCCCTGTTGATGGCCGCGGTGCTCTTGGTGCTGCTCCTGGCGTGCGCCAACCTGGCCGGACTCAGTCTCGCTCGCGGGAGAGATCGCGCGGGTGAGATCGGCGTTCGCCTGGCGCTGGGCGCTGGTCGTCAGCTCCTTACTCGCCAACTGGTCACCGAACATCTCGCGCTCGCATCAGTCGGCGGAACACTGGGCCTGATACTTGCCTGGCTGGCAGGCGGAACCTAGCCCTCGGCTCCTACTGGCCCTCGCCCTCCACATACGCCTCAACCGGCGGGCAGGAGCACACGAGGTTGCGGTCCCCATACGCGTTGTCCACGCGCCGTACAGCGGGCCAGAACTTGAACTGGCGTGTCCAGGCAGTCGGGTACGCCGCTTCGGACCTCGCGTAGGGATGCCCCCACTCGTCCGCCGTGCACATCGCGGCAGTGTGCGGCGCATTCTTGAGCGGGTTGTCGTTCGCGTCTGCGATGCCCACCTCGACTTGCTGGATCTCTCCGTGAATCGAAACGAGCGCGTCGACGAAGCGATCGAGCTCTTCCATCGGCTCGCTCTCAGTCGGCTCGATCATCAGCGTTCCGGCCACTGGGAACGACACCGTCGGCGCATGAAATCCGTAATCAATGAGCCTCTTCGCGACGTCCTCTTCGGTGATGCCGGTAGCACGCTTGAGCGGCCGCAGATCGACGATGAACTCGTGCGCGACGAGTCCTGATTCACTCCGGTACAGGATGTCGAAGTGTGTCTCGAGTCTCTTCGCCATGTAGTTGGCGCCGAGGATCGCGACCTCAGAGGCGCGTCGTACACCGTCCGGGCCCAGCATCGCGATGTAGGCCCAGGAGATCACGAGGATACTCGCGCTTCCCCACGGAGCCGCGGACACAGCACCGATCGCCTTTTCCCCGCCCACCTTGTGTATTGGGTGGCCGGGAAGGAACGGGGCGAGCTTCTCGTTCACGCAAATCGGCCCCATGCCTGGGCCACCGCCGCCGTGAGGGATCGCGAACGTTTTATGCAGATTGATGTGGCACACATCCGCACCGTAGTCGCCGGGACGTGCGAGGCCCACCTGCGCGTTCAGGTTCGCCCCATCCAGGTATACGAGCCCTCCGTTGTCGTGAACGATGCGGCAGACGTCACGAATCTCTTCCTCGAAGACGCCGTGCGTCGACGGGTAGGTGACCATGATCGCCGCGAGATCGTCGGCGTGCCCCGTCGCCTTCGCCTCCAGGTCCTCCATGTCGATCGTGCCAGCGTCCGTACTCTTCACGACGACGACCTTCATGCCGGCCATCACCGCACTCGCCGGATTCGTGCCGTGGGCCGACGCCGGGATGAGGCAGACATTCCTGTGGTGCTCGCCTCGATCCTCGTGGTACGCCCGCACAGTCAGTAGGCCCGCATACTCGCCCTGTGCGCCCGAGTTGGGCTGGAGGGAGGTTGCGACGAAGCCGCTGATCTCCGCGAGCCACTGCTCGAGCTCGGCAAAAATCGTCGTGTAGCCTTGCGCCTGGTCCAGCGGCGCAAAGGGATGAAGGCGACCGATCTCAGGCCACGTCACGCCTGCCATCTGGCTGGACGCATTCAGCTTCATTGTGCACGAGCCGAGCGGAATCATGCTCGTCTTCAACGAGAGGTCCCGAGACTCGAGCCTGTGCAGGTACCGGAGCATCTCCGTCTCGGAGTGGTACCGGTTGAAGACTTCGTGCTCGAGATAGGGCGTAGTTCGAAGCGCCCACACAGGCAGCTCCGGCGCGCTCCCCCGCATCGAAAGGCCACGAGCAGAGAACTCCGGCTTCGCGCCACCGTTGAAGATCTCGATGAGGTCGTCGACGTCATCGGCTGTCGTGACTTCGTCAAGGGCGACACCCAGCGAGCCGTCGCCGAAGTCTCTCAGGTTGATGCCGGCTTGCACCGCGCTCGCGAGTACGTCGCCAGCGTCCGAACTCGGACGCACGCGAACAGTGTCGAAGAACGTCTCCGTGAGCAGTTCGTGACCGAGCAGGCCGAGTCCGGCCGAAAGGATTCCCGTCAGATCGCGAATACGTTCGGCGATCGCCTTGATACCATCGGGGCCGTGATACACAGCGTAGGCGCCAGCCATGATGGCGAGCAGGACTTGCGCCGTGCATATGTTCGACGTGGCCTTCTCCCGACGGATATGCTGCTCCCGAGTCTGCAATGCCATACGCAGCGCCGGGTTGCCGTCAGCGTCCACCGAGACCCCGATGATCCGGCCGGGCATCTTTCGCTTGAAGGACTCCGTGGCGGACATGAACGCGGCATGCGGCCCCCCAAAGCCCATCGGCACCCCGAAACGTTGCGAGTTGCCAACGACTACGTCGGCCCCCCACTCCCCAGGTGGCGTGAGCAACGCGAGCGCCATGAGATCGCTCGCGACTACGATGACCGCACCCAAGGCTTTGGCCCGAGCCACGAATGGGCGGTAGTCAATGACGCTGCCGTCCGTGCACGGATATTGGAGCAGGACACCGAAGACGCCGTCGTGCAGCCCAAAGCGGTCGTGATCCCCGACCACGACCTCGATTCCGAGCGGCCAAGCACGGGTCTTCACGACCTCGATCGTCTGTGGATGGCAGGATTCGGACACAAAGAAGGTGTTCGCACCTCCTTTCGCCTCGGCATGCGCGAGGTGCATGGCCTCCGCGGCGGCAGTCGCCTCATCGAGCAACGACGCATTCGCGATGTCGAGCCCAGTGAGATCGATCACCATCGTCTGGAAGTTGAGCAGCGCTTCCAAGCGCCCCTGGGCGATTTCCGCTTGGTACGGCGTGTATTGTGTGTACCAGCCGGGATTCTCCATGATGTTCCGCAGAATCACGCCTGGCACCACAGTGTCGCTGTACCCCATGCCGAGGTAAGACCGGAAGATCTGGTTCTTGGACGCGATCTCCCGCAGTCTCGCCAGCAGCTGCGCCTCTGTCAGAGCAGCCGGCAGTCTGAGGTCCCCCTCCATACGAATGGAGTTCGGGACCGTGGCGTCTACGAGGCCGTCTAACGAGTCGTATCCCACGGACTCTAGCATCTCGACCACGTCAGAACGGTCGGGCCCTAGATGGCGGGCCTCGAAGTCGGCGGGAGCATCGATCTGGCTCATGGGTCGGTCTTGGCGTTCAAGCGGTCTTGGCCTTCAGCCGACGTGGTCCGAGTAACCGTCGGACCTCAGGAGGCCACGCAGTGCCTCGTCGTCGTCGACTTTCAACTTGATCAGCCAGCCCGCGCCGTACGGGTCGGAATTGACCAAGGATGGGTCGTCTTC
>Ga0114999_10006771_pt1 | contig 13134 bp, 12 predicted proteins | sample ArcticOcean_MG_C_3_FD_89820 | JGI IMG/M metagenome (GOLD analysis project Ga0114999, IMG submission 89820) | Marine microbial communities from western Arctic Ocean - ArcticOcean_MG_CB8_126 | ecosystem: Environmental > Aquatic > Marine > Oceanic | place: Arctic Ocean: Canada Basin | collected...
CGTTGATAAAGCGCATCACCTCCGGGTCGTTATCAAGGTCATACAGGTTCCCAGCATCGTCGGCGACAACGCGACGTAGCGGCATGCGGTTGGTAAATACGTTTCCCATCCATTACCCATTCATGCAAGATCTTAAGCGTGTGTCGCAGTCCTATCGCACACGAAAGATGCGCCTACCTGTCACCGTAGAACAACACACGAAGGACCAGATATGAAGAATAGATTCGTAGCAATTGCGCTAGCCGCGTTGCTATTGAGCGCCAGTATCTGGACCCATGCCGACAGCCGCGACCTAACCATCGCTTCACCTGCCGAAGTTGGCATGGACAAGAAGGGTCTGGCCGAACTCGGCAAAAGCATGCGCGACCTGGTCGACAACGGCGAATTATCTGCGGTCACCACCGCCGTCAGTCGCCACGGCAAACTAGTACATTGGCAGGCGTACGGCTACCAAGACACCGAGAAGGCCACGCCACTTCGCGACGATTCCATATTTCGCATCTACTCGATGACGAAACCTATCGTTGGCGTCGCCCTCATGACGCTTTGGGAAGAGGGACGTTTCAAGCTCTCTGATCCAGTCGAAAAGTACATCCCTGAGCTCGCCGGCCTGGCCGTGGCCAAGGCAGACGGACCGGATGGCAAACCGATCACCGAGCCGGCAGATCACGCCATAACGATTCGTGAGCTTGTAAGCCATACAGGCGGCTTGTCATACGGTTTCTTTTCGAGGTCTCAAACCGACACGCTCTATCTACAGGCGCAGCTACTCAATCGCGACAACACACTGAAAGAATTCGTAACCCGGCTTGGTAAGTTACCGCTGAAAACTCAACCCGGCAGCACGTGGGAATACAGCGTATCCGTTGACGTGCAGGGTTATCTCATCGAAGTGTTAGCCGGTAAACCGTTGGATTTGGTGCTCAAAGAACGTGTATTCGAACCATTGGGAATGCCCGACACCGACTTTTGGGTAACGCCGGAGAAAGCAGCGCGTCTTACGACCATTTACTCGCCAGGCCAAGACGGCAAGCTGGTCGCGCGACCCATAGGAGAATACCTAACCAAGCCAACCTTTTTCTCAGGCGGTGGAGGCCTGGCCTCGACCGCGATGGATTACTTGCGGTTTGGACAGATGCTCGCCAACGAAGGCGAACTCGACGGCGTGCGAATCCTCAAACCCGCAACCATCGAAATGATGCACACGAACCAAATGCCTGACTCGATCGACTACATCAACCGATTCGTGGGCACTCCTGGTAACACGTTCGGAATCGACTTTGCGATCGTTGAGGACCCCGATGGCACCACCGATCATTTAAAAGCAAAAAGTGAATTCTGGTGGTACGGCATCGGTGGTACCTGGTTCGGCGTCAATCCGGTTCAGGACCTCGTGATCGTCGGCATGATCCAAAACCAAGGTGGTCCCGGCGCACGCAAAGCGCGTATCGACGGCAAGCAATTGGTGTACGCAGCGATCCGCGATAGCGAATAATGTTCGCGCCCCGAGGCTGTTGCGCCGGGTCGCAGCAGCTTTCGTGGTCGTCGCTACAATATCGGTCGACTGTACGTCAGTCTCTTCTAGTGTCTAGCCTGCGCGCAATGTTTGGATAATCTGCGAGCGTTGGGCATCATCCGATACCGGAAACGAAGCCGAGGTTCGGTCGACAAAGCTACCGTAGCGCTCCAGCATTTGCGGCGCGATCTCGCTTGGCTCGCCCATCACACCAAACTCGTTGAGCATGTCGTCTGTAACGAGCGTGCCCATCTCTTTCCATCGTCCTTGCTTGGACATGGCATTCAGCTCTTCTTGCAGCTCGCCAACGCCAATCGAATCCAACACGCCTTTGTAAGCCGGCGTCGAACCGTAGAACGCAATACGTTCCCGCGCGGTTTGTTTGCTCGCCGCCAATTCCGCCTCGTCTCGCCCGGTCATGACGAAGCATGAGTACGAGATCTCAAAGTCGTCGCGCGACCGGCCTGCTTTCGCGAGCCCTGATTCGATCGCGGGCATTGTCACCGAGTTGATATACGGCATCGTGGTTAACGGGTGGATGATGATCCCGTCAGCAACCTCACCCGCGACTTCAGTCATCTTTGGACCCACTGCTGCGAGTGTCACTTTGGGTGCGCCATACTCGCTGTCCTGCGGAGTGAACATCGGCGTCATCAGAGTATGCCGATAGTACTTACCGACGAACTGCAAGGGTTCCTGCTCGTACCAGTTTGCCCAAATCGCTCGCATAGCCAGCACCAATTCCCGCATCTGACCCGCCGGGGCACCCCAGGGCATGCTGAACCGTTTGGTAATGTGCGGTTTGATCTGCGAACCAAGGCCAATCGTCAACCGGCCTTTGGAGTAGGCGTTTAGATCGTGGCCGATATTGGCGAGAATCATCGGCGAGCGAGCAAATGCAACCGCGATGCTCGTTGCGAGTTCCAATCGCTCGCTATGCTCCGCCGCCAACAGCAGTGGAAAGAATGGATCGTGGCTAGTCTCCGCGGTGTGGATCCCGTCATAGCCTTGCGCTTCAATGTTACGGACCGTAGCGGCCACGTCGGCGAGATTGAACCCGACCCCAGCATCAACTTTCATGGTTTGTCCTTGTCTTTGTTTTTTGGAGAGAGTTTTTTGTAGAGAGTCTTACGTGGAGAGTCTCAGGTAGAGAGTTCTGCAATGATTTTCGCTCGCTCCGCCTTGGCGATGTGTGCATACGCGGCCGAGGTCCGGTCGATGAGGTCACCGTAGCGGCTTCGAATCTGACCAGCAATCGTGTCGGGTTCGCCGATAACCGCAAATTCGCGCAATATGTCTGCATCGATGAGCTCGCCCATCTCAACCCAGCGCCCTTGCTTCGACATGCTGTTTAAGTCGCTTTGTAACTCGCCCTGACCAATGCTATCGAGCACGGGTTTGTAGGCCGGCGTGGAGCCATAAAATGCGATTTGTTGGGCGATGGCTTTCTTCGACTGTTCGAGCTCTTCCTCGGTCTGACCGGTGCAAACAAATACTGGGTAGCTAATTTGAAAGTCCGCACGGGACTTTCCAGCCTTTGCAAAGCCTCGCTCCAACGATGGCAGAGTCGTTTCACGCAGATACCGCTCGGTCGTGAACGCGTGCACAATCATACCGTCGGCCACTTCCCCTGCTACTTCAGTCATAAGCGGACCCACAGCCGCGAGGAAGACGGAAGGCGCGCCATAGTCATTATCGGTTGGCGTAAAGAACGGCGTCATCAACGTATGGGTGTAGAACTTGCCGGTGAACTCTAACGCCTTGCCGTCATGCCAGTTACTCCAGATGGCACGCATAGCCAGGACGAATTCGCGCATCCGTGCTGCTGGATTAGACCACGGCATACTAAAACGTTTCGTGATGTGGGGGCGAATCTGTGAGCCCAGGCCAAGCACGAACCGACCTTTTGAGAACGCATTAAGGTCGTGACCAATGTTGGCCAACGTCATCGGCGAACGCGCAAAAGCGACTGCAATGGACGTCATCAACTCGACACGTTTTGTATTCTGTGCCGCCACCAGCAACGGCAGAAACGGATCGTGAGATGTTTCCGCGGACATAACGCCCGCATATCCCATGTCTTCCAATTCCTGCGCCTGGCCGCCAACGGTCTCGAGATCGAAACCAACCCCACCATCTACTTTCATGCCTGATCCCCCATTCTCGTCACACATGCCGGCACGAAACCAGGCTGTGGATTAAGTTTTCTTATACGACGCAAGACGCGCAGATTCTGGCGCCCGACGCAGCAAACCCACCTTGGGGCCCTCGCCACTTATGTAGTAATGAGTTTCTATGTCTTGCGCATTGAAGGTCAAGCGCTCGTCGAACTCATTCGGATGCCGTAGGCGGCTACATTCAACCTAGGTCAGGCCCAATAAAAACTTGAGAATGACCTTGGACACTACCCCATGCGTAATCAATCCTACGCTTTCCCAGTCAATGCCAAACAGCCCATCGAGAAACGTGTGGACCCTTTCTAGCATGTCCTGCAGGTTCTCGCCCTCAGGTGGCTGAAACTAATGAGGATTGAGATTTCGCACGTTCCACTCCTGTGGATAGCTCTCCACAACCTCATCCGGCAACATACCCGACCAAAGCCCGTAATCGCGTTCCATACGCTCATCCGCGTAATCCACTTCCGCGCCGACGTACGAATTGACAATGAACGCGGTTTCGAGCGTCCGTCCCGAAGGCGAGTCCATCCTGCCCTACGTACGCCCTTGCGAATTCCACACTGTTTCGCCGTGGCGCACGATATAGAGATATTTCATGTCAGTCAGTCCCCAACCAGGTCTCGCATCTCTCCATGAACTGATAAGGTACGAAGATCCCTCTTGACCGAATAATCATATCAGATTGGAATTGTCAGGTTCGCTATTCGGTTGGCATCGCCAGGGTCAAGCCGTATGCTTTAGCGCTAAAAAATGATCCAGGGAAGTCATGAGCGACGTAGAAATAGCGCCGGTACGTGAGGCGCATAGATTCGACGAAACTGCGCTACAAACATATCTGGCCGAACATGTCAGCGGGTTCTCCGGCCCACTGGAAGTATTGCAGTTCGAAGGTGGTCAATCGAACCCAACGTTTCAACTGATAACGCCGGACAAAAAATACGTTCTACGCAAGCAACCTCCAGGTGAATTGCTGCCATCTGCGCACCAAGTCGACCGCGAATACCGGGTCATGCACGCATTGTGGGATACCGACGTACCGGTGCCGCAGATGTATTGCCTCTGCGAAAACCCCCAGATCATCGGCACCAAATTCTACGTCATGGAAATGGTTGAAGGGAGCCTATTTACCGAAACCCAGCTCCCCCTCCTGTCTGGTCCACAACGACGCGCGGTGTACTTAGACCTCGCTCGAGTGCTAGCGAGCTTGCACGCTGTGGATGTCGATGCGGTGGGCGTGAGGGATTTCGGTCGTCCAGGGAACTACTACGAACGGCAGATCGGCCGCTGGAGCAAGCAGTACGTCGCGTCCAAAACCGAACAAATCGATGCGATGGACAACCTAATGCAGTGGCTACCAGGCAACATTCCCGAAGACGTGGGTAGCGTGATTGTCCACGGCGATTATCGTTTGGGGAACATGCTGATTGATCCAACCGAGGCGAAGATTGTAGCGGTACTCGATTGGGAATTGTCCACGCTTGGCGACGGTCTAGCCGACCTTGGGTATATGTGTCAGGAGTACCACGGCGACAGCGAATCGCCAGACGGTCTGGCGGGCGCCGATCTAGCGGCGCTCAACATCCCTACCGAAGACGAAATGGTCGCGGAATATTGCAGACACGCTAAGCTCGAAGGCGTAGACAACTGGCGATTCTATCTCATCTACAACATGTTTCGATCAGCCGGCATTATCCAAGGAGTCTATAAGCGCGGCCTCGACGGCAACGCGAGCTCGAAAAAAGCCCTCGAATACAAGGGCGCAGCCAGATTGCGTTCGGAACGCGCATGGAGCCTTGTCGAATCCATGTGATCCGGTGCTACAGCATTGTTTCAGCAACTAGCGCTAGCGCCTCAGGATCTTGGCAGCCAAGTAGCATGCTAGACACATGACCATTGGCATCTGCCGCTTGCCAGCGCTGCAATCGTTCCTTAATCCGGTCTGCCGGTCCAACTAAGTGACACGCATCGATTAATTCGGCGGGTACCTCCGCCATGGCTTCATCCTTGCGGCCTGCCAGATACAAATCTTGAATCTTGACCGCAGCTTCTTCAAACCCAAGTCGCTTACAGTAATCGTTGTAGAAGTTTTTACCTCGGGCGCCCATACCCCCAATGTACAGCGCCATAGCGCCTCGAATTGGAATCATGCACTCCTCAACGCTATCGCCCATCACGACCGTCACGAACGGCGCCATGTCGAACTGCGTCAGATTCTTGTCGCCGGCGCGGTCGAAGCCCTTTTGGATCGGTCCGGCAAACACAGAATATTGCTCTGGGTCCATCCACACAGGAAATAGCCCATCGGCAACTTCTGCTGCAGCGGCGACGCCATTATCCGTGATTGAAGCCGCATAGATAGGAATGTCCTCGTCACTCTGCAAAATACTCTTCAACGGCTTGCCCAAACCCGTCGCATCGTCACCTTCATACGGCAACTGGTACACTTTTCCTGCAAAGGTCAAAGGACCTTGGCGGGCAAAGATCTGCTTCATGATCTGCACGTATTCCTTCAAACGCGTGACTGGTTTACCGTACGCCACACCATGCCAACCCTCGACCACTTGCGGACCCGAGGCCCCCAGACCCACAATGAACCTGCCGCCGGACAACTCAGCCAGGCTCAGCGCCGTCATTGCTGTCATCGCTGGGGTGCGGGCCGGCATTTGCATGATGGCCGTGCCTACTTTGATCTTTTCGGTTTGCGCCAATATCCAAGCCGCAGGCGTCACGGCATCGGAACCGTACGCCTCCGAGGTCCAAATCGATTCGTAACCAAGATTTTCGGCGTGTTTGATCGCATCGATGGGAATGCTCATTTTTCGGCCGGAATAACCAGCAATCAGGCCAAGGCGCATCGTATTTCTCCCAGTGTGTTATGCAATGAATTATATCATTGGGAAGCGTAAGAATGGGACCTTCGACGAACCTTCCGACATCAAACAATTAGTGTCTGTCGAAAAAGCAAAGCTTTTTGCGTCAGACATTTTAAGGGCATGATCGCGACCCGAGTCAAAATCCGTAGGCCTCTTGTAATATGAAGAAGGGGAGGTTTCCTTCCGTAGGGAGGAAACCGTCGGAGCGGAGATTGCCTGTGCCAATCGCAGATTGGCGAGACGGCAAGTTCTTCCCTACGGTTTCTTCCAGAAACCTCCCAAAACCCTATGGTTTTTGATTCGGGCTCCTGCCCTCAGTTAGTTCTAAGGATAGCGACCTCTGCACCGGTGGGTGCCAACAGATGATCCTTGCGCCATGGCGGGCCCATTGCTTCGCCTTGAAGCTTCAACTTCTCCATAAGATCATTGACTGGCATTTGCTGCAGACAGACATAGTTTGCCCAACCGTTGTGATCATCGATGCCGATCGCGATTGCGGGCATCACAAAATGTGCTCGCTAAAGGTTATGCCGCACGGCGAGGTAGCGCATGATGTCCATCGACTCATACATCCACTCAACCGAGTCAGCACGCTCAATGCGCAAGCACGGTACGGTCGTTCGGCCACCGCCTTGTAATAGCTCACGAAACGCATCCGCCTCACGCATCGTGTCTCGCAATTGCACATCAATTTCGTGGCTGTCTAGAAAGTGGCGCACGCGATGACAAAACCCGCACAAATCGGTCTTAAACAGCTGGTAGGTCTCTTTCGTTTCTGCATCCATTGCAGGAGCTTATTGCGAGTAGAACCCAAATGCCAATTAGGTAAAATACTTAGGCCCAAATCAAGGTTTACTCATGACCCAAAGAGACAATAAGAAAGGTAACACGCGAGACGCGAAGAAAGACGAAAAAATCGTCATGACACGCAGGCTGATCATCGGCTTTTTTGGCTTGGTTGCCATTGCGTTGGTCGGCTTCGGCACTTACCTATCCAGTGGCTTGCAAGATAGCGGAGAAGCGACCGCCAGCGATGACTATACGCTGATCGAAAACGGACCACCGCGTCGACTCGGCGAACGGATTGAGATCGTAGAATTTTTTTCCTATCGCTGCCGTGCCTGTAAGAACTTTGAGCCTTTATTGGAGGATTGGCGCGACGAACTCGCCGAGGATGTTCGATTTAGCCGCAAACACGTCGTCTTTTCGCCAATTGACGAGCTCTATCGCAAAACCTATCTAGCCCTCGACGCGACCGACAGCGTGGAGCAAAACCACTCACGTATCTTTACTGCACTTCAGAACCAAGGTCGGCAACTGACCACGCCCGACGCAATTGCCGAGTTCGTGGACGGTCGCGGTGTGGAAAAAGACGACTTCTTACGCCAACTCAATTCGGCGAGAGTCAATCGTCTCGCCCGACGGGCCGACGCCGAACAACGCACCTTCGCAATAACGGGAACGCCGACTCTCATTGTTGCCGGCAAGTACCGGGTCGACATGGACAATGGTCAACGACGAGCGCTCGTCGTTGCCAGCCAGCTGATCGAACGCGAGCGCTCGAGCGATACACCGGGCCCTTAAGAGCCTGTTGAAAACAGCCTTTCTTGGAACACGCTTCACCATCTCGTTGGTCACAGCAATGTTCCACGCGTGATTACGCGTGGCTGGCCCCGGCACGCTGACGGCTCTTAACGTTCGCTCAAAAGTTAGCTTGCAGTGACACTCCGATTTGGCGGGGGGCTCCAAGCTGCGTCCACAGATTGGGTTGGTAGAGATCACGCGGGTCATTGCCAAAATAGAAGCCACGCACGAAATAGTCCTCGTCCGACAAGTTTCGACCCCAGAGCCTTATACTCCATTTTGTGGTCTCGTAGCCAACGGTAGCGTTTACAAGCGCATATGAGTCTGACATTTGATCATGGCTGTCAGAGAAGTAGAACTCATCCTTACCTTCCACTTCCACTCGCGCGAACCAGCCATCGCCAAATAGATATTCGCCGCCGGTGTAGAACTGATAATTAGGTGCATGCGCCTGGCTGCGCCCATCCAAATTCGAGCCCCCAACCGCCGTGTAGTCAGAAAACTCGGTGTCCAACAACCCAACCTCTGCAAACAAAGTCAGGTTGTCGACTGCCCGCCAACTCAATCCAACCTCGACACCTTGGTTATAACCCTCGGCGGCATTGCCAATGTATTCGATAAACTCAACGGAACCACCCGCGCGCATGCGTTCGATTGACGTCGAGATTTGCACGTCTTCACGCTGCATTCTAAACACCGCAACGTTCAGCGACATCGCCTCGCCGATTAGCTCGGCTTTATAGCCGACTTCAAGATTCCACAGTGCTTCGTCGCCGAATTCGCGCAGGTCGGAATCCAATGAACCATCGGCGTTGAATCCACCTGTTTTGTAGCCGCGCGAGATTGCTCCGTACAACAAACCATTGGATGCAGTGGCTTTCTCTAACAATATTCTGCCGCCAAAAAGATCATCGTCAGGGGAAAACCCAACTGCGAACGAATCGCTGTATTGTGATTCATGACGTTCGGCGCGTGCGCCGACGGTCAGTTTCAAACTGTTGGCCAGCACGCGTGCCACCTCTGCGTAGAGCGCAACTCGATCGACCGAAAAATCGCTAACAAAATCATCAACGAGGAAAGAATACGTGCGCTGCAACCCAACATCCTGGGTTAAGGAATAAACGCCCAGCACCCAATCCAGCGTCCCATTCCACAATCCTTGCGCTGGGTTTGAAACCAGTCGGGCCTCAGCCGTCAGCGTTTCGACATCACGCGCGTAGAGATCCCTTGAACTATAACCCGCCGGATCGAACCCAACGAACGCCCAATCTTCGTCGTAACCATATTCAATGTCGCTTTCCACATAGCCCACACTTGCCTGCAGGGTGGCACGGTCCCAGATTCTGAAATCCGCAGCCAAAGATGCATAACGGGTATCTTGTGTGTCCAACCCCGGTTGATCCGACAACGTGTGCCGCGTGTTGTCGAGCGAGAACGCGTCGTATCCATTGTCTACGTCCACCTGGCCCAGACTCAATCGCCAGTTGGTGACTTGACCACCCCATATGAATTTCGCGCGCAGCGTGCGCTCATCGCGCGCGTTCGTGTCGTCTTCGTGCAAATGGTCGTTTTCGATAAATCCGTCGTCCGAGTATTGATGTGCACTAATTCGAAAGCCCGCACCCTCAGCCAATGGGCCAGACACCACCACACCAGCGCCTAGCGCTCCATAGTCGCCCGCGTCGAACTGAACTGCCGTGGTCAGAGTTGAGGATGGGGCTGGCGTCACGACGTTGATGAGACCGGCCAGCGCGTTTGCCCCATATAACGTGCCCTGAGGTCCACGAAAAACCTCTACTTGGGCCACATCAAACATTGTTGCCGCGGTTCCAATACCACTGAGATCAACGCCATCCACGACTAACCCAATCGATGGGTTCAACGGTTCGATGAATTGGCCGCGCTCGCCAACCCCGCGGATTTGGATGTAGCGCCCCCGCGACGCCCCTGCAGCAAAGTTGACGTTGGCCGCGCGCCCCAAGATTTCATCCAGATGATTTGCGAGTACCGCCCCTTCATCGGGGCGCAGGACAGATACGCTGCCGGCCAATTGGTTCAGTTGAGTTTTACGAAACTCTCCTTCAACGACAACTTCCTCGATGAACGGCTCGTCTTCCTCAATGAACAGCTCGTCGCCATATGCCACGCCCGCGTTCATTGCATATGCAATTGCACTCGCCATCGTTGCACCCAAAATGATTTTTCGCATGGAATCGACTCCTTAGTTACGAATATCTGCCTAAGAAGTGAGAAGGTAAGGAGTGCGGTACACCTATCCCTCCGCCGGTATTAGCCAGTTCAGGTTCAAAGGGTCAACCGCTCATCGCGTCGTGCAAAACCGCGCGTCGGTGTCTCAGGCTTGCGCCACCCCTTAGGCAGGCTTCATTGTCTGCCTAACCCCAGCGTGGTGTCGAGCGATAATCTCTCTGCGGGCTAGATCGTAAAAAACACCCGTTTTCGCGGCGGGCGGGAGTGTCGCTTAGCACCATCGTCCGTTAAACGACCGCGAAAATTCCATTAGTTTTTCACCAAAAACACCGTGTTTGGTGGCACAGTAGTTGGTTGTCACCCCTGTACGGACTGCCGTCCTTGGCCGCTACGCGCAAGAATTCAAAAAATCGCAAACCCAAGACAGCGGGCAAGCCTAAGTGGCGTTTCCTGCGTGGTTTGATCAAAGTCACTTTTTGGACTGGGCTATTTGCATTCTTGGGCGTTGCCGGTTATTTGCTCTACCTGGATCGCACCATTACCAAGACGTTCGAAGGCAGACGCTGGTCGATCCCGGCCCAGGTTTATGCGCAGCCCTTGGAACTGCACAGCGGCTTGCGGTTGTCGCGTGCAGCACTGCAACTTGAGCTGACACGTCTTGGCTACCGACCTGACGCGAGCTTGCGTACCCCCGGAACTTTCCAGCGTCGCGGTGCCGGGTTGCGGATCTTTCTACGCGGCTTCCAATTCATGGAGAGAAACCGCTCTTCGCAGCAAATCGAAGTGCAATTTCGTGCGGGGTACATAGGCTCGATTCGAGACACTGCCAATCGCGAAATACCCCTCATTCGTCTCGACCCAGCCACCATCGGGAGCTTTTTCCCATCCCACGGCGAGGATCGCCTCGTACTCACCCCCGAAGAGGTACCAGTGCTACTGGCGGAAGGCTTAAAGGCGATCGAAGACCGCAATTTCGACAAACACGCAGGGTTTAGCATACGTGGAATGGCCCGCGCACTGATCGTCAATATTCAATCCGGCGAGCGGCAACAAGGCGGCAGTACCTTGACTCAGCAGTTGGTCAAGAGTTACTTCTTAAGCAACGGCCGAACCATCCAACGTAAATTGCAAGAGCTCGCGATGGCGGTCATTCTGGACGCGCGGTTTTCGAAAAACGACTTGCTTACCGCCTACATCAACGAGATCTTTTTGGGACAGAATGGCGCACGCGCCATCCATGGTTTTGGCCTTGGCTCGCACTTTTATTTCAATAAACCAATCGCTGAATTGGAAACCGATGAAATCGCGACGTTGATTTCCATCATCCGCGGCCCGTCATTCTACAACCCCTTCCGCCACGAAGAGCGAGCCCACGAACGGCGCGACCGCATCCTAACCACGTTTCTAGCCGACGGGCTGATCGATCAAGCCACTCATGATCGCGCCATACGCAAACCGCTTGGCGTCGTGGCTAGCCCCACCAGCGGTGGCGCTTACTATCCCGCATTCATGGACCGGGTTCGTGTTGAATTGCGAGATGACTATGACTTGGCGGCATTGAGTTCACAGGGCCTACGTGTATTCACCACCATCAAACCGCGTCAACAGGAGAATGCCCAACTCGCGGTGTCCCAGACCTTGTTAAAGATCGAGAAGGACCGGGGGTTAGAGCCAGCCTCGCTACAAGCTTCCGCAATCGTCGCCGACAGCCAAACTGGAGAGATATGGGCGATGGTTGGAGGGCGCAAAGGCCGGGTGGACGGTTTCAATCGGGCGCTAAACGCCGAGCGACCCGTAGGGTCACTCATCAAACCGGTCGTCTACCTAGCAGCCCTCGAGTCAGGATTGCATCTTGCATCCCTTATCGAAGACAAACCCATCACCATCGCACCCGAGTATGGCGACTCGTGGACACCCAAGAATTTTGACAACAAATACCGAGGTGAACTCCCTCTCGTACGTGCGCTGGCCCAATCGCTGAATCTCGCCACGGTCAACCTAGGTATGCAGATTGGCCTGCCGCGCATTCAGCAGCGCTACGCCGACTTGACCGGCGCACGCCCCAATAATCGATATCCGTCTCTGCTTCTTGGCGCTGAAACCATGTCGCCAATCAAAATATTGGAGTTATATGGAAACTTCGCGAGCGGCGGGTTTCACACTCCGCCCAAAGCGGTGATCGCCGTGCTCGACGAACAAGGAGCGCCCGTCACCCACCATCCGTTCACGCTCGAGCAGAGCATCGAACCCGAACACATTTCAAGTATCAATCGCGCGCTGGAAATCGTAATGGCCAAGGGCACAGGTCGCTTCTCACACTATGCTGAACGCGGCGTTGCTGGAAAGACCGGCACGTCGAACGATAACCGCGACAGCTGGTTTGCCGGATTCGATAACAGCCGCGTCACGGTGGTCTGGGTCGGCCGCGACGACAACGCAGTTACAGGACTCACGGGTGCTAGTGGTGCGCTTCGCGTGTGGACTGAAATGTCACGTCGGGACGGCATCGAACCTTTGCGTCAAGCACCATCCGCCAAGCTCGTGGAAGTTGAGTTTGCGACTGGGATGCGCGCAAATGCAGCTTGTGCCGACGTCGTCAGCGTACCCATTAAAGACGTGTGGACTTTACCCATCAAGCCAGGCTGTGGTATCAAACCGACCCTCAAACAACGACTGCGCTCCTGGTTTGGAGATTGATGCCTATATCGCGAACAACTTGCTTTCTCGCATCGGTCACCATCATGCTCGGCGGCTGCGTGAGCCAACCGTCGACCCC
>Ga0114999_10006773_pt1 | contig 13131 bp, 19 predicted proteins | sample ArcticOcean_MG_C_3_FD_89820 | JGI IMG/M metagenome (GOLD analysis project Ga0114999, IMG submission 89820) | Marine microbial communities from western Arctic Ocean - ArcticOcean_MG_CB8_126 | ecosystem: Environmental > Aquatic > Marine > Oceanic | place: Arctic Ocean: Canada Basin | collected...
ACGCCGGGATGCAGCATTGGAAGCCGCTCCCGACGGCTTCGCGGCAGACCGTACGCGGGAACTGTTCGGCGAGGTTACCCCTGCCGCCCGAGCGCATCGACGGCATTGCCCAGGAGCGCATCGAGAAATTGCCGGAGGTGGAGACCAAACCGTTTATCATCGGTGAGGATGATGGCGATCTGCAAATGGGTCCGGGCGTTCACCGCCCCGGCATGGTCTGGGAGAATGGCAAATGGCGGCCTGAAACCGAGAGCTACTGATCCATACGGTTGAGCGCACTGGCCATATGCCGACGCCGGTGACGGACGGCCTCCGGGCCACCATATTGGCCGGCGGGGCTGCCGAGAAGGTGGCAGCGGGCAAGCAGATTGCGAAGCTCAAGAAGACCGCGCCCGAGGTGGCCGAAATCCTCATTGGAAAACTGCCACGGTCAGAAGCGCAACAGATCACCATCATCGCTAATAAGGCCTATAAAATACGCATGTGAATACCTGAATTTACGCCGCCGTGGGATCCTGGTCCTGCCGGCGGCCGCGGCGCTGGGCGCGAGGCCGGTCCAGGCGCAGCCGGCTGGCTGCCTGGCGCCGCTTCTACACATTTAAATTCGAACCAAACTGACGGAGGTGACCATGGTTGATCACAAGCCCGGGGGTGAGCCGGCGGCCGGGCCATTGCCGGCGCCGCCCGAACGCGGCGCCGGGATGCCGGAACTTGACGCCTATCGAAAGGGACGCCTGCAGGCGCAGTCCATGCGCATCCAGGCATCCATGGACCGCCGCCGCTTCGGCGGGGCGCCGGAAATCTGCGACACAATTTATGAGGTATTGGAACGATGATGATTTGGAACTTGCTTCGCCGCTGGCTCGGCGTGGTCCCGGTAGGGCGCCCCGATCCACCAGGAATTGCACGCCTCCAAGCCCGTGGTAGGCGCCGGCGGGCGGCGCTACTAGGCGTCGGAAGTCAGACCGACGTCTCCCATTGATAAATAGATAGGTATAAACCGATGAATTTTCTCAATCTCAAAAACACTGTTTCCAGCCATCATAATCTGGAGCAAGACGACGTATTGAAGCTGAAATCGGCATTGGCCGCAGTGGGCAAATATGAAACACCCGACTACGGATTTACCCCCAATTCCGACGAACGCATGTTCGATGGCGTCAAGGCGTTTCAAAAAGAAAACGGGCTGCGCGCCGACGGCGAGGTGGGTCCGGACGGTGAAACCGTGGATGCTCTAGGCACTGCGTTACGGGAACAACCTAGAAATGGGCATCCTTCTCAGAGTGCCCCCGACGATCCAGATCATGATCCAGGAGATATCCCGCCAAAACCTGATTGCGGGCCTGTGCAACAAGCCGAGCTCAAACTTGACTGTGTTATCGGCAATTTATTCCGCTCTTACGTATGGGAATGTGTCCCGGCGATGGTGACGCCGATCATTCGTGGGTAGATGCCGGCAAACAGATTTTAGGACAAAATTCCGGCTCAATTTGCTCCAAGGCTCTTGTTTAAGTCGCTCAATTGGTAAGCGTCGTGGAGAATCCAGAGATTGGTCAAATAATGGGCAGCAATGGGTAGGTAAATCGTACGAGACCAGCGATAAATAAACATCAAGAGCACGCCGCCGGCAAACGCGCCAAGGAACAGGTCGAGACCCTGATTTAGGTGCAGCAAAGCAAACGTAAAAGACGAGAAAAAATAAATGGATACAGGGCGGAATTTGCGGCGTGCCATAACTTCGTGCGCCAGCTTTCGGTAAATCAGTTCTTCGGAAACGGCGACCAATATCAACCCGGCGCTCAGGTCGAAATATCGGTGAAATTTATTTTCGATAAGCGGAAAACCTGCCGATATATTGAAGCGATCAAACTCGAGTTCTTTGAACCCGTCGCGGATTTCAATCAGCAATGTTGTGTCGATGACAGTGGCAACCAATAACACCAGGATGTGAGAAATGCGCGGACGGTACTGCCAATTTGTAGGTCTGACCACTACCAAAAAAATTGCTAATATCAGAATCCGCTCGACGTAATCGAATAGAAATATGTACTCACCGATAAAGAATTTTATCCATCCGGCGTGGGCGATAAGCACCAGGACAAATAGGAGATATAGATCCTTATTCCGGGTCGGGTAATTATTTGCTGAGGTAGGCCACATTTCATTTGCCCAATTTAAATTATGCCAAGGCTTCGCGCCAATTCCCGGGAACGATGTGCATCGCTGAATATCCAAAGGTTGATAAAATAATGGACGGCTATGGGGACGTATATAGTTCCGGACCACCGATAAACGTACATAAATATCCCACCCGCGACGAAAGTAGTTAGGAACTGATCGAGACCTTGATTGATGTGTAGCAATGCGAAAGCAATGGATGAAATTAGGTAAATATTCGCTGGTCGAAAATTGTGACGGTCCATTACGTCGTTCATCAGTTTCCGGTAGATGAATTCCTCAGATACAGCGACAAGAACAAGTCCAATGCTCCAATCGAATATACGGTGAGCAGGATTTTCAATCGGCGGGAAGCCTGTCCAACTTCCGAACCTGTATATTTCGAGTATTTGAAATCCAATTTCGACTGCAAAGAATATAACGCGATCAACAAATGTGGCAGCGATGATGAGAATAACGTGTGAAATGGGCGGCCGGTATCGCCAGTTCGTTGGTCGAACCGCAGCCAAGAATACCGCAATGATAATGATGCGCTGGATATAATCGATGAGGAATATGTAATCACGAACATTAAATTTGATCCAGCCGGCATGGAAGATCAGGACGAGGACAACGAGGAGATAGATATCCCTGTTCCGGTTCGCTGATGCATCCATGAATAACGTTCCCCAATCTTTGCTCAAGGCAATTACCGCCTGTTGGCGACACGGCACTTCTATTTAATCGGTTTTAGGGTGAATGTGCGCTCGCGCGCAACCCTGCATAATATTTTGCACCGGGGCATCGAATGATCCCGGTTTTTTCGATTTTCACCAAAGAGCGACGGGACAACCGGTCCTGCCCGACGGCTGCCGGTCCTTAAGCTCCAACTACCAATCCAACCAACCCTGGCCCCCTAGGGGCAGGTGACGTGCCCTTGATGGCCGATAATTCGGCCTCCGGGATAAGCGCGCGCCAGCCTCAATCTGGGACAACCTTCGGTGCGGTTGCCTTCGCCGGCCAATTCCGGGCGGCGATATTCAATCAGCAAAGGAGGTAGCATATGGCTGCACCTGATGTGGACGACAGTTTCGTCAAACAGTACGAACGCGAAGTCCATGAAGCCTATCAGCGGGAAGGCTCCAAACTTCGGAACACCGTTCGCAAACGCAGCAAAGTGACGGGTTCGAGCACCACGTTCCAGAAGATCGGAACGGGGACCGCGACGACCAAGGCCCGTCACGGCGCTATCACGCCGATGAACCTCGACCATACGCCGGTGGAATGCACGCTTTCCGACTGGTATGCGGGCGAGTGGATCGACAAGCTCGACGAGTTGAAAGAGGCCCACGATGAACGGCGCGTTGCCGTCAACGCGGGCGCCTGGGCCCTTGGCCGCAAGACCGACGAGCAGATCATCACGGCGTTGGATGCCACCACCAATACGGTGGCGGTGTCCACAACCGGTCTGACCAAGGCCAAAATCTACAGCGCGTTCGAGACCCTCGGCAACAATGATGTGTTCGAAGAGGGCCGGATGTATGCCTTGGTCGGTTATGAGCAGTGGACCAACCTTCTCGATCTGACGGAGTTCGCATCGGCCGAGTATGTCGGTGCAGGCGAATTGCCGTTCATCAAGGAAGGCATGGAGGTCAAGCGTTGGATGGGCACCATGTGGATGACCCATTCGGGGCTTCCGCTGTCGGGCTCGACCCGCAAGGTGTTTTGGTATCGCGATGATGCCATTGGCCATGGGTCCGGCGCCGAAGTGGTTACCGATGTCACCTGGCACGGCGACCGCGCGGCGCATTTTGTCAACAACATGATGAGCCAGGGTGCCTGTTTGATCGATGCCAATGGTGTCATCGAAATCCAGTGCATCGAAAGCTAGGAGGGCTGAATAATGGCATTTAGTGCAAGCGAGATGGTCCTCATGGCGATCGGCAACAACCACAAGCTCTACCACTACATGACAACCGACGCCGCGGCGACGGTGGATACGTCGGGTTATTTCGACAATTTCGCCGATCAACTCGACATCGGCGACGTGGTCAAGGTGATCACGGTGGATAGCGTTTCGGCGCCAACCTCGGTGTCGGGTGCGTCCGAGCATATCGTGACCAGCAATTCGGGCACGGTGGTGAATGTGTCGGATACGCTTTTGGCGTCATCCTTCACAGACACCGACTAACTGGGGATTTCCTCCCTGGTTTGGACTGGGCGGGGCTTGGAATTTGTTCCGGGCCCCGCCCTATTTTTTGGAAAATTTTATGAACAACCGATCCCTGCCGACCTATCGGTTGGCGCATTCGGGCGCCTGTCTTGTTTGCGGCAACGGCTGGACACTGAATGAGGATTTCGCCGCCGCGCAAAGCCTCAGGCCCGCCGTTCCGGTGATCGCCGTCAATGGCGCGGCCGGCGTGGTCAAAGCGCAGTTTCTGTTCTCAATCCATTTCGAGAAATTGCCCCGCTGGATTGCCCTGCAGACCGATCGATTTGGCGCTGGTTTCAGCGTGCATGGTGTCGGCTCGGAAATCTTGGCCAAACAGGCGCAACGCCGCCGCGATGGCCCGTTTGTCAATTATTGGTGGCCCGATGCGCGCAGCGCCGGCACCTCGGCGTGGGGGGCGGCCAAGCTGGCCCGTGTCTTGGGTTTTGAGGAAATCATTCTCTGCGGCGTGCCCTTGGCTGAAGGAACTTATTCCGACGGCAGTCTCGCCAACGATTTTATGCGGCCAAAAATACTCGATCACTATCGCCGCGCCGTGCTGGCCGATACCGGCTGGCACGCGGGCGTCCGTTCATTCAGCGGTTGGACCAGGGAGGTATTCGGTGAACCAAATTAGCGCCATTCAATCTTATGAGGCAGGGGAAGCATCGCTCCCCTTGAACGTAGTCTGCGTTCTGAAACAAGGGGGTTGTTATGACCTCGACTATGTCCGCAATTTGGCCAATGGAATCCGCCGTCACCTGACCGCTCCCTACCGGTTTTATTGCCTGACCGATGTGGACCCCTGGCACCCCCAATGGTTTGAGAGTAACCGCATCCAACACTTGCCGCTACGCCACCGTTGGCCCGGCTGGTGGTCGAAGATCGAGCTGTTCCGGCCGTTTCTTTTCACCGGACGGGTGCTGTATCTGGATCTTGATACGCTAGTGACGGGATCGCTGGCAAAGCTCGCCGCCTACGATGGCGATTTTGCGATATTGCGGGATTTTTATTTCGACCAGGGATTGGGCTCGGCCGTCATGGCCTGGCGGGCCGGCGATCACGGGATGATCTACGAGCGCTTTAAGGCAAATGCGCTGGCCAGTGCACGCAATTTTCACGGCGATCAGCAATGGATCGCCCATTGTCAGGACCGGTTGGAGGTGGAGCCGGATCGCATTCAGGATTTGTTCCCAGATTTGGCGGTCAGCTACAAACCGATCCCCGGCGGCGCTCATTTGCAGGAAAAACCCAAAGGCGCCAGCCTGGTCTGTTTCCACGGCAAACCGAAACCCCACGACGTCGCCGACCAGGTGGATTTCGTCGGCGAACATTGGGGCTGATCGACCATGATCGATCAAATCGATGCCGCCGATGCCGCCGTTCTGGCGCGTCTCGCCCGCGGCAGGAAATTGGTTGTGGACGTGGGATGTTTCGCCGGCGGCAGCGCGCTAGCCATGCTGCCGGAGATTGCCAAGGCCGATGGCAGGCTGATCGCCATCGATACCGGCAGCAACAATATCGAGGTGCGTTATGGCACTACCGTCGTTGTTGGCGATACCACAGACATCGATAGTTCGCTCGCCGCCACCGCCGCCTTGACCGGCGTCGCCAGCACCACCTCGCTGGCCATCGCCGCCGCGTCGAAAGCGTTCGAGATTGCCAGCGGTCAATCTTTCGTCGCCGGCGATTGGGTGCTGGCAACATCGGACGCCGATCCAACCAACTACATGCACGGTCCAGTTACCACATTTTCCGGCACAACCCTGACCGTGAATGTCGATAATATCGGCGGTTCTGGAACCTTTGCCGATTGGACTATCCGGAAATCCGGAACCCAAGGCGCCACGGGCGCCGCCGGCGCCGGGTCCGGCGATTTGATCGCCGCCAATAATCTATCAGACGTTGCCAGCGCGGCTACGGCATTGTCTAACCTCGGCGGCGCAACCTCTGGACATAATCATTCCGGTGTCTACGAGCCCGCCGACGCAACCATCCTGAAGGATGCCGACCTCGGGGGCTCGGTCCAGCCCTATGATGCCGATACCGCCAAGCTGGACGTTGCCCAGGAATACACGCAGGCCCAGAACTTCAACGCCACCACGCTTAGCGACGGCGCCACCATCAGTTGGGACGCCGCCGCCAATCAGGTCGCCGGGGTCACCCTCGGCGGCAACCGCACCATGGCGGCGCCCACCAACCTGGTGGATGGGGCAACCTACATTCTGCACGTCATCCAAGACGGCACCGGATCCCGGACCCTCACCTGGAACGCCGTGTTCCAATGGCCGGGCGGCACCGCGCCGACCCTGACCACCACGGCCAGCGCCCGCGATATCGTCTCTTTCATTTCCGATGGCACCAATATCTACGGTGCCGCACAGTTGGCCTTCGCCTGATGTTTACGTTTCCCGTAAGCCATTTTGCGCCCGCTGGCGCCGCCGATGCCTCGTTTCTCGGCGATCTGACCACGCTCGGCCACGCCGGCATTCTTGATATGTGTCTCGATGCCGGATCCATAGATTCTTATGATGGCAGCGCGCAGTCCTGGCTTGATCTCGCCGGCGGCGGCTACGATGTGTTTCGCGGTGCCGACGGGTCTTCGGCTTCGGACGATCCGACCTTCAACGCCTCCGGCACCGCCGGTGATCTCTCGTCAACGGAATGGTTCTCCGTCGATGGCGGGGATTACTTTGCCTACGATACCACCAACGAAGCCTTTATGGATGCGTGGCACAAGGCCCTCGCCGATTTCACAATTCTGTTTTGGGTCTACCAGCCCGCCGCATGGACTGGGGGCGCCTTTTTTGGAACATGCAGTACCTCAACAGAGATCGGTTTAATTATCCAAGCGGCGGGCACCGATCAATTTCAATTTCTTATCGCCGATGGCGCGGTGGAGTTGAATATCAACAGCGATGCCCACGGCCAAGGCACCGGCTGGCATATGTGGGGCTGGTCGATTTACGAGGCTGGCGGCACGGGGTTTGCGGTCTGTGATGATCAATATTGGCAAGTTTCAAGCGCCAACACATTTACGGATTCTTATGACAGCCCTTCGTCCAGCGCCTCAACGGATATCATGTCTCTTATGGCCTCTGGTTCCGGGGCATCTAAAATGCCGACCGGCTGGCGCATCGGCGGCTTCTTTGCATTCAGCTCTGCTCTGACCAAGGCGCAAACGGACGCCATATTCAACGCCACGAAAGGCCGGTGGGGGCTATGACCATTTATCTTGAATTTCCCCCCAACCGCCTCACCGCCATCAAGGCCGCCTATCTCGGGCAGCATGTGCGCGGCAACGACAATCCCGACGAGGACGAAAAGATACAGGACAACCCGCCGGTGGACGCAACGGGCAACCGGATGATTATCGGCTCAAGCCGCATGACCACAACCGACGCCGATATTTTGTCAATCGGCAATGCGCCCTGGCTGATTGTCCACGATCAATGGCCCGCCGATTGGCAATACACGGAGTAAACCCATGAATTTAACTAAAATTCCACTTTCGATGACTGACTACAAAGGCGCTTTGGAGATCGCCAGCGCCGCCATCTTGCCGGTGGTGGTGACCAGCGATTATTACGATGTCACCGGTACGGTCGCAATCACGTCGATAGCAACCGCCGACGGTGATGGGGCCCTGATAGCACCAACCATTAAGGTGCATTTTGACGGCGCCTTGACGCTGACCCATCATGCCACGAACTTGATCCTGCCGGGCGCGGCGAACATCACCACGGCCGCCGGCGATGAATTTGAATTCACCGAATACGGCGCCGGCACCTGGCGCTGCACCGGCTATGTCTTGGCCAGCGGTAAGGCCATCGCCGAAACCGGGCGCATTGCACAGCTCGTTAATACCCAAGATGGCGCTCTCGCCACCGGCTCAACGGCAATGCCTCAGGATGACACCATCCCTCAGAATACCGAGGGGGATCAGTATATGTCGCTTGCCATCACCCCGGCTGCTGCTGCCAATAAATTGAAGATTGAGGTGATCGCACAGTGCGGAACCAGCGGCGCTGGCAACCTGGCTGCGGCTCTTTTCCAGGATGCCACAGCCGCCGCCTTGGCGGGAACGGTTGGCTACTGTCCAGCAGCAGCCAATCCTACAACACTCGTTTTTACGCACTATATGGCTGCGGGAACAACCTCTGCCACCACGTTCAAAGTACGCATAGGCTCTGGCGGGACCATTACGTTTAACGGCGCCAACGCGGGCAGGCTGCTAGGTGGAATAACGGCGTCTTCAATTACGATTACAGAAATTATTGTATGACGCCGTATTCACAGGAAAGCCTTCAAATTTTTGTCGTCGTCCTGGCGGCAATCAACACATTCGGCTTTACCATGCTGACTCGAAGGGATCCATAAGGAGATTGCCATGAAACCGCGTATAGCAGCCGCCCTGTTGGCTGCATTTTTTTTGTCCGCATGCCAAGCGACGGTTCACCAATGCGGGCCGGTTGCGGAAATCAACGAACGCATGGTCGAGGATCATGTCCCCAGCTTGGCGATGTTGAACCCGATTACCGGCTCAGTGGAAACCGTTTGGGCGACACCGGACGGGGAGATTGTTTCGGTATTCACAGATTCCAAGGGCAAGAGCTGCATCGGATCGGCGCGCAATATTGAGCGCGAAGTCCAACCCGCCCCGGAGATCAAGAAAGAGACGGCGGTAGCGACGTGAGCGAAGAGCATATGAAATTTGCCGAGGACATCGGGCATTTGAAGGCGGATATGGACTCGGTGCACGAAGACGTTACCGAGCTAAAAACCGACGTAAAAGACGTGCTTGCCAAGATCAACCAGGCCAAGGGCGGTTGGAAGACGATAATCATCGTTGCCGGTGTGTCGGCTGCAATCGGCGGTTCCTTGGCAAAGTTGACGCCGTTGGCCGGATGGCTCCGTTAATTTCTCCCTTGGCGCCAATTGGATGCCGGAAGGACTGAGCCATGCTCTATGACCATTTTAGCGAAATTTCAGGCAAAGATTGGCGTTGGAATAACTTCAGGCCGGCGGAAATCGCCTGCCGGGGATCGGCGGCAATTCTAGTTGACCCTATTGCCCTGGACGCGCTGCAGGCGGCGCGCAACGAATGCGGCCGTCCTTTTCAAATTCTGTCAGCCTATCGTTCGCCCCGTCACAATGCCTATGTGGGCGGCGCGCCCCTATCCGCGCACAAATCAGGTATCGCCTTCGACATTCACCTGGATGGCCATGACCGACAGACACTCCTGGATATTTGCCGCGGCGCCGGCTTCGGCTCTTTCGGCAGGTACGTCAGCTTTCTACATGTTGATATGCGCCCCGGCAGGGCCTGGTTTGGAAGCAATAAAGCGAGAGAGACATGGAATTTTTGAGCAGCATATTGGGCGTCGGCGCCAGCGTGGCCTCGGGCGGAATTTTGGGATTGGCCGGATCCATAGCCGGTGGAATATTCAAATGGATGAACGCACGCCAAGAACGGATTGAGAAAGACGCCGAGCGGTCCCACGAAATCGAGCTTTTGAAATTGCAGATGGAAAGGGGGGACCGCAAAACCGAAAATGAGCTGGCCATTGCCCGCTCAGAAGGCTCTTGGCGCGGTTTGAAGGCGAGTTACAGAAGCGATATCGATGCCCGCCTTGTATCCACCTGGGTCAACAATATCCGGTCCCTGTTCCGGCCACTTCTCACCATTCTCTTGTGGGCGGCGGCGCTAATCGTGTTCTTCGCCGTCACCGGAGGGCGGTTGGAAAAATGGATTATTCAGGCCGGTGAATTTGGAGACATAATCCGTTATATGATTTTCAGCATGTACTTTTCCGCCTCAACCGCAACGGTTTGGTGGTTTGGCGACCGAGCCATGACACCGCCCGGTATGAAAGCCCGCTAACAATTTCGGCTCAGCTATTGGCCCAACTTGGCGCATTGGCGTTGGGGCTGCTATATGTGGCTCAGGATTATCGCTTGGCTCAAATTTGGGACGCGGCCTTGGAAATTTACCGGACATTTGCAGCACCCGTTCTGTTCCTGTTGCCCGCCGAGTCGGCGCACCGTTTCAGCATCTGGGCTCTCAAACTTGGGTTGGTCCCGGGATCCCGGCAAAAACAGCCGGAAATTCTGGCCACCGAGTTCTGTGGCCTTTCCTTATCGAACCCCATAGGTCTGGCCGCCGGATATGACAAGGACTGCGAAATTCCGGGCCCGCTTCTGGGCCTCGGATTCGGTTTTGTCGAAGCGGGGACGGTCACGCCAAGGCCGCAACCTGGAAATCCCAAGCCGCGCCTGTTTCGCCTTGCCGAAGATGGCGCCGTTATCAATCGGTTTGGGTTCAACAGCCGCGGCCATGATGAATTTTCAAATAATTTGGATGCGTGGCGCGCTGTCAATGGATCGGGCCTTGTCGGCGTCAATGTCGGTAAGAACAAGGACTCAAGTGATGCGGCGGCGGATTATGTCGCCGGTGTCCGGCGTTTCGCCAGCGTTGCCGACTATCTGGTGGTCAACATATCGTCGCCCAATACGCCGGGTCTGCGCGATCTGCAATCCAAAGCCCGTCTGGAGGAGCTCACTATCGCCGTCCTCAAAGCCCGTGATGATGCCGCCGTAAATTCCGATGACGGACGGCGCTGTCCGCTGCTGATAAAAATTGCCCCTGATCTGGACGAAAGCGCGCTCGAGGACATCGCCGAAATCGCTTTGCAAAGCGGTATCGACGGGATCATCGCCACCAACACAACTATCGAGCGGCCACCCGGGTTACGGGGCACGGCGGCGCCAGAGACCGGCGGATTGAGCGGCCGGCCCTTGTTCGAGCTTTCCACCCGCCTGCTTGGCGATCTTTACCGGCTCACCGGCGGCAAAGTGCCTCTGATCGGCGTCGGCGGTGTATCCACCGGGCGCGAGGCTTATGAAAAAATTCTCGCCGGCGCGTCCCTGGTGCAAATCTATACTTCTCTAATCTATCGCGGACCCGGCGCGGCGCGGCGCATCTGCGCCGAGCTGGCGGCATGCCTTGTTGCAGACGGCTACGCAGCCGTATCCGATGCGGTAGGCGCCCGCCACCGATAATGCGCCGCAAGGGGCGCCGCGCCCCTCATCCCATAAATCGTTGATCCCATTATTATTGGCCCGTTGGCCGTGATCGTTGAAAGGATAGTTATGTCTGAGCACAATTCAGGGCCAATAACCGGGCGCATCGCTTCCCAGATTCTAAGCGCTGAGCCCAAGCGCCAACCCTTTGGCGGCGGCTCGGTATATTTTCCGGAAGGCGACCGCAATTCCGCCCCATCTGGCCTACCGGTCCCCAAGTTCGGCGCCGGGGGTATTGTTGTACAGCGCCCGCACGCGCTGCCCCTTGATCAGGCCGGTGGCGGTAACGCAGGTGCGGACGAAGGCCCCGGCGATACTCCCGATTTCGCCGGCGTGCAAGACGGTATCGCCTTTGCCAACGAACAAGCCTCGGCCGCCGAATATGAGGCGGAGCGGACCTTAAGCCAGACCGCACCCGGCGCCCCGGCGTCGGGTCTGGCAGGGCGCCATTTGGAGGCTTTGGACAAACGCCGGGAGGCGGCATTGGCGGAAGCCCCGGACGGCTTCGCGGCGGACCGCACGCGAGAATTGTTCGGTGAGGTTATGGATCGCCAGGGCAGGCGGGCCATAGGCGCCGAGCATCAGGCCCGCCGTAGCGAACGCATCCAGGGCACGGAAACCGCCCTTGGGCGCCTCCATGAGCGCGCCCTCGGTGATCCTGATAATCTGGAGGCGCATATCGACGAAGACCGCGCCCTTCTGGGGCGCATGGTGGAAACTGGCCTCTCGGGCGCCGGCGCGGCGGGACGGGCAGAGAGCTTTGAAGATGATCTCCGCCGGGGTGTTCTGGAAACCCTGTCCAAAAGCGATCCCCGGCGGGCTTTGGAAAGCCTGGACGGGGGCGCGTTCGATACTTTGTTCGAAGACGAAATCGGCAAGGCCCGCATTCGGGACGGGCTGGAGCTTTGGTCGGGCAAGCAGGAATTGCGCGAGCAAGACCGCCAGCGGGCCGAACAGGACGCCGGGCGGCGGCGTTTCGCCGATGCCCTTGGAGCTGGGTTCAATGACGGCAGCGCCGATGCGGTACATATCGATCTGGCGTTAGCCGCTGGCGCCATCGATGAGAGCCACGCGGAGGAATTGCGTGGCAGGCTGGGTGACATCGAAGCCTATAACGGAGAGTTGGATGGCGTCGGCCAGTTTATCCTGGGCGGGGACATCGATTCCGGATTCGTCTTTGATCCAGACGATCATCAGTTAGGCCGGGCAACAGTTGGCGACGGCTCAATTATTGATCCAGACGAATTCCAGCTGGGCCGGGCGCCGGTTAACGGTGCCGAGCAACAGGGTATTACGCTCCTGCCCCATATCGTCGGCCCGGAAGGTGGCAACCAAGACGGTCTTACACCCCGCCCGGACGGCGCGGAAGGGATTTATCATCGCCCGGGGGAGACGCTTCGTCCAGACTACGTGAAGCCGGACAAGATCGACGCATGGTGGCTGCGCGAGACGGAGCGCCCAGGACTCGGCCGGGAATTCCCGGCAGAGCTACTGATCCATACGGTGGAGCGCACCGGCCATGTGCCGACACCGGTGATGGACGGCCTCCGCGCCGCCATATTGGCCGGCGGGGCTGCCGAGAAGGTGGAAGCGGGTAAGCAGATTGCGAAGCTCAAGAAGACTGCGCCGGAGGTGGCCGAAATCCTCATCAATCGTTTGCCGCCGGAGGAAGCGCAGCAGAT
>Ga0114999_10006774_pt1 | contig 13127 bp, 9 predicted proteins | sample ArcticOcean_MG_C_3_FD_89820 | JGI IMG/M metagenome (GOLD analysis project Ga0114999, IMG submission 89820) | Marine microbial communities from western Arctic Ocean - ArcticOcean_MG_CB8_126 | ecosystem: Environmental > Aquatic > Marine > Oceanic | place: Arctic Ocean: Canada Basin | collected...
TCGGACGTCGTCATCAGCAACAACACGTTCTTCGTGGACTCGTCAGATTCCGTTGTGGATCACCTGGTTGCTGCTGCGACGAACGTCACGATATCCAACAACATTCTCGTGAATCAAGACACGGGGGCCGCTGGCTACGTGCTGGACTTCCATGCGTCCTCAACAGGTATCGCATCGTACAACAAGGGTGCCTACAATAAGGTCGATGCGGAAATGACAAAGGGTGCAGCGATTTGGTGGATTCAGAACTTGTTTAGCAACACCGTTGCTGAATCCGGTTTGCTTGAACCGGCCTCGACGCGCGCAATCCCCTAAACGAAGTAGAGTATCATGCAGTTCGACATCAACGATCCGAAGACGTTCAGTTCAGTCGTCAACGGACATGTTATATCCAACAACGTCGCCGTGCAGGGCAGGCAGTATCAGACTTCCTGTTCTGCAGGCGTGACGTTCGGCAGTCTTCAGAACGCTATCGACTTCGCCAATGGGGAACCTGCCGGTACGCATGTGCTGCCGGTGGCTCTTGTGGTGGACGAGGTGGTGGAAAACTTGGAAGCGGTTGGTATCGACGCCGACGGAACGATTAAGCCGATAGGGGAACTCGACAAAGAGACCCCCAAGGAAACCAAGCCGAAGTCGAAGAAAAAGAAATGAGCAATCTGACGGTTACAGTGAGGGGGAGACGGGACACCGTTCTGGGGCCAGTGTCAGTGGACGACTAAGGGGAATGAGCGATGGCAGGTTTGCGAGAACATTACCGGCGTAAGGTGCTGTATTTCAAGATTGACAGCGCTGACGCGACGATCGTGTGTGTGGCTGCACCGGCTTCCACCGAACAGATTGTCGTTCTCAGCTTAGTGCTGACTGGGGTCGGTGCGGATACAGTCGATTTCAAGTCGGCAACGACTATCATATTCCCGCACGTATTCAAGGCGACAGACCCCGGTTTGGTTCTGCCGGACGGGGACAATGGGTATTTCGAGACTGCGAAGGGTGAGGCGTTGAATCTGACGAATCCCGGCACGGTGGCATTGACTGGGTGTGGTTCGTACTACGTCTTGTGATTTGGGGTGGCGCGTCGTAGGATGGTTTGTGAATTACAGAACCATTCAGAGGAGAGAGAGAAATGAAACGACGTGGATTCCTGTTATCGACAATCGGTACTGGCGTATCTCTGGTGGCTGCGAAGCTGGGGTTCGCCAAGTCTGATGAGTTCGCAGAGAGGAACTACAAGGCTGGCCGACCGGACATGAAGAGCGTTAATGTCTTTAATGACGGCGTGGTCACGACGTACAACTTTCGCACCGACAAGATGGACGTGCTGGTTCCCGAGGGTGGCACGTATCAGATGAACCCTGACAGGAAGTACGGAACAATCACCGTTGATGGTGGGAAACTCGTCTCGGCTCACGCCGCCTACTTCGATTGCACCATCTGCTTGAAAAGTGGGACGATTGGTTTTCCCACCCCAATGTTTCCCTGTGGGAAATAGGCAGGATGTGAGCAATGGCGTACCAACTCGTAAATGGGCGACTGGTTTCAACTGCCGCTAGGGCTGCTTCTGGTGCGCCCGCTGCGCAACAGAGTGCCCCAGATGAACAATCACTGATGGGTTCTGTAGCCAATGCTGGGCTATCTGGTCTGGGTGCTGTTGGCAATTTCATAGACGTACCCGGTTCGATGTTCCGCGACACCATCGGGCTGCTGTCTACGGGAGACTGGGACAAGTACAACCCGTTCGACCAACTGCTGACGCCAACCACCAGCGAGAACCGGAACTACGGTCGGGACATGCTTTCGGACGCTGGCATCCTAAACCCCAACAAAGAGACGGGCATGTCGGGGTGGCTGGACGACCCAATGGAGGGCGTCCGTGACATGGTGGGGTTCGGGTTCGATGTTCTGACTGACCCCCTCTCATGGATGACTGGACCCGCACGCTCACTGACTGTCGGTGGTGAGCTGGCGAAGCAGTCGGGCGTAATGGGGCGACTCGGCAAGGTAGCCGGTAAGGGTGTTGGTCCGCGTGTCGGGCGAATGCGACATACTCTGGGCGACCTGATGGAAGGCGCGTCTACGGCAGAACGTGCAGGCGTCGAACAACTGGCAGCGAAGCAGGGGGTGAATCTAGCCGACCATCTCAACCAGCCGTTGGGTGGTGCGATGGGCTTCGGTATGCCGTTAAGCAATAACGCATCCATTGTCTTTGGTAAGGCTGGTGGTATTGGCGAGACACTCGCTGGCGGAATGGACGCAGCCGGACGCGCGATGCGATACGGCAAGATTCCCGGCACTCAGGTATCACCGGGACAGCACGTTGCCAGAATGTTCAGCCCCAAGGCTGGTGGACTGCACACGCCGGAAGTGTCGCCGTATGCCGAACGGGGAGAATACGCAAGGGAATTGATACACCAAGGCGTCCGTGCTGAGACTGCCAAGAAGTTCACGACGCTGTTTAAGAAAGGTGCCATTGACGATGAATCAGCGATGCTCGGGCGGATGCACGCTGAAGGCGTCTTGGACATGGAGAGGCTGGCTAAGGAAGCACCGGAAGCTGCCGAGAAAGCTGCCGTGTATGGTGAAGTGCTTGAGTCATTCACCAAGCGTGGTGGAATCACGGACGAAGCACAAACGCTTCTCGATCAGTTGGATGGGAAAGCCATTGCGTCTCAGATTGATACCAACCCAAATCACGTCACGCCACAGGTGGAAAGAATTCTGAAGAAGAACGGAATTGATGTCGGAAAAAGTAGCAAAGCTGCAACTGGTGAGTCTGCCCCTAGCATTGTCAGGGCCGCTACCGGGGAAATCGAGTCGTTTGGTGGAATCCCCGTTGTGAAGGCTGGCCCGATTGGTAGCAGCACTGGAATGGGAAGCGGATACAATCCAGGCAAACAGCAAATCGAAATTGGTCCGACGCATATCAACGCTTCGGAAGGAAACATCCTTGAGTTTCTTCATCACGAACACCGGCACCACGAGTTTGAGGCACTGCTAACCGACGAACAAAGAAATTTGTGGCACAACTTAGGGGCCGACCCAGGCGTACAGGACTTTATGATCAAAGAGTACGGGATCAAAGTCAGTGGAAATGGGCTTGGGGGAGATGAGATCCGTGCGTTTGGATTGAATCCAAGCAGGGTTGGCAAGCAGGCGGTTCAAGTGGACCCTGATTCAATCCCCGACATTATCGCTGTGACGCACCATCAGGAGCAGCAACTGGGCAGAAACGCATCGAACGTGGATGACCTAATCGGCGAACTGCGGAACAAAGTCGCAGATGATTCGTTCCCCGGACTGTTTGATCAGGCAACCAGCTTCGGAAGGAAAATCAATGACTTCGCAGACCCGGCTGGTATTGATTACTTCCCACGAGAGTTTGTCGAAGTCATCACAAATAAAGCCAACCAGCTACCGCGAGAACAGTATCTTCGTGGGCTAAGGAAGGGAACCGAAGAGTTCAGAAAGGTGATTTCAGACCCGAAAATGTACGAGGGGAGTGTTGAAGACGCAGTTGCATATTTCAAGGCGACATACGGCAAGGAACTTGAGTCCGTATTTCCAGTGAACCCATTGGGACGCACAAAGGATCACGCAGGTAATGCCGGTGCTGCCAAGGCGACCGGGAGCGCACAGGGATCGCCAAGTGTTTCCAAGGTGATTATCGACTCACAGGAACAGATTGCGGAACACACTGAGGCTCTCAGTGAAGCCGGGAGACAGTTTCGGCACGGAGAGATTGACGGTGCGACATTTGCCCACCAGAAACAAATAATCGAATCCCAACTTGACGATCTCAGAAGGAAAATCGATTCCGGTCATAGATCAAGTGAAGCACTGGGAAGATCAACCACAGTCACGCAATCCAATCCTCGTGGAACATCCCGACCAGCTAACGCAGCGGCTGATCTGGAACGTATTCGGTCTGGCCAAGCCGCCAGCGCGACTAAGGCTGAAGCACACTCGCAGGCGGCCCTCGCCAGAGAACAACAGATTCAAGAACTCGTTCACCAGATTCAGACGAAGTACACGCCGAGTCAGCGAGCGTCTGGTGGCTTCGGTGGGAACCCGCTGCTTGATGCACAGAACGCAAAAATCGGGATGCAGATCGGAATTGCCAAGAGTGCGTCATTCATCGAGGCGTTGTCTGAGCATGCGACTCCAATTATGCAGTACGACAGGGCACTCGGACAATCGATTTCTGTTGGGGAAGCCATTGGCAAGGCGGGAATGGAAGAGATAACCGAACAGGGCGGTGCGCTGTTCAAGTTTGGAGAGGCTGTCGGAGAGAAGATTGGAATCGATCACCGAACCACAGCAGGACAACAGCAGCTACGGGCGATGCGTGTCCCCGAACGCATCGCGGACGACATTGTCCGGTTGGTTAAGGGTGACGACATTAAGTCTGTCGCAGGCCCGATGTCCAGCCTGTACGACCAAGCGACGAATATATTCAAAGTCGGCGTACTGAGTTGGCCTGCGCGTATTGTCCGTGACTTCACATCCAGTCAAGCGATGAATGTCTTGACTGGCAACTGGAGCGCAAGCGCATCGAAGGGGATGCACACACTGCTTGCAGGGGGAGTCGCCGACTTCACTAAGATCCCAGTGATCCGCAAGATGATGCAAGAGCAGGGGATGCTGGCAACGGCGGAAAACTCTACGGAGATGATGCGACAACTACTCTACACGCATCGGTTGCATTCCTCATCGGTTGGTGCGCAGGGAGTATCTGAGGTTGCGGGAGATATTTCAGGGATGGGTCCGAGTCAGGCTGCGGACATATCGTCTGAGTTTGCTGGACGTGACCCCCTGTCGCCGTTTCGTCCATCAACATTCAATGCTGGTGCAAAAGCACTGTCCCTTGAAGCGATTAACCCGCTGGGAATTCGTGGTGTTGGTGGTAGAACTCAGACGACGTTCAAGCCAGCAGCCATCGCCGAGAGAGCCAGTCGCTACACAGACAGCATGGGGCGTGGCGTATCGTTTGTCGCCAATTTGGAACGTGGCGTTGACGTGACGGTGGCGAAGCGGATTGCCAATGCGTCCCAAGTAAACTATCTGCCAGAGTCTTTCACTGCGACGGAACGGGCGTATCTTAAAAAAGCGTTTCCGTTCTACAGCTTTTCATCTCGCATGGCAAAGTTTGTAACCAAGGAACTGGTGGAACGCCCCGGTGGAAAACTTGGGCAGTCGATTCGGGGACAGAACCAAACCACCCAACAGGACGAACCGCTTCCAGAACACATCTCACAAACGGCATCCATTCCGCTTGGGGAATCAGAAGACGGATCGCAGCGGTTCCTCAGTGGTCTCGGATTGATGCACGAAGTGCCGATGTCGTATTTCGGTGGTGGTGTTCGCGGTGCGCTGGCGCAGGGTGCCAGCCAGTTGAACCCGTTAGCCAAAGCACCTATCGAGTGGGCGGCTGGAGAGTCATTCTTCCAGCGTGGTCCCGGTGGTGGGCGAGAACTGTCGGACATGGACCCGACTGTCGGGCGGCTGTTGACGAATCTCGGAATCCAAGACGAGACACCGAGTGGGAAGGCATCGCCGCTGCTTGGTTCGCAGGGATTAGAGTTCTTGATTGGGAACAGTCCATTGTCACGGGCGGCAAGCACAGCCCGAACATTGACGGACAAGCGGAAATACAAGGGTGGCCCGTTCCCCGGTTCGATGGCCGCACTCAATACGCTGACTGGTCTGAGGGTTACGGACGTCAGCCAAGCCGCCAGAGACGCTGTGTTGCGAGAGACAATGGACGCCGAAGACCGTGCGATGGGTGCCAGACAGTTCACTCAAACGTATTTCAGCAAAGCGGACATCGAAGAAACCCGCAAGACTGATCCTGAACTCGCCGCGCACATGGAACGGCGGAACGCATTTCGCCGACTCAAACAGAAGCAAGCCAAGGCACGAGCCAAAGCGAAGAAGGAAAAGAAGTAGCCTACGCCAGAACCGGCACCTTGAGGTTGTCAACCGGCTTTCGCAACCGATGTGCCATAGCCGCGTACTTCTGCGTTGTCCCGAGGCTGCGGTGCTTCATCAGCTTCTGCAGTTCAAACAGGTCCATACTGTCCGCGTTCTCGGTGGCGAACCCTCGACGCAAGTCGTGGAATGCGTAGTATCCGTCTTTCGACTTCACCTCTGCGGCATCCTGAATCTTCTGGAACTCGTCGTAGAGTCGGCGACAGTCAGTCTTGATTGGGAAGATGAGTTCACGGTCTCCCTTGATGGTTTCCAGTCTCTCGACGATGAGATTGTGCAGCGGGATTTCCTCGTCTCGACGTCCCTTCTGTTCTTCGGCTGGTGAGAAGATTGTGCCTTTCTCAAAGTCAACGTGTTCCCATCTGAGGGACAGCACTTCAGACACTCGCCAACCTGTCATATACATGGTGACGATGAATGCACGCCACCACGTCTCAGGTTCGATGCCGTGGACTGCCGGTGACGTTGCCGCGTTGCATTGAGCGTACAGGGCGCTGAACTCGTCCATTGAGATGAACGTCTCGATTCGCTGCATCTCTTTAACAAATGGGATGTCCGGTTCGCGCGTGGTGAATCCCCACTTGAACGCCGTGCGAAGTGCGTTGCGAATGTACCGAAGCTCCTTGTTGATGGTGCTTCTGGACACTCTCGAACCTCTGCGTCGTCCCGGTTCTTTGCGTCGTACTGCGACGAACTCATCGAGCATCATTCGGTTTACGGCACTCGCGCGTAGCGGTGCGCAGATTCGCACGAAATGCCCAAGGCAGAGGATAGCCAGTTCGCCGTTTTCCAGTTCGCCCTGACTGATGACGAGCCGGTAGTATTCGTGGTAGAACGCCTTCCACGTCTTGGGTCCGCGTTCCGTGTAGGTTTCCATCACCAGTTCGCCATTGATTTTCATGGCCAACCGGTCGGCGAGCTTCTTGCCGTCTGGTCCGACACCACACTTTCGCTGCCTCGCCCTGCCTTCCGGGTTCCTCCAGAAGCAGTACCACGGCGATTTTCGCTTACCGTACTTCTCTTTATCTCGCTTCAGTTGTCCTGCAGATGCCATTGGGTGTTCCCTTCTCTTAGGGGGGATGACTCAATCGGTTATGCACAGTATCGTCGCGTGGGGCGGATTGCAAGTGGGGTTAGTTCATTCCGGGGAAGTCGTTCCCGACGTTTCTTCCTGTGTCATCACCCTCTTTGCTCGTAGTAGTGTGGGTGCGAGGGTCTGGTGGGGCGGCGTGTCGTTCGATTGCGATGCGAAGTTCGGTTCCCGTAGTGGCTTCCAAGATTCGCCGCATCTTCCAGCCCGGTTCTGTTCCGATAGCCATCCCAGCGAGGTAGTCCCGAAAGGAGAATAGTTCTTGGTCGCTGAAGTTACTCTTGTCGTCAATAGATGAGATTTGGGCGATGGCCTGAGATGCGTTCATTTCTGGCGTGACGCCAACTTTTTTCATCCAAGGATTGTCGTTGTACGCTTTCTCGGCTGTTTGGATAGTCTGCGAGACCCCTTGCGGGCCTTTAATCGGATTGCCTTCACCACCCGCATCCTGTTCCCCACCCATCGTCTTCCGCAACTCAGACATCGCCATCTGGTAGCCAGCTTGGTTGCCAGCTTTCTTGAACGATCGGGCCTTGCGAAGCAGCTTGGACTCTTTGCCCTGCTTCTCTCGCAGTTTCGACGCTACCCCAGAGTGGCGTGTGATTGCATCTTGGGCTGACTCGCCTTTATTGATTGCCTGCCTACCACGGATGCCCTGCTTGGCTGCGGCGTGGCGTGCGACTTGTTCATCGTAACGATTTCTGAGTGGTCCTTTACGCCCGTAGGTGTCCTTACCGTCTTCACCAACCCGGATCGGGCGTCCATTTTCATCGGTCGGTATGTCAGAGTTGTCGGGGTGGCCGTAGAGTCCGATGTTTCCGGATTTAGTTGTAAATGACTCGGCACCGTCAGGAAGCTGGCTCCTGTTTTTTGGTGAGTACTTGCCAACGAGACGTGGATCGACACCTTCGGTCGGAACAACGCTACCGTCCTCCATTTGCGTCTTCCCACTCAGTGCATCCATTCTCGCCTGAATCTTGGGACTCAATCCCTGCTTCTCGGGAACGCCCCTTGGTGCCATCGGTCCCGCCATTCGCCGCGCAAGGTCTGCTCCTGCCATTCCGCTGACTGAGCCATTTTCAGCGTACATTCCGCTAATCGCATCCTGACCAGTCTGCTCTGCTGTGCGTCCGTCCTTTGCCGAGTACGGCATCCGTGCGTTCTGCTCTGCCAAGTTCCGGTCAGCCAGTCCTTGTGCAGCCTGAGCGCGAGGACTGGGCGGGCTGTTGTCTCTACCAGCACTGATCTGGGCAATAGCCTCGGGGTCACCCGCATTATATCGAGCATAGAGGTCTTGCTGTGCGAGCGTTTCGTTTCGTTCACCGACAGCGGTCATTCTCGCAGTGGGTCCAGTGTGTCCTGCCGGTGCAGGTCCGTAGGAATTGTATGCCTGCTGCGGAGTTTGTTCGGCTAGTCCTGGTCGCGGCTGTGGTTGCTGCCTTGCAAACTGTGGGTGCTGGGCGATAGGAGGTGCTTGCGGGCCACGGTAATCGATCCCACCAAAGTTGCCACCGACGCCTGACCCAGATGGAACTGGCCCCTGAGTCTGCGGACGAACGCCGGGGCGTCCTGTGCGCGGGTCGTCGTACTGTGCGGCATCGCCGATGTATTGTCCCGGTTCGCCGTTCGGTCCAGACGGGGCGCGGTAGCTATTTCCGATAGTGCTTTTTCGTCCGTACTTATTTTCAGCTTCGATTGCTCGGCCTTGCGGTTGTTCGTCAGGTCCATAGGTGTGACGTGCGTCACCCCTGAACTGCCCACCGGGGAGAGACTGTTCCCGTGCATTGCCACCCAGTAGCTCCGGTCCACCCTGTTCAGGAAGCCCCGTCATGGCTCTGGCTTGTGGCGTCAATGCAGCGCCAATCGGACCTCCAACGCCAGGTCCGTCCTCGCCTATCCTGTACTCCTGCGTGTAACCACGACCACCCTGTGGCTGTGGCATCGGTGCAGCAACCGGGCCACCACCCTGCTGCTGGGGAACCGGTGCTTGAACCGGTGGCTCCCCGTCCGCCATTATTCCTTCAAAGTTACGAATATCCCGCTGGAATGCTCTGGTTCCTGGCGACAAACCCTCTTCATACGGAGGGCTTGGGCTGACTCTTTGGAGTTGCTGCCTTGCCCCGGCAGGGAGTGGTGTACCTTTTATGAGACTACTTGTTACGTCGGTCCAATTGAATGGAACTGGTGCTTCAACCGGGCCACCCTGCTGCTGTTGTGGCTGCGGCATCGGTGCTGGTTGTGGTACGTTGGGGTATGGGGCACCGTCCATTCTACCGGCGTAGGAACTCTGCATTTGAGCAGGAAATGGCGATCCTGGGGGGGACAGGGTGTCTGTATTGCCATAGGACTTAGCAGCATCCCTATCCGCAGCAAACGCATTGATAGCCTGCTGCTGCTGCCCAATGCCCCTCTTCACCCGGTCTGCCGCGCGTGCAGCGTAGAGTGCCTTCGCATCTACTTTGCGCTTCTGTCGTCCACCGCGTGCCTTGTTGCCGTCCGATGCCATCGATATCCCTCCAGAGTGATTTGGGATTCATTGTAATCAAAGAAAACCTCCGGGGAAAGGTTATTCCCCAGAGGCCCGATCCAGGCGGTAGCGAAGCCGGTCGGGTTAGGTCTTATTCACCGATCTGGGCGTATTCCCTGCCATCAGACAGTGACGCTTTGTAATAACTGACGCTGGGACCCCTGGCACTGGCGATCTTCTTGGCCAGCATCTTCTCGGCATCCCTGTTGGTATCGTCGAGGAATATGATGGTGTCTTTGTGTGCCAGCACGTCCAGCACGTCCAATATCCCATCTCTTCCAATGTTTCCTGTGGGTCCGTCTATCAGGATGAGGTCGTATTTGATCCCGTTATTTGGCCTCCACTTGTACCACTGGCCTGACTCGCCCTGCTGCAACTCGCTGAGGTGGACTTCGACTGACGGAATGTTCTGGACCCCCGTCTCTGTAAGTGTAGCATGCCATTCGCGAGAGTTTTCCAGTGCCGTGTGGTGTACCCACTCCTCTGAGAACAGCATCGTACTCAGTCCGGTTCCAGTCTCCAGCGTCCGCATGCCCCTGAGAATCTGACTCGATATTGCACGCCACAGGAGTTCGCCTATGACGTAGTCTTCCGATCCACCAGCGTGCACCCACTCATCCTTCAGCTTGTCGTACATGCTGACCTCAGTCCCCTGCATGCTTCTGCTCCTCGATTAAATCTATTGCGTCAAAGTCCTCACCCCTGAACGACTCGGCAGGCTTGTACTTGTTGCGGCTGGTCTGGCTGACGACACCAGTGTGGTGTACGAGACTGGGTGAATGCACATGCTCTTTCCACCCCTCGTTGTTGAATGCTTCGACAACCCCACCGTCTATCAGCTTGTGCCCCCTGGCTGGGTCTTCCACCCTGTTCACCATGTGTGAGTTTGTCAGCAGCACCTTAACGGCAGCCTTGCTGAATACGAGCGCCACAGCACCCCTTCCGGTCAGCTTCTTGGCTTCGACCCAACCGCTCTTGCCAACGATCACCTTCTCGTTCTCCATGAATGAGAACAGATTCCAGTACCCCTTGTCTGGCACATCGCACAGGTTCAGGTATGACTTGAGGTTCTTGTACGTGACAAGGTCGTCTTGGAAGATCGCATATCGATCAGCGTTCGGGTTTCTCAAATAGAGTTCCCAGAGCGATAGCAGCCAGTTTCCGAACGTCCTGATCTTGGGATACCGTGTCGTAACATCCAACCCGAAGTGTTCATACAGTTTTGCGTCACTTTCCCCGTCAACGAACAGTCTGGGCTTGTCGAACCCAGCAGCACTCAAACTCTCAAGAGTTCTAGGCAGCATGTCTCCCATTCTCTCGGGAACTGTCGTGACGCCGTACTCCCAAGTCGTCTCTTGTCGGCGTACCAATGCGTTCGCCCGGTCGTTCGCTATTGCCTGCTTGACGTAACCCTTCAGCTTGAACTTGATGGCCGATGACTCGATAGCGTCCGGCAGCAACTTGTGGATGAATCTCCGGTTATCCTTCACCCACTCCTTCGCTCGGGGGAGCATGTCCTCAACGATTTCGTCTATCTTCGACTCGCATTCGTCAGCACCCCACTCATCCATCTGGTTCGCCAAAGCTGTGCACGACTGGCATGACGGGACTCCGTTTGATTTGAATATCGCCTTGAGTTCTGTGCCGGGACCAGACTTAGCCACCCGTTCCTTGGCTGCCGCCTTCCTCGCTACAGCCTCCTGCACTTTGTTGGACGCTCGAACCTTGACCCCAGGTGGAAGAGCAGCGAGCGGCTCCAGTCCCCACGCTGCCCTGTACTTGTTGACTGTGGGGAGTGGAAGTCCGCTGGTCCCATCTGCAATTCGTAGTCGTCCAGCGGGCAGGTGCGACAGGTCATTCATGCTGTGACTCTTACATCAAAGTCTGCGGTTGCCGGGTCATCGCACGATGAGCAGCCTGCTCCAACTCCTGTGAACAATTGCTCAAACGGATCGCAACAGTCTGCTGTCCCTACCGCTGCGTCGGCACACACTGAGTTCGTGCAGGTGGTCAACCGGAACCTGTCGCAACCAGAGTTTCCATCGCAATCTCCCACATCGCACTCAAGTGTGACATCGAGGTCGGCTCCGCTGCACAGGGATGGAAACACCCCGAACCATGCAGGTGAATCTTCGTTGAAGTTATAGTACATCGTAGCCGTGGCTGTGTCCGCACAGGCACAGTCGGTCACGTTCTCTATCGTGGCCGTCAGGGAGTATGGGGTGTCTGCACAGAAGCAGAATCCTGAAATTGTGTCTGGGAGAACACATGGAGTACATTTTTGGCACTCGATGTAAATGTCCTCGTTGACTCCACTCACCAGTGCTGAGGTGGATATGTCTATGTCAGGGCAGGTTCCCGGCGTGGCAGACAGGGTTCCCGTCCCGAGGTCCAGCGTGACAATCGTTGTCTCTGTGCAGTAGTTACATGCGACGTTGACGCCAATCCCTGTTCCCACCCACCCCTCGGGACCAGTGCCGGGAGATGTGTCCCAGCACGTAGTTGTTCTTGTGGCCGATCCGTCAGCGGTGTTCACCCTGGTAACACACAGGCATCGGCACAGGCACTTGCAGTCAGTGCACCCTACTCGTTGATTACCCTGCAACCTTAGCGTGTCTCCGTTGTCTATCGTCCAAGTAATGTCGAAGCCATTGAGGCAGTCTGTAATAGTTTGGGTTGGGGTGTTGGGAGTGCCAGATGTGATGGACAGCGTTAGTTCGTCGAGGTTAGTGGCGTCCTGTGATACGGTTGCCGTAACACTGCCTCCCAGGAATGTGGCGACCCATGTGTCGTCCCCAGTCCCGGTGTGCGTCGTTATGCAAACCTCACTCTCGGTGTTCCCTGTACCAGTTCCGGTTGAATGTTGAGTGAACGTCATACACGCTTTGGTGTAGTAGCAGTTCTCCAGTGTTCCAGTGCCCGTCTTGGCTTCCGACTCCATCGGCGTACCGATGCACTCCGTGTCCTCTGGCTCAATCAGTATGAGTGCGGTCTCACAGGATGCGTCACACGTACTCAGATCGATCTCGAACAGGAACGTGAAGTCCAAGCAACTCTGCTTCTTGACATCATTGTCGTATGTTCCAGTCCCGCCCATCGGCAATGTCAGTCTGGTATCGATTGCGCCTGTGCCTGTGTCGTAATTCAGGCAGGTTGACGTCAGCATCGCCGAACATTCGCCATCAGTCGTATCGAAACTGATAGATATGTCTACTGTTGTTGTTCCACAGAGGAACCCTTCACCGGTATATTTCCTCGCTGCGCAGTCCCAAGCCAACTGGAATCCATCAGAAAGGTACGCGGAGCTGGTCCCCAGCGCCGTCCCTGCGCCCGTGACGGGCGCACAGATACATCCGCCTTCCTCAACGTACAGCCTTGCACACAGCCTTTGGGGCATGCACCTGCAGCAGTACGGCGGTGGCGTGGACGCCGGGCATCCTTCGTTTACGTGGCATGGTTCGCAACAGCAAGCCTTCTGGGGTTGGCTACAGTTGGTCATGGACAATCTTCCTCGGCACAGCA
>Ga0114999_10006783_pt1 | contig 13119 bp, 11 predicted proteins | sample ArcticOcean_MG_C_3_FD_89820 | JGI IMG/M metagenome (GOLD analysis project Ga0114999, IMG submission 89820) | Marine microbial communities from western Arctic Ocean - ArcticOcean_MG_CB8_126 | ecosystem: Environmental > Aquatic > Marine > Oceanic | place: Arctic Ocean: Canada Basin | collected...
AACGCAGATTTTCGCGGATGCAATACAGGCTTTATCTGCGATGATCCGCGTACGAAGTCAGCGTGCCGACAGGCCTGCGGGCAATTCTTTGTGTCTTCGAGTCTTGTATGTCTGACGCATCGACAACGAGATTGACCGTAACCGATGACGCCGCTCCGGCAGGAGCCTCGCCTCCCTGCTTGTTGTCCGCAGCGAAGTCTCCCCTTATAATGACCGCCCGGTATTCCGCTCGGAACTCTCACCGCCAAATCGAAGGATATCTCTCATGACCGACCGTATCGATCGCTCCAGCCGTCGTGAATTCTTGCAGACGACCATCGCCGGCAGCGCAGCCGCTTTGGCGATGTCACCGCTGGACCTGTTCGCAGCGGGTGAGAAGAAACCGCTTTACAAGATTTCCTGCACCGAATACTCGCTGCACAACATGATCGGCGCGAAGAAGCTCGACAACCTCGATTACGCCGGCTTCGTAAAGAAGACGTTCGACCTGGATGCCGTCGAGTATTGGAACCGGCCGTTCTTCACGAAGGCGAACGATAAGAAGTACATCGCCGACATGCGCAAGCGAGCCGACGACGCGGGCGTGAGCGGAACCGTCATTCTCATTGACGGTGAAGGCAACCTGGGCGACCCGGACGAGAAGAAACGCATCGATAGCGTGGACCGTCACAAGAAGTGGGTCGAAGCGGCCAAGGCGTTGGGTTGCCATTCCATCCGCGTCAACGCCCGCTCGAACGGCAGCTACGACGAACAATTAAACCTCGCCGCTGACGGTTTGCGACGCTTGTCCGAATTCGCCGGCAAGATCGACATGAGCGTCATCGTCGAGAACCACGGCGGACTCTCCTCCAACGGCAAATGGTTGGCCGCTGTGATGAAGAAGGTCGGCCTGAAAAGCTGCGGCACCCTGCCGGACTTCGGTAACTTCGGCGGCTACGACCGTTACCTGGGCGTGAAAGAGACCATGCCCTACGCCAAATCGGTCTCGGCCAAGTCGCACGACTTCGACAAAAAGGGCAACGAAACCGGCACTGACTTCCTCCGCATGATGAAAATCGTCGTCGCTGCCGGCTACCACGACTACGTCGGCATCGAATACGAAGGCAGGAAGATCCCCGAGGTGCAGGGCGTCAAACTGACGAAGGCGTTGTTGGTGCGGGTGCGGGATCAGTTGACGAAATCGGCGTAACTAAATTGCAACTGGTGAGAGCACAGCGTCTGTTGAATTTGTTTCTCCAGCGCTGCGCGCGGCTTGGGTTCTACGGAATTCCTCAGCCTTCGGGACGGTCACGAAAGTGATTTCGCCAAAGTGTGTCGAGACAGCGCTCCGTATGTCGTCCAGACTGACTTGGAAGAATTCGCGCCGCAAATTGACTAGGTTTAGCCTCCGTTCGCTGAAATGCCTGTGCAGAGCTGCTTCTAATGCGGGAGCATCTTCGCTGTACATCATCGCGTGAACGTCGTACTTGAACGGCACAGATGCATCACCGAGTTCCTTAACTCGGTCGAGAGGTTCAAGTCGTCGAGTCATTCCGATTTTGTAGACGCCTTCGCCAAACGAACCGACGTTTGACAATACATAGACGTGGCCTGAGCGAGTTAACTGGGCTCTAGCGATCGCTTTGGCTTTGCGTTCGAGCGCTTCCTTCAATTCTTTTTCCAACTTGTCAACAATAGTCTGTAAACGGTCTGTCTGCTGCTCGGTGGCATCGGCAAGCTGCTGTTGCGTTTTTTTAAGGGCTTTTTCCTTGACCGCTTCGTCTTTCTCTGCGGCTTGTTGCGCTTTCTCGATCTCCTTCTTCGCCTTCTCCTCCTCGCGCATCTGTTCCTTGATTCGACGCTGCTCCTCGCGTTCCTCTTGAACTTTCTCACGATGCTCGTGAACCAAGTAGAGTTCTTAAAGCTTCAGATTCAAGTAGTCCTGTGTCATCCATAACTGTTCCGATTTGCCAAGCTTGTTGATTGCCTCGAACGATCGGTTGATTCGATTCTCAAGGTTGTTGACATTGTTGTACTTGGCCTTATCGACAGCAGCATCGCACTCACCATTGAAGGCACGAAGCATGAGCTTCGCATGCTCCTTGATCATCTTGCGACCCTTCGCTGCGCTTCCCTCAACAATCCATTCTTGCGGACAATGAGTGGCGGTCTCCGATTTGACCATCCCCTTCTGGCCCTCCCGAATCGATTTCAGCTTGTTCGTGTAGTGTTGAGAATCGTCAAATCCGTATCTCGGCTGATAGAAGCCGAATGACTGCATCTCAAGAGTTTCCTCGACTCCTTGCATCTGCGACTGCAAGTCGTTTAGGCTCGATTGATGAGACTGAAGTCGTTCCTGCCATTGAGAATCAGCGCTCTGAAACTCTTCTATGTTGGCTGAAAGTTGTTGCCTGTGCTCTTCCATCTGTGCGAGGGACTGGAATTTTGGCAATATCTTTCGTGCCCTTTGTAACTTCGTGTCAACGTCTTTCTTGTGCTTCTCCAGGTCGGATATGCCATCGAATCGTTCAAGGTCTGCGTTGGCCTGCTGTAGGTTGCTCCTTTCTTGGAGGTAAAACGTAGCGACAAGAATCAACAGAGCCGCCAAGATGAACGCGAGAATTCCAAGAAGTCCAGTCATGCTGTGGCATCTCCAGTAGTAGAACGTTCCCGGGCATCTACCGTTCTAGCAAGATTGGCTACCTGGGTACGTGCGAATACTACGGTACGGTTACTACGTGCCGTTGTCGAGTTGATGCCAGTTGCTTTCGACACTGTGGCCCCGGAATCACCCTCTGCTAATCGCGTTCAACGCCTCGCCCAGCACAGCCACGCCCTCCACCAGCGCGTCATCAGGAATCGTCAACGGTGGGCAGACCTTGATGGTCGGGCGGTTGACTTGGAAGAGCATCACGCCGCGTTTGACGGCTTCCCAGGTCCAGTCGCGGGCCAGTGCGCGATCCATTTCGCCGGTTTCGGGATTGGTGATGTGGATGCCCCGGACCAAACCCAGGCCGCAGATGTTGCGGATGTGGTCGGGGAAGCGGGATTGCAGGGCGCGCAGTTCGGCTTCGACGATGTCGCCCTTGCGGGCGACTTCGGCGATCAGATCTTCGTCTTCCAGGACACTCAGGTTGGCCAACGCCGCCGCACACGAAAGTGGATGGGCGGCGTGGGTGGTGGTGATCTCGGCGGGCGGGAGCAGGTCGAGGACTTCGGCTGGTCCCAAGAGAGCCGCGAGGGGGAGTGTCGAAGTGACGCCTTTGCCGAGGCAGATCATGTCGGCTCGCACGCCGTAATGTTCGTGGGCGAACCATTTGCCGGTGCGACCGAAGCCGGTTTGGACTTCGTCGAAGATCAGCAGCACGTCATTGTCATCGGCCCATTCGCGGAGTGCTTGCACGTACTCCACCGGCAACGGTAACGCGCCCCAGCCTTGCAGCGTTTCGATGAAGACCGCCGCCACCGTCTCCGGTCCGACACCTTCCTTTGCGAGCGATTCCAAATTCCGTTCGAGAAACGCCCGCCAGTCGGTCTCGCTGTTGTCGGGAGAGTAAGGAAACGGAAGATGGTGAATGGCGGTGTCGGCCGTCTTCAACCAGGGTTTGGCGGCTTGGGTTCCGGAAACTTGATGTGCTCCGAGTGTCCAGCCGTGGTAGTCGCCGACGTGCGTCAGGATGCGATATTTTTCAGGGCTGCGTTGCATGCCCGACTCGCGTGCCAATCGAAACGCCGCCTCGATGGCTTCGGAACCGACGGTCCAGAAGTAGACTTTCTCACAACCCGGCGGTGCCAGTTCCAGCAGCCGTTCGGCGAGCCGGATGCGTATCTCGGAAGCGAAACTGAATTGTGCTAACAACTCGGTGGCGGCATGTTCCTGCAACGCTTGGCGAATGGCGGGGTGGCCATGCCCGGTGTTGGTGGCGACGGCGGTCGAGCTGAAGTCGATCCACTTGTTACCGCAGGCGTCGGAGACTTGGTAGCCGTCGGCTTTGTCCCAGATGACGGGCGGTTGGTAACAGTTGACGCGCGGAAACACGCGCGCGGCATCGCGGAGCCGCGAGAGTGTTTGCGGAGCGGGCAGGGGGGTGACGATCCGCCGATGAGCCGTTTCGACAGGCGTGGTCTCTTCGGGGTCGTCCAGAAACGTGTTGTGCAGAATCGGTTCGTCGGGTGGGTGCAACGCTATTTCTCCAACGCTTGCAGAATGCTCTTGCCGACCTGGCTGGCGAGCACTTTCGAGCCGGTGCCGCTGAAGTGGACGTTTTTCGGACGTTGAATCTTCTCCAACCGGTCATTCGCGAAGGTGTAGAGGTCGTCGGTGGCGATTTTCTCTTCCGTCATGATCTTCGCAGCGACGGCGTTGTATTCCAGCACCTCGGCGTTCTTGCGTGGCGGTTTGACACCTTCGGGAACGGGTGTGGTGTTGCACCAGACGAGCGTGGCTCCGGTTTTCTTCATCCGGGCGACAAGCTTGCGCATGTTTTTGTCGTAGTCGGCCAGTGAGACCTGTTTTTTCTCGCCGATGTATTTCAGGTCGTGCAGACCCCAGTTGAAGTGGATCACGTCCCACTTGCTGTCACCCAGCCAGGCGTCGATGCTTTGCACTCCGCGTGTCGTCGGCCCGCCGTTGGTCGGGATGCGATGCACGTTGGCTTTTCCTGCGAGTGCTGTGCGCGTGGCGGCGGTGTAGCCGATGGAGATGGAGTCACCGATCAACAGCACGCGGGGCAGTTTGGGGTCGTCGGTGGGTTTCGAGAAGGCGGCGTTCTTGGGTCGCTTCTTCGGTTTCTTCTTGGACTTCTCTTGGGCGTCGGCGGTGGTGACGAACAGGAGAGCGAGACAAAGCGCGGGCAGCCAGTGATTGCGGTGGAGCATGGTGTGACCTTTCACGGGGGTGGATTTGTGAAGGGTTCAGTTTAGCGTGTGGCGAGGGAGAGTGTGAGGGTTGGGGATGCCGGCGTGTTACTCAGAGTCTGACCTACCTCGCTTCAACTGCTGTTGCATGAGAACAGCAGGAGCGAACGATGACGTCCAATGAAGCTGAAGCCGTATGGTCTTGTGACGCAGGTGTTACTGGTGTCTCTGTGTCACGCGCATGCAAATCGATAACGTAATGATCAACATTCGGATCGAAAACGAAATACGTGGCGTTCGCCATCATCCACTTCCGTGCTTCGAGCCATCGCTCATCAGCGTTGTTCCTGTCGAGGCCTCGGACGAACTCAATCTTTCCAAACATGCCGCTTAACTCGACGAGGTATGCCATCTTATTGATGGTTGAGAGACTATTGCGCATTTCAAACATGTTCCGCCCATACTCAAGAATCAAGTACTCCTGCTCCCAGTTCCAGAAACCACTATTCCTTGAGGTTTTCCAACGCGAAAACGCATACGCCGAGGCTGGCAGACATTTGTACTGCTCGGCTCGGCGAACAAGTGCCTCAACGATCTGGAGCCAATCGTTCTGAGGGCGTGCCGTCAGTTCGCGTCCGTCTTGGTCTAGATCACCGAGGAACTGACACTGTTCCAAGACAGTGAGCGCTGCCACATTAATGTTCGGTGACGGCCCACCCCAGTGTGCGACCAGCTCTTCAATGCGTTCCGTCTGGCTCGAAGCCTGCATCTTGTCGACGTGCATCATGACCGCCGCCAAAGTTGGCAAGTTTTCTACGGCATCGACGATGGAACCGTGGCCTGGCAACGAGAGAGACGGCAGGGCACATCCCATAACGATGGCAAGGAGAATGCCGCGCACACCCGTAATGGAGCCATAAAGGGCGTTCGTCTAAGATCGATCACGGCTAACATCCCGTTGAAAAAATCCGTTTGACAGGTCTGCTATTCTGTTGCGGTTGGCGGGGATGGTTCATGGGGCGCGCGAGGGGGCTTTCTTGATGGGCATGGGGCGTCGCAAGCAGGAACGACAACGAGAACTGTGGGTGGCGATCGGTTCGTTGCCGGAGGTGCCGCAGCATGTGTTTTACGACAAGCTGAACCGGTTGCTCGACGAGAGCGAGTTCGACACGTTCGTCGAAGAACTGTGCGAGCCGCATTACGCGAACCACCTCGGCCGACCGGGGATTCCGCCGGGGCGTTTCTTTCGGATGCTGTTCGTGGGGTATTTCGAGGGGCTGGATTCGCAGCGGGGGATCGCGTGGCGGTGTGCCGACAGTCGGTCGTTGCGGGCGTTTCTGTTTTTGGAGCACGACGAAGCGTCGCCCGATCATTCGAGTTTGTCACGCATTCAAGGTCGCTTGCCGATCGAAGTGTACGAGCAGGTGTTTCGTTTCGTGCTTACCTTGGCCGACGAGCACAAGCTGCTGGCGAACAAGACGGTGGCCGTCGATTCGACGTATCTGGAAGCGAACGCGGCGATGAAGTCGATCGTTCGCAAGGAGACCGGCGAGGATTGGAAGGCGTATGTGAAACGCTTGGCCGAAGAGGAAGGGGTCGAGATCGAAGATGACAACGACCTGCGGACGTTCGACAAAACCCGCAAGAACAAGAAGGTTTCCAACGCCGAGTGGGAATCGGAATCCGACGCTGACAGCCGCATCATGAAGATGAAAGACGGTCGCACGCACCTGGCATACAAGGCTGAGCACACGATCGATCTGGACAGCGAATTCCTGCTGGACGCGACGGTGTATCACGCGGACTCCGCCGACACGGCCACGTTGACGGCGAGCTTGTCTGCGGCTCAGGAGAACCTGGAACAGGCGGCGGTTTATCGAGACATCGACGAGGTGGTGGCGGACAAAGGGTATCACGCGAACGGAACGCTGGCCGATTGCCGTGCGTGGGGCTGCTTCGGATTGCGGACTTACATCCCCGAACCGAACTCGAAGTTCGAGCGTCGCTGGACCGACAAACCGTCGGCGTTCAAGGATGCCGTTTACGCCAACCGGCGTCGGCTGCAAGGCGACCGCAACAAACGACTGCAACGCAAGCGCAGCGAACTGGTCGAGCGAAGCTTCGCTCACATCTGCGAAACCGGCGGTGCGCGGCGGACCTGGCTTCGCGGCCTGGAGCAGGTCAACAAGAGATACAAAATCGTGGCGGTCGCCCGCAACTTGGGCTTGGTGATGCGCAAGCTATTCGGCATCGGCACGCCACGGTCATTGCAGGGCGGTTTTTCGTTTGCGTATTTCCTCCAGCTTGCCGGAACCGTTTTGAGAACCGTGCTGTCGACTCTCAACCGCCTCGAACAATCGCCCCCCTCAATCAACGCGACACTGCGCCCGACAGTCGTCGTGATTTGAGATCGCTCGGATTGGCGTTTTTCAACGGGCTGCTAACCCTTCTGAGGAGCCGAAAGCTCTATTTCAAACGCACGGACGTATATGGCTGTATTGAGAGCCTGTCAAGAGCGGTAGGTCAGCCGGTTCGTCCGCCGATGCCATCGGCGAGTTTTCATGGCGGATCGATCCGACGGTTTACACCGACGGCTCGCCTCTTAGAAGGGCCAGACTTCGGGGGCGATCAGGATGGTGATGGCCCACACCAGTAGTGACAGTGGGCCGCCGAGGCGCAGGTAGTCGCTGAAGCGGTAGCCGCCGGGGCCGTAGACCATCAGGTTGGTCTGGTAGCCGATGGGGGTGGCCAGGCTGGCGGCGGAGGCGACCATCACGGCGATGGCGAAGGGCATGATGCTGACGTCGAGGCCGTGTGCGGTGGCGATGGCGATCGGGAAGAACAGCACGGCTGCTGCCTTCGCGGTGATGAGATTCGTGAAGATCATTGTGATGCCGTAGATGATCGCTAAAACAAGTCGTGGATTGTTGCCGAGCAGGCCGACGAGTGATATGGCAATCTCGTGCGCGGCTCCGCTGGCTTGGAGTGCGCGGCCGATGCCCAGCCCGGCTCCCATTGCGAGCAGGACGCCCCAATCTATCGAACGGCGGGCTTCGGAACCGCGACAGCAACGGGTGAGGATCATCAACCCGGCTGCCAGCAACGCGGCTTTCAGCATGCTTAACTGCTCGAAGGCGACAACGACGACCATCGCTGCCAGAATCGCGCGGGCGACCCAGGCCCGTTCGTGACGAGGCGGAGAGGAGTCTTCCACTCGACCGACAAGGAAGAAGTCGCGCGAGTTGCGTTGGAGTTCAACGAATGACGGGTGGGTTTCGAGCAGCACGGTATCGCCTGGCATCAGTTCGATGTCGCCGATCTTCTTGCGGATGCGTTGTCCGTTGCGTGCAACCGCAATCACGGCGGCGTTGTAGCGGCTGCGGAAACGGGATTCGCGGATCGTCATGCGGACCAGCGGGCAACTGTTCGAGACGACCGCTTCGACTAGACAACGTTCGGTGCGCGGGCCGTCGATCTCGAAGACCTGATCGGTGGCCGGTTTCAGGCCGGGGATCTTCCGTAAATCGACGACTGATTCGACAACGCCGACGAAGATAAGACGATCATCGGCTTCGAGGCGTTCGGTGGAAGCGACGGCCGCCATGACATGTCCGGCACGATCGATTTCCATCAGGTACATGCCGGGCAGGTTGCGCAGGCCCGCTTCGGCGATCGTTTTGCCGACCAGCGGGCTACCGCGATCAACCATCATTTCGACGCTGTATTCTCGCGGGTCGTCGAGTTGCGTGATGGCCGGTTTTCGTTCGGGTAACAGCCAGCGGCCGAAGGTGAGAATGTAGATCAGCCCCACGGCTGTTGCGGGGACGCCAATCCAGGCGATGTCGAACATCCCGAGTGCATCTTTGCCGTTGGTCTCTTCGATCAATAAGCCGTTAACGACCAGCGTGGTGCTCGTGCCGACCAGAGTACACAGCCCGCCTAACACGGCGGCGTAGCTCAGCGGCAGGAATAAATGGGAAACGGACAGCCGATGCTTGCGTGCCCAGTCGTTGATGACCGGCAACACCATTGCGACGACGGGCGTGTTATTGATGAAAGCACTCATCACCGCGGTCGGCAGCATGATCTTTGATTGGGCGACGCGTAGCGACTTCGGTTGCCCCAAGAGTTGCTGGCCGATAAACGAGATGCCCCCGGTTTGCCGTAACCCTTCGGCAACCACGTAGAGCACGGCGACGGTAATCAAGCCCTCGTTCGCAAAGCCCGCGAGTGCGTCACGCGGTTGGACTACGCCCGCGACGATCAGGATGGTGAGGCCGCCCAGCAGGACCAAGTCGGGCGCGGCACGTAAACCGACCAGCGCGTAGGTGGTCGCCGCGATTACGCCCAGCGTGAGAAGAATCTGCCCATCCATCGTGCCGTTTGCATCCCGCTAGACCGCGTCTGGTGTTGCGTCTGACCGAAAACTTAGGACTTGGATCGTTTAACGGCAAGCCGCAGGCGTCGGTGTTGGTTGGAAAACGCAGTCGCCTGCGGCTTGCCGTTAAACGACTGGGAATCGGCAGAACCCTATAATTGAGTCTGGCAAGACGAGAATTGGTCGCGCTGCCTTCATTCGCTGTTGCCGGGTTCCGGGACGCTCGACTCGTCGATTTCACTGGTGGCGTCGGTTCCGGTTTCCACGGCCGTCATGGAAACGGTGACCTTGGTGGCGGGCGAGAAGGCGGTTCGTGGTTGGCCGGCATCTTTGGCTTCGCGGATGACCTCGACACGCCACTTCGCCAAACCGAACGGCACCTCTTTGGACTGCCAGATTGTCGCCGTGCTGTTGGAGCGGCTGGTGGTATTTTCCATCATGTTAACACCGATGTGCTTTTTGGCAGAGACCTGGCCGAGTTTGATTTGGAGATCTTCGGGGGTGTCTCCGTCGGCTTCGATCGACTTGTAATGCGAGAGCAATGTGAGCGTGGGGTAAACTTGTAGCACGCCGGTGGTCAGTCGTTTCACTTCGCGTTGGCCGATCTTGCGATAGCCCTTCACGATGGGGATGTAGGAAACGGGGACGCCGTCGGCGTCGACTTGCTTGCCGAACTTGGTGGATGGGAGAACGTAGACTTTGTAGATCTTCTCGCCGCCCGGTCCGGCGATCAATTGGCCATCGATGGATGTGCCGGTGATCGATTTGATTTCGAGCACACGACAATCGGTCGGTTTGCCGTCGACCATCACCATTTTGCTAGCCAACGACCTGAGGTACAGATGGCGGATCCAGCAGAGGACGTGTTCGGGGCGAACGTAGTCCGGGTCGTCGGGGTCGAGGCATTTGTAGTCGGTGTCGAGATCCTCGTCGATCCGATCCTGTCGTATCTGCACCTGCTGGTATTCGCCTTCGTACTTCACCCATGTGCCTGTCTTGGGGAGGTCTCCCCAGATCAAGCCTTGGGCCGTTGCCGGCTGAGACGGCAGGCAGAGAACGCATAACACGAACGCGGTGAGGATGAAGGGCGCGCGACGCAGCATCGGCTCGACTCCCGAAAGGTGGGGGATTTCGCAACCCTTCCAGTTTCGCCGATGTCCGGTCTGCTGGCAAGAGGTTCTTGACCTCCCCCGCAACCTGCCCCTAGACTGCAACAGGCGATGTCCGCCTGTGAGGATTGCTCGGTTTGGTCGATTTTTAGGCCATTCTGTATGCGACGGTTGATCTGCCGGTGCGATTTTCGCGTTCATGGTTTCGATGTTCGAGCTAAGCCGTCTGCCCACACATGGCGATGACCTGGGTTTTTCTCAGGGCACGTCTTCCGAATCGAGGAGAATTCCCATGCGATTGTCGTTTGTCCGCCTGTCCCTGTTCGCCGCGATTCTTGCCACTCAGGGGTTTGTCACGCCGGAATTCGCCGCCGGGGCGGTTCCCGCGAAGGCGGATGGCCCCCCCAAACAGACGGCCGTCACGTATGCCCATATCGATGTGAAAGGCAGTTACCCGGAAGGCGACCAAACGCCGGGGCTGTTCGGCGACGTGGTGGAAGGTCTTTCCGACGCCATCGCCCGGCTAGACAAGGCAGCCGGCGATAAAGCGATTTCGGGCGTGATTCTGAAGATCAACAGCCCGAGCATCGGCTGGGGCAAGTTGGGTGAATTTCGTGCGGCGATCGGCCGCGTGCGAAAAGCGGGCAAGAAAGTTTACGCGGTGAGCGATAGCGCGGGAACGATGGACTACCTGTTGGCGAGTGTCTGCGATGAGATCATCATGCCCGAGTCGGGCGTTGTGATGGTGCTTGGTCTGCGAGCCGAGGTGAGCTTCTACAAGAACTTGTTCGACAAGATCGGCGTTCAGCCGCAGATGCTTCGCGTGGGGGAATACAAGGCGGCCGCCGAACCTTACTCGCGCACCGAGATGAGCCCCGAGTTCCGCGAGGAGATGGAAGCGATTCTCGAAAGCTATTACCGGCAGATGGTCTCGACGATCAGCCAAGGCCGCAAACTGGATATCGCCAAGGTGAAAGCGGCCATTGATTCCGGCCCGCATTCAGCGACCGCTGCGAAGAGGCTGGGGCTGATTGATCGCATCACCTACGCCGACGATTTTGAGGACGCCTTGAAGAAGTCGCATCGTGGTGTCGAGGTGAAGTTCGCGCGGCGATACGGCAAGAAGAAGATCGATACCGACTTCAGTGGCTTTGCTGGCATGGTCAAGATGATGAACCTGATGATGGGCGTTCCGCCCGGTTCGCGGAGGAGTCGCGGTCCGAAGATCGCCGTCATTCATGCTTCCGGGCCGATTTTTACCGGAAAAAGTAAGTCCGACCTCTTCGGTAGTAAGACAATGGGTTCCGACACGATCATCAAGGCGGTCAAGAAGGCCCAGGCCGATGAGAGTGTGAAGGCAATTGTGTTGCGAGTGAATAGCCCCGGCGGAAGTGCCTTGGCGAGCGATCTGATGTGGCGATCGCTGGAAAAGGTTGACAAGCCGCTGGTCGTTAGCATGGGCGATGTGGCAGCCAGCGGCGGGTACTACATTTCGATGGGGGCCGATGCCATCTTCGCGGAACGCGGCACGTTGACCGGCTCGATTGGTGTGGTCGGCGGCAAGCTGGCTTTGAAGGGGCTGTTCGAGAAGCTGGGCATCACCACCAGCATTGTTTCACGCGGCAAGAACAGTGGGGCGATGAGTCCCTTGGACGGCTTCTCAAAAAGTGAACGGGCCGCCATGACGAAACTTCTTTATGAGATCTACGACCAATTCACCCGCAAGGCGGCGGCTGGGCGGAAGATGAAGTACGAGACCCTCGAAAAACTGGCGCGGGGCCGAGTTTACACGGGCGAAATGGCGTTGAAGGTGGGTTTGGTCGACAAGCTCGGCACGCTGGAAGACGCCGTCGCACACGCACGCAAGTTAGCTGGGTTTGCTCCCGGTGACAAAGTCGACCGCATGGTTCTCCCGAAAGCGGCCAGTCCGTTTGAACAACTCTTCGGTCCCATCGATCCGGACGTCGAATCCAAATTGGCCACCGGCAGCCTGATCATGCAGGAACTGAAATCGCTCTCTCCCGAATTGGCCGAGAAGTTTCGCATGGTTCAACTGATCAACCTGCTGGCGAAGGAATCCCGGCTGACGTTGATGCCGTTTGCAGTGCGAGTGCGGTAACGGGAGTGAGAGATGGTGGATGGTTATTGCGGTGGATTCTCAAGCGGAACCAAAATGGTTGAGCGGGGTTCGATGAGAAGTGGCTGAGATTTGAAAAGCCGTTTGCTGATTCAAATACCTGGAGTGGAGGCCAATCGAGATGGTGACAGGACGAAAGGGTAGCCTGTTGGTGGCTGCGATGTTGGTCGTGTTGACGATCGCATCGCTTGCCGAGGCACAGGGCAAGAGGAAACCGCGGCGAAAAGGTGGGCGTGACCCCGACTTGCTGAAAGTTGGTGATGTGGCCCCTGATTTTAAACTGAAGACGCTCGACGGCAAGGAGACGGTTTCGCTGTCGAGTTTCAAGGGAAAACGCCCGGTGGCGTTGGTGTTCGGCAGCTACACCTGACCTCCCTTCCGGCGTCAGGTTGGCGCCCTGGAAGCGATTCAGAAGAAGTACGGCAAGGATGTGGCTTTCTACATGGTCTACATCCGCGAAGCCCATCCGACCGATGGCTGGCAGATCGGCAGTAATGTGCGGGACCGTGTTCTGTTTAAGCAGCCGAAATCGGTTGCCGAGCGAACGGCTGTCGCCCAAACGATGTGCACGAAGCTGAAAATCGACCTTCCCTGCCTGCTGGACGGGCTGGATAACAAGGTTGGGAAGGCGTATTCGGGGTGGCCCGACCGGCTCTACT
>Ga0114999_10006785_pt1 | contig 13118 bp, 10 predicted proteins | sample ArcticOcean_MG_C_3_FD_89820 | JGI IMG/M metagenome (GOLD analysis project Ga0114999, IMG submission 89820) | Marine microbial communities from western Arctic Ocean - ArcticOcean_MG_CB8_126 | ecosystem: Environmental > Aquatic > Marine > Oceanic | place: Arctic Ocean: Canada Basin | collected...
AATGAGCTTTTTGGATTTTGTTCGCGAAAATAAAAGTATTGGGGCACATAGTTTGATATTAGTTGATATAGGTTTAAAGTTTGAAGATGCGTTAAAACAATTGATTAAAAGTGGAAAGAGTAAAAGAATTAAGTTGGGGAAAATTCTGATTTGTAGCCAGTTAGGTATGAATGGAAGATTTGTTTATGATAGTATTGACAAACTAAAAAATAAAAGGATTAAGGCACCATATTGCTTTGTGATTCCTGGAAAGATGCATTTTTTTGAAGAAGAGGTTTTGAAGAGCTTTACCTAATAGCTTCTTTGATCTTATTAGGTTCTTCCCCTAAATATTCTTCCATATATAGATTAAAAAATAGTAAGAAGTATGCAATTAAAAGAGGACCTATGAAGATACCTACGATTCCAAATTGCGAGATTCCTATGAAGATTCCGATTATTGAAACTAGTGGGTGAATAGATCCATATTGTTGGTTAATTATAGGTCTAAGAATATTGTCTACTAGGCTTATGAAAATTCCTACTATTACTAGAGCGACCCCGATATTTGTATTTCCAGATACAAATTGGATTAAGCTAGCTGGAACCCATATAACTGGGGCTCCTATAATTGGTAAAAATGACAACACCATTGTTACTGATCCCCAAAATAATGCATTTGGAATTCCTAAAAGCCAAAAATTTAGTGTTAAGAGTCCTCCCTGAATAATTGCAATAAGAAAAGTTCCTACAATGGTTGCATAAGTTATTTCCTTGAATTTTTCTACAATAATAAGATTATTCTTTCTTGTAAATGGTAAATATTGCATGATTATTTTCTTAATACGATCATAATATAGTATTAGATAATACATTAAGAAAAATAATAGAAATAAAATTCCAAAAAGTGATAATAGGTTAGTAAAAACTGGTTGGATTGAATCAGTTAGAATTGGCACAATTTGATCAGCTAATTGCTGTTCATTCATGTCTATAGTAATTGGAATAATCTTCTCTATATTATTCTTTAATAATCTTAAATTCTCAATCTGTTCAGGTAAAAGAGCTATCTGATCTATTAGTCCATTGATTATGAATATTAATGGGAGTATAACTAATAATAGTGCAATTACTAGAATTATTGCAGCAGATAAAGATGGAGAAACAAAATTTCTTAGTCTTTTATCAATAGGCCTAAAAATAAAGGCTAGTATAACTGCTCCAAAGAATGCACTGAGATATGGAATGCTAGTGTATAAAATAAATAATAGTAAAACTACAGTAATTATTCCGGCCATACGTTTTTTGTCTTTTAGGAAATCTGAGAGCATCTTATATGTAAATTCTGATGAATTTACTTATTTAAATGCTTTGTTGTGTTGTATCTTTTAAGTAGTAATAGATTCTATTTTAAATCTGTAGATGTTAAATTTAAATATGTTAATTTAATTGTTAATTGATAGAATGGCATTAGAATATAAAATTAAAAATTTTAATACTACCATTTTTGATGGAGGGATAGAAAAATGTTAGATTTCAAAACTATTGAAGAAAAAGCACGTAAGGTGTGGAAAAAATATGATAAGGAAATAGCTGGGGCGGTGCAGGATGATAAAAAGAAAAAACTCTTTAGTTTCTTGGAAGGGCCACCAACCGCTAATGCCCCTCCGGCATTGCATCATCTTGAAGTTAGAACTTTTAAGGATTTAATTTGTAAGTATCAGTTTATGAAAGGAAACTCGGTTCCTCGAAAAGGTGGATGGGATTGTCATGGACTTCCTGTTGAAGTTCAAGTTGAGAAAGCTCTGGGGTTGAAAAATAAGAAAGATATTGAAAAATATGGGACTGGAAAATTTATTAAGAAAGCTAGGGAAAGCGTATTTTCAAATATTAAAGATTGGGAAGTTTCAACAAAAGAGTTAAATTATTGGACAGATTTAGAGGACCCATATAGGACCCTAGATAATGATTATGTTGAGAGTGTTTGGTGGAGTTTGAAGGAACTCTATAATAAGAAGATGCTTTATGAGGGGTATAAGGTTGTTCCTTTTTGCCCTAGATGTGGAACCCCTCTTTCAAGTCACGAGGTTTCTCAGGGGTATAAGGAAATTAAGGAAGACTCAGTTTATATTGCTTTTAGAGTTAAGGACGCTCATAATTCTTCAAAGAAGAATTCTGGCGCCACCGAATCAACAGATTCAGTTGGTAAGCCTAACGAATATATCTTAGCTTGGACTACGACTCCCTGGACACTACCAGGAAATGTTGCATTAGCTGTTGGCAAGAAGATTGACTACGTCAAAGTCAAGTTAGAAGATGGAGATATAGAAGGTTTTCAAAAAACAAAACCTTCTAAGATGGACTCTGATGAAATTTCCTCAGGAAATGGGAATAATTCAAAGTCTACTTTTGTATATTTAGCTAAAGAAAGACTGGACGTGATACGTGGAGATTATAAAATAATTGAGGAAATGAATGGGAAGGATATTGTAGGGATGGAGTATGAGCCATTGTATGATATAAAGGAATTACAAAATGAAAATTCACACAGAATAATTTTGGCAGACTTTGTTACCACAGAAAGTGGAACTGGGATTGTGCATACTGCTGGAATGTATGGTGAGGAGGACTATCAAGTATGTGTTGAAAATGATATTCCTTTAGTTCATACTGTTGATCAGAATGGAGAGTTTAATAGTTTAGTTCCAAAATGGAAAGGTAAGTTTGTTAAGAGTGTTGAATATGAAATCATGGGAGACTTGAGAGATCGTGGATTACTATATAAAAAGGAAAAGAATCAACATACATATCCTTTTTGTTGGAGGTGTGATTCTCCATTGTTATACTATGCGATTGATTCATGGTTCATTAAAGTAAGTTCGATTCGTGATAAATTAGTTAAGAAAAATAAGGAAATAAATTGGTATCCTGAGCATATTAAAGATGGAAGATTTGGTAAGTGGCTTGAAGGAGCTAAGGATTGGAGTTTATCTAGATTCAAATATTGGGGAACTCCGCTACCAATTTGGAGATGTTCATCCGGATGTGGGAAGGATAAAATAATTGGAAGTGTTGAAGAATTAAGGAATGAAAGTTTGAGTAAATTTAAAGAATATGACTTGCATCGCCCATGGATTGATAAGATAAAAATAAAATGTGAATGTGGAAAGGAGATGAGTAGGATACCTGACGTTATTGATTGCTGGTATGATTCTGGGAGTGCGAGTTTTGCACAGTTCCATTATCCATTTGAGAATAAGAAAGAGTTTGAAAAAAGATTCCCCTATGACTATATTGCTGAAGCTATTGACCAGACAAGAGGATGGTTTTATACCTTGCATGTTCTTGCAGTTTTGTTATTTGATAAACCTGCGTATAAAAATGTAATTTGTGCTGGCCACATTGTTGATGAGAAAAATGAGAAAATGAGTAAGTCTAAGGGGAATATAATTAAGCCTCGAGATATTATTGATAATACTGGAGTTGATGCAGTGAGATTACAATTTTGTACAACTGACGTTGGAAATTTTAAAAGATTTTCTCAAGAATTAATGAGGGAGAGTGTTCTGCCTTTTTTGAGTGTTTTAGATAATACCTATAGATACTACTTGCAGCTTGAAGATAAAAAAAATTCTAAAAAGATTGAGGATAAATGGATTCTAAGTCGCTTGAATACAGTTATTGAAAATGCTACAGATCATTTGGACAATTATAAACTAGATCTTGCCTTAAAGGAGATAATGAACTTTACTGTAAATGATTTCTCTCGCGCATATATTAAATTTACTAGAGATAGAGACGATACTAAAGAAGTTCTTGGTGAAATCTTAGAGAAAGTTAGTTTATTATTAGCACCGTATGCACCATATATCTCAGAATATATTTATAGTGAGTTTAGTAAAGACAGTGTGCATCTAAGTAGTTGGCCTAAGATAGATAAGAAAAAAGTTGATGAAAATTTAGAGAAAAATTTTAAGATTATGTTGGAAGTATTAGAGAAAGGTTTGTCTGAGAGGGATCGAGAAAAGATCGGATTAAAGTGGCCGCTATCTAAAGCTAGGGTTAGTGGTGTTAGTTTAGAAGGGGAACTTATTGAGATAGTTAAGGGTCAATTGAATGTTAAGAATGTGAAAATAAAATCTAGTGGAAAAGAAATTGAAGTAAAGTTAGATACTAAGATGACTCCTGAACTTGAAGCGGAAGGATATGCAAGAGAAGTAAGTAGAAAAGTTCAGGCATTAAGAAAGAAAGCTAACCTGATAAAAGAGGATAGAATTAAATTAAGTGTTGTAAATGATGAATTGAAAAATATATTGGAAAGGCATAAGACATTTATTATGGGTAGGGTAGGGGCTGATGAAATGGTTTTTGAAGATGGGAGTTATAAACATTCTGAAGAGAGTAAAATTAAAGGTAAGGTAATTAAAATTGGGCTCTCTAAAGTATAATTTAGTATATCCTGTAATATATATTTTACAAAGCAACTTGATGTGAAGCCTATGTTTTATCGACGGTGAAGGGTGTTTATTTTTGTAACACTATGATTGAATAACAAAAACATTTAAATACTACTTTTAAATTAATAAAATATGAATCATTATAAAAGTGGATCAAAGAGGTTGTTTAGAAAATGATAGTAAAGGATGAGTTTTTGAGTAGACTGAGAAAGATTTTTGATTTAAATCTTTATGAAGTAAAAGTTTGGACTGCATTACTTTCTCGGGGAGTTAGCACTGCGGGTGAGCTATCAAATATAAGTGACGTTCCAAGAAGTAGAACTTATGACATACTTGAGACTTTAGAAAAGAAGGGATTTATTGTTATGAAGTTGGGGAAACCTATAAAGTTTGTAGCTTTGAAACCTAGTGAAGTTATTGAGAGAGTTAAAAAGAATTTAGTTGTTCAAGCTCAAGAAAAAAGTAAGAGGCTAGATAGATTGAAGCAAGAAGATATTTTAGAAGAATTAAGTGGGTTATTTAATGAAGGAATTAAGTTTGTTGAACCTGCAGATTTATCGGGAAGTGTTAAAGGTAGGCAAAATGTTTACAATCATTTAGATATGATGATAAGAGATGCTCAAGATACAATTACAATTGTTACAACTGCAGCAGGATTGAATAGAAAGATGGAAGCTTTGATGCCTGTTTTGGAAAGAGCTAAGAAGAGAGGGGTTACAATAAGAATAGTTAGTCAGATTACTGATGAAAATAGGAATGTAGCTAAGCAATTAAGTAAGGTTGCAGAAATAAGGCACACTCCAAAGATGAAAGCTAGATTTGCAATAGTGGACAGTAATCAATTATTGTTCATGATACTTGACGATAGTGTTGTGCATCCTAACTACGATATAGCAATATGGTTATCAACTGATTTTTTTGCAGCTGCTATGGAGCAGTTATTTGAAGCTGCTTGGAAAGGTTTCAAGCAAGCTTAAGATGAAAGATAAAGCACTAGCCGTTGCGATAATAGTTTTATTATTATTTGGAGTTATTCTTTGGGGATTCCCTAAATATAAGGTATATACTAGAGAGCTTAATGGTAAAGCTCAATTAAAAGAAGCTGAGTGGAATAAGAAGATTGCAATTGAAGAAGCACTAGCAGAAAAAGAATCTGCAAAATTAAAGGCTGATGCAGAAGTTATTAGGGCTGGAGGGATAGCTGAAGCTAATAATATTATTGAAGGAAGCATTACTGAGAATTATATTAAGTACAAGTTTGTAGAAGGATTGAATGATGGCAATACTGAAGTTATTTATGTTCCAACTGAAGCTAACCTACCTATTTTAGAAGTGGGTAGAAAATTATAATTAGTGCATAAATATTTTTAAAGTAATTTTAATTATTAATGCCATGGTTGTTGCCGTTGCTTATTTGAAAAATTTAAATGTGCAGCGATAGGGTGATTCTAAGAGGGGGAAATATGAGGGATATATTGGAGAATTTCCTCAGGAAAAAATAAGGGGTAAGTGGATGGAAGTTGATGTTCTAAGTGGAGATCCTTATGTTGATGAAGGTATTGAGATTGTTACTCCAGTAATAGGAAGTTTTAAAGATAATTTAGAATGGATTACTGTTAATGGTGTGGGCCTAGAGATTATTTGGTGAATGAAAAATTGGAATTAATCTTTTCTTTTTCTTAAGGCAATAGATTCTCCATCTTTCCGGACTAACAATTCTAGATTTGGTAAATTTAGTGCGCCTAGTTTCATTTTTGTTATCATCCTTAAACGATCATATCCCTTATTGCTCATTTTTAATCTTTCAGAATCATAAGGTAAATGTAAAAGAAAACTTCTTGTAAACTGAAAATTATTATCTGCTCTAAAACCTGTGCTCAATTGAGGATAATTGCTATCGCGAGATTTTCCAAATAAAAATAGCACATCTGGAGGGGTTAAGGTTTCTGGGTCTCCCTTGTAACATAATGTAGGAGTAATATACCTAATACTTAATTCTGCGCAGGGAATTTTTGTCCTATGGTTCCCCCTACTCAGACCTGATCTAATTTCTGGAGTTAGAATATCGTCTCTAAGTCCGTGATCAACTTCAAAAGACGCAACAACAGAATATTTGGATATCTCATCTGAAAATAGGACTCCCCTATAGCCAGGACATATAGCTAGAACATCTTCTTCAGGTATTTCTTCTTCTTGGCTATCAAATTTCCTATCAAACGCATACAATCTTATATGTGTTGATAGGATGTCAAACCTTGTGCAACTAGGATAATCGTTCATCTTATTATCTTTCCAACCATATGGTGTACCCCTAGTTGAGTGATCTTTATTTCAAGAGTTTTTCCTAGAATATTCTCATCTGAATTTATTAAAACAATATTATAATTCTTATCTCTTGCTTCAAATAAATCTTGTGAAATCTTCTTGTTTACTAGAACCTTAGTAATTTTATTTAGAAATTTCTTTTTATTTTCAAATGCTGTCTGGCGATGAAGGTTCATTGTTTCTTTGTTTCTTTTCTTTATAGTTTTAATTGGAAGATCTTTAAGATCTTGCGCAGGAGTGTTTTTATGTTTAGAGAAAGTTGAGAGATTTAGAACATCTGGTTTTATTTCTTGAATAAAATCTAAAGTTAATTGATGATCTTTGTTGGTTTCAGTGGGATATCCTGTAATAATGTCTGTTGCTATAGTTATGTCTGGAAATTCATATCTGAATTTCTCTATTATATGTTTGGCTTCTTCAATTGTGTAAGGTCTTCGCATATCCTTAAGAACCTTATTGCTTCCTGATTGAACTGGGAGGTGGAGAAATTTATAGATCTTGTCAGATTTATATGAATCTATTAATTGGTTAGTAATTGGTAGGACATCTTTTGTATTCATCATACCTAGACGGATCTTAAATCTGTGTTTTAGATTTGTAATCTTTTCTATAAGTTCTGGAAGTTCTTGTTGTCCACGATCCATCCCAAAGCATTCGTTACCTTGACTTGTTAACCAGACTTCTTTTGCTCCATTTTGTAAATCTGATTCTATAGATTTTAGTATCTTATCCTGCGTGTAAGAAAATACATCTCCTTTTGCTAGTTTTGTCTTACAGAAGGAGCAACTTGATAGACATCCCTCAAGAATCTGAGTTATTGAAATTAATTTATTAATTGGAATTTTTGGCAAGAGAACTTTCTCTTCATGATCTTTGATTTTTCTTGGTTGAATTATTGGAAGGGATTGATCTGTTCTTAGAACTTGGGTGATAGATTTTATATCGTGTGTTGAGAGTTGGAGGGCTTTGGGATTAAGCATTGTAATTGTCTTGCTATCTGAATCAGGCATACATCCAGTTACTATTGTTTGTTTATTGGTTTTAGCTAAGTCTTGAATTCTTCTTTTAATTTTATTTTCAGTTTTAGATTTAACTACACAGCTGTTGATTATGTGGATATCTGCAATTTCTGGATTGTTGGTTACCTGATAGCCGTTTTGTGTAACTAGTCCTGCAATAATTTCAGAATTGTTTTGATTGGCTGAACAGCCATATGTGTCTATAAAGATATATTTTTGCATATTGAGAAAGAGAAATGTTGGTTTAAAGAGTTTTACATTTCTTCCATTACTTCAATACCTAATAAAAATAATGCATTCTTTAGAGTTGTTCTAAATGCATCAATAAGTTTTAGTCTGAAAGCTTCTTCATTACTTCCAATTACGGGATTGGCATGATAGAACTCGTTGAAGTTCTGAGCTAGTTGATGACTGTAATTAGCAATTAAAGCAGGATTCATTTGTTTACTTGCTTGTTCAACTGTTACTGGGAATTTACTGATTTGACTTAGTAGTTGAAGTTCTTCTTTAGTTAGATCTTCTGGGATCTTAAGATCTTTTTTTCCTTTGGCTTTTTTTAGAATTGAAGAGGCTCTTGCGTATGAGTATTGTAAATAGGGTCCCGTATTTCCTTCAAAAGAGATAGCTTCTTTAGGATTAAACATAAAATTTCTTGCTGCTTCGATTTTTAGTAAAGTATATTTTATTGCTGCAAGTCCAATTATTAAAGATCTTTTGTCTAAAACATTCTTAGAGAGTTTAGAATTTCTCTCAGACAATCCATTTTTTGCCATTTCTGAAACTTCTCCAATTATATCATCTGCATCGATTACGGTTCCCTCACGAGATTTCATTCTTCCTTCTGGAAGAGAGATTATCCCATAAGATAAATGGTGATGTTCTTCCTTATTCCCAAGAAGTCTTAATATCTCATATAGAGATTTGAAATGATAATCATGTTCATTCCCTACTACATTAATCATTAAGTCGGGATTAAAATCCTTATTCTTTTGTCTTGCTAATTCTATATCCTGAGTCATATAAACTGAAGTTCCATCTGGCCTCAATAATACTTTCTCACCCATATCTTCCTTCTTTAAGATTCCTAAATTTATAATTACTGCACCATCTTTACGTTTTTTGAAAACGCCATCCTTTAATCCCTTTAAGACTATATCTCTTCCTGATTCAAATATCTTGCTTTCATAATATTCTTTATCAAATTTTGCCCCAAATATATTATAAGTTGTTTTGTAACCTGAGAGTGCCCATGCAACTATCTTCTTCCATAACTGCATTGTTGGTTTGTCTCCTGCCTCTTGCAATCTTAATAATTCCCTAGATTCTTCCTCTAAACTCTCATCATCCTTCTCCTTTTGCCCATAAAGTACATAGAGATCTCCTACAAAATGATCTGATTTAATTTTCTCAGATTCTGGAGTTTTATTCTCACCATATTTCTTGTACATTAGCATAGCTTTTATTACTCCCATCCCCCGATCATTATTTAGATTTGTTCTAATTACTTTATTTCCCCTAAAGCCAAAGATTCTTGCCATGCTTTCACCCAAAGCCATATTTCTTAAGTGGCCCAGATGTAGAGGTTTGTTTGAATTTGGAGCTGCATATTCAATTAATATCTTCTGGTTTTCCTTTCCTTTCCCATAATTAGCCCCTATCTTGATTATCTTTTGTGCTAGAAGTTTTTTATTTACAAAAAAGTTAACATAAGGTCCTACTGCAATAACTTTGTCTATTTCCTTAGGTAGTTTCTTATCGTTAATTTGGTCTACGAAGTGTTTTGCGATATCTGCAGGGTTTTTTCTTTTGAAAAAATCATGTTCTACATTTTGCCACATTGGATCGTCCCTTCCAGGGTTAGCAAATTGAAAACAGGGAAATGAAAAATCTCCCATTTCTAGTTTAGGTGGAGTTTCTAGAAGTTTTGTAGTCTCATCTACATGAAGCTTGGTTTCTTCTACAAGTAGTTCGATTATAGTTTGTTTGAACATAGAATGAGATGTAGAATTAGATATTTAAAGTTGGTGATTAAGATTCATAACTAGCTGCAAATTTTCTTTTAATATAATCTCCATAATTAAGTGTGGCAAATTTTCCAGGATTACCTTCTGTGCAGCAAGATTCTAGTGGACTAATATCAATTTCTGTACTAGGGCCTGTGAAGAATATTACTGAAGTTCTATCTTTCTTTGAAGTTCTTACTTTATGTTCGGTTGCAGGATATACCCAATTTGTCCATCGCTCTACCATATAACCTAGATTTACTATGAATGAATTAGGTACTTCTTCCACTGTGGTCCATGATCCATCTTTTGCTAAGACTTCGAGACCGGGAGTATCTTGCATCACCATTGTTACAAACCCGTAGTCTTTGTGGGCTCCGATTCCTTGTTCTTTAATCTTAGTTCCAGGATAAAACAATGCTCGCTGTTCTGAAACTGGATCTCTCATATATTGATCCATTAATTGTTTTTCTAGTCCTAAACTTTGAAATATTCCTTTTGTTATAGCCATTCCAAGATTTTCCATTAGATCCCAGTTCTGGATCATTGTCCCCTTAAATGATTTCATCCAAGTTGGCCATTGATTTGGACCCTTTGTTGGATGTCCTGCTAAAACATCTGGATGACTAGGAGGAGTTTCTCTAATAATGTCATACGCTTCATGAGTATCTGCTGTTCCCTTTGTAATTTCTCCATGCATTGGAACATAACCTGCATAGTGATCATAGCCTCTTGAAGAAATTTCATTTTTCTTTTCTAAAGGAGATTGGAAGAAGGCTTTTGATTCTCTGAAAACCTCTTCCCTATGGGCTTTTGAAATTCCATGGTTTACTACATAAAAAAACCCCATATCTCTGCAAGCATCACCTATTTCTTTTGAAGTTGAATCGGGTTTGTAATCTGGAGTTAATAAAGAAGAAATATCAATTATTGGAATCTCTGTATGAGGAGAGTGATGATTCATAGAAATTCTAGAGAAAGAGATTATATAAGATTTATGAAGTTTCAGGCCCAATTATAGGTCCAACTGCTCTGTTTGAAAGTCTTGCTACTTCTCTTATAATTAAATTGTTTGCGTATTGTATTGGGGTGAAGGCTACTCTTTTGTCATCTCCCCTTCCATTGTAAGATACAAATCCTGTTAGACTCTGATTTGAGTCTATTACTGGAGCACCCATTAAACCATTAGTTGGAATAAAATTAGTTATTGCAGCATCCCTAACACCCTCTTTATTCTTTATGTCAACGTCAACATTAGACATATATCCTTCCACAGATACTATTCCTCCAGCCTCAGGGAAATAAGTGGTAACTTCATCATTAGGTTCTGCCCTTAATCTATTTTCTACATAAATTGGGATAGGTCTTGGATCCTTATCTTGCTTTTCTGCTCTAAATAATGCTAGATTATGTCTTTTATCCAAAGATACTGAATCTTTATCAATTTTGTAGAGGACCCTATCTTTTCCTATAATAACTGCTGTATCTTCTTCATCAATTCCTTCAAATATTCTGGCAGGAGCTAATGTGTAACCATTTGTTGTTACTAATAATCCTGTTGCGTATCTTTGATCTTCGCTTCCTAAAACTAATGTAACTAAATTATCTTGGATGGTTTGATGGGTTGTTTCTCTTAAATGGTCTTGGTAAGATCTTCCTCTTGCGAAGTAGTTTAGTGCAGATATTGTTTGGTTTTGTTCTAAAGAAGATTCTAGTTGTTTGTTTGTTTGTCCTAGGGTCCTTAAATGATCAACGGTAAGATTTGATCTAGTTGTTTGTTTTTCTAAGGCGTTAATTGCTTGATCTTTTTCAGACCTTACCTCCCCATTTACATGGATTATACTCTCCATCTGACCATAGACGTTTTCTAACTCACTCCAGCTTATAACTGGATTTGATGCTGTTGCAGCTAGAGCTCCACTTAAAAATCCACCAATGCCTAAACCTATGAAAGGGGTTATATTCTGCATTGTTTCAGGATCAAATGCCATCCCTACTAACTTTCCTAATCCAAATCCTGCCGCTGCGCCAGCTATAGTTCCAATTGTTATCTTAGATCCATATGCCTGATCTCTTTGGGTTAGATCTGATTCAGTTATTCTATCTCGTGTCATAAAATTAGCTATATTATTGGCTATTTAAGTGTTTCTTTGTAGTTATTTTATAATGGTCACACCGAACATAGATATGCTTATAATTAAGAAGATTATTGGATTATTATGAATAAGAAAATTCTAAGAGTATGTCATAAGTTTCTTCTTGGGCAGGATGGTTATGATATTAGTATTCGTAAGGAGATTATAGAGACAAATAAATTAGGGTATGAAAATTATGTGATGTTTTTTATCTCTAGAGATCATTTAGAGGGGTTTGTTGAAAGTAGAGGAATTATTAGGAAAAATGGATATTATTATCATCCTCCAACTGGAGCGTATCTTATCCCCTTATTTTTTGAGATGAAATATTTTAATTTTAATAAAGATCTTTTCTTATCTCAGAATGTTCTATATTTTATTGGGCAATTTACAAGACATTTTCTAGGTCTTTGGCCAAAGATTGTACATGTTCATGGAACACTAAATGCACAATTTCTTATCTCTGCAATTTATGGAAGGTTATTCTTTAGAAGAACTGTAGCCACACACCATACTGCTAAAATCCATTACAAACCTCCAAAAGGTCAGAAGTTTTATGTTTATTCTAGAACCCTAATGCATAATCTAATGTCCTTAATTCCTCATAAGATGATTTGTAAGAGTGATCATGGAGCTTCCTCATTTTATTTTAAGGATAAAATTGAAAAAATCTATGGAGTTTTTAATTTAGATCCTGAGAAATTAAGTGTTGATGAGATTAATAATATTTTAACTAAGAATTCATTTTTTAGGAAGCCTATAGATATTTCTAAGGGAAATGTTTTCTTGTGTCCTTCAAGATTATGTTATCAAAAAAATCAAGAAATCTTGATTAGGGCCTTTGAGAAACTTCCAGAAGATTGTCAGTTATTATTAATTGGTCCAAAAGAACAAAAGGATTATGTTAGAAGATTGTTATATTTAATTGATAAGAAGAATCTAAGGAATAGGATTCATGTTATCTCTCAATTGCCTCATCCCATTTTGTTATCTATAATGCAGGAAAGTTCTTTTATGATAATGCCTTCATTCAATGAAAATATGCCTCGATGTGGATTAGAAGCTCATGCTCTGAGAATTCCAGTTCTTGCTGCAAATGAGGGGGGCCATTTAGAGTATGTTGAGGAGAGTAAAAATGGATTGTTTTTTGATCCACGAGATGGTGACTCTGTTGTTAATATTATTAAGAAAGGTATTGAG
>Ga0114999_10006786_pt1 | contig 13118 bp, 3 predicted proteins | sample ArcticOcean_MG_C_3_FD_89820 | JGI IMG/M metagenome (GOLD analysis project Ga0114999, IMG submission 89820) | Marine microbial communities from western Arctic Ocean - ArcticOcean_MG_CB8_126 | ecosystem: Environmental > Aquatic > Marine > Oceanic | place: Arctic Ocean: Canada Basin | collected...
ACTATGGTAGATAATAAAATTCCTGGAGTAGCATCTGTAGCACAAAGGTCTGGAAGAGCTTTGAAATCAATTAAAGAAAGATTAGTAGGAAAACAAGGTCGTGTTAGAGGTAATTTAATGGGGAAAAGATGTGATTTTACTGCAAGATCCGTTATTTCTCCAGACGCTACATTAAAAATCCACGAACTTGGAATCCCTATTAAAGTTGCCAAAACCATAACATTTCCTGCTGTTGTTAATAGTAGAAATAAGAAATTTCTTACCAAATTATTACAAAACGGACCAGACGTTTATCCGGGAGCAAATATATTAGAAAAGAAGGGAATGAAAAGCGACGGTATTTCATTAAGATATATCGATAGAAATTCTCAAGAGTTAAATGAAGGTGACGTATTACATAGACATATGTTGGATGGAGACCCAATTCTATTTAATCGACAACCAACTTTACATAGAATGTCTATGATGTGTCATAAAGCAAAAGTTATGAAAGAAGGTAGTACTTTCCGTATGAATGTAGCGGATACCAAGCCTTATAATGCTGATTTTGATGGGGATGAAATGAACCTTCACGGACCTCAAGACGAAGAAAGTCAGGCCGAATTACTTCACCTCGCTTATGTTCCAAAGCAAATTATATCACCCGCAAATAATTCGGCAATTATAGGAATATTTCAAGATTCGCTATTGGGGTGTTATCGTTTTACCAGACCCAATATTAATTTTGATTTAAGAACTGCTATGAATTTATTGATGTATTTTGATAACCCCAATTTAAACATTTTAAAATATAAAAAAGGAAAAAGAATCAGTAATTTTGATATATTAACACAAATATTACCACCTATGTCAGTCTATAATAAAAATGGACTATTCGAAGACGATGAAAATAAGAAAACCAGTAATAATATTATTGAAATTAAAAATGGAAAATATTTAAGAGGACAAATCGACAAAGGTATTCTTGGAAAAGGCTCTGATGGTATAATTCAATCTATATTTAATGATTACGGTCATGAACAATCCGCAAAATTTATTGATGATATACAAGCCATAGTGACAGAATATATGAAATTAAGTTCTTATAGTGTTGGTATAAGTGATTTGATTTCTGATAATGAAACAACCGAAAAGATTACACAAAGTATTAATAAGAAAAAAAAAGAAGTTTATGATTTAATTGACCAATTGCATATATCAACTTTTGAAAACAACACAGGTAGACCCAATGTAGATGTATTCGAAGATAAAGTTAATGCCATTGTTCAAAACGCTGCAAGCGAAGCAGGTAAAATCGGACGTGCTAATTTAGATAAAAATAACCGTTTTGTTTTAATGGTCAACGCTGGAAGTAAAGGTTCTAATATTAATATTGCACAGATGATCTCCTGTTTGGGACAACAGGCTGTTGATGGTAAAAGAATTCCTTATGGATATGAAGATAGAACATTGCCACATTATACTAAATATGACGATTCTCCAGAGGCTCGTGGTTTTGTTGAAAGTTCCTTTATTCAAGGACTAACACCCGAAGAAACTTACTTTCACGCTATGGGCGGTAGAACAGGGCTTATTGATACTGCGGTTAAAACTTCTCAGACAGGATATATTCAAAGAAGGCTTATTAAAGGTCTTGAGGATTTAAAAGTTTGTTATGATATGACTGTCAGAAATAATAAAAATAAAATTATTCAATTCTCTTACGGCGATGATAATATTGTTACTACTAAAACCGAAACGCAAAAATTACCTATTGGTCATATGTCAGTGGAACAAATTTATCAGCATTTTCAAATGCCCGATTTTTCCCAAGATTCTACAATAAGATTCAGCAAACAAGCTAATATTTTATTGAAAAAACAAAAAAAAGATTTGAAGAATAAAACAAAAGAAATTATCAATTATATGTTAGAAATTAGAGAAAATGTTGTAAAACACGTACATAAATATAAGAAAGACAGTAATGTGTTTTTACCTGTTAATTTTAAACGAATTATTAATAATATTAAACACAATTTACATATTAAAAATAACTATTTTATTGACATCACACCCTATGAAGTATACGAAAAAATTGAACAACTTCACGAATCATTAATTATCACCGATAAAATTCAACCCACGCCATTATTTAAAGCATTGATGTATTATTACTTATCTCCTACACAGTTATTATTAAAACATCGATTTAGTGCAAAAGGCGTTCAAATTTTAATCGATAAAATTATATTTAATTTTAAAAAAGCCATAGTTCATCCTGGCGAAATGGTCGGAATGATCGCAGCACAAAGTATCGGTGAGCCAACCACACAAATGAGCCTTGTTGGTTATGAGAGCATAAACGCTCTCATAAAAAACAAGGAACACGGAAAAAATGCGATTTATCATCACAAAAATTTCAAAATTGGAGAACTGTGTGATAGTTTTATTGAAAAATATCCAGAATACACATTCCCTACTGATCACCCAGATAGTGTAGAAATTATTTTGGATAAATTGGATGAGGAATATTATATTATGGGTGTAGATGAAAATGAAAAAACATCTTGGAATCGTATTTCGCATTTTAGCAGACATCCTGTGAATGGCGATATAATGACAATTACCACTAAAAGTGGTCGTAAAACAACTACTACATTAAGTCATAGTCATTTAACAAGAAAAGATCATAAGGTTCAACCTATTAAAGGTAGTAATTTACAAGTTGGTATGAGAATACCCGTTTGTAAACATATTGATAATGAATTCGTTAATAAAACAGTAGAAATTGGTGATAAAACTTGGACATTAAATAAATTATTTGGTTGGTTTATTGGTGCGTATATTGCTGAAGGTAATTGTAATAATGGTCGTGTTCTTATCACAAACATATCACAGCATTATATTGATACAACGACTATTATAGGAGAAATGTTTGGTGCTAAAGTATATGTAAATAGAAGACCCGGAGAATATGGACCAGGTGCTACGACATCCTTCAGTTGCAAAGAACTCGCTAAATTCCTCGTAAAAGAATGCGGTCCAAATTCATTTGAAAAGAAAGTTCCGGGTTTCATATTCACTGCTCCATTAGAATGTAAAGCTGCGTGTATTCAAGGATATATGGACGGAGATGGGAATATTAATTGTGATAAAGGACATCATGAAATACGTGGTTGTTCTCGCAGCCAACAATTGATTAAAGATATGGGATTATTGTTTAATTATTTTGATATTTTCGCAACGTTCCTTGAACGTGTTAGACACGAGAAACCGATGTATTATTTTGCAATAGCACATGGATATGCGAGTTTGTATCAAAAGCATATAGGTTCTATTTTGAAAGCAGATTCATTGCAAGGATTATGTGATTATGGCAATCGTGAGAATATACATAGTTTATCTAATGATGTGGATAAGATAGAAGGTTTGGGTGAGATTATAACGAAATGTGGAAAAGATTTGAAATTATCTACAAAAAGTTGTAGACTCTATAATCGTTGGAAGAGGAAAAAAACCATTGGTAGAAGAACCTTACAAAAATATATAAAGGTGTTTAAAGAAGAGATTGGGGTAAAGGATATTCTCCAGACCGAAATTAGATTATTGGAACAAGCGGCGGATTCGGGTATTATATGGGATGAGATAAAACACATAGAGATTTATACACCAGACCAGAAGGAATATGTGTATGATTTTACGGTTCCTGCGAATCAGACGTTTATGGAGGACAACGGTGTGATAATACATAATACTTTGAATACGTTTCATTTTGCTGGTGTAGCGAGTAAAAGTAATGTAACTCGTGGTGTCCCTAGAATTGAAGAAATTTTATCGTTAAGTGAAAATCCAAAACAACCTTCAACTACAATATATTTATATGAAAAGGATCAACTTGATAAATCCAAAGCTCAAGAACTTAAATATCAATTAGAATATACTTGTTTAAAAGATATTACAAAATCTGTTAGTATTTGTTTTGACCCAAAATTGGGAGAAACTCTTATTAATGAAGATGAAAAATTAATTAAACAATATGAGGAATTTGAAAAAGTTATGACTAATTGCGGATTGCAAAAAAATGAAGCAAAAGATTTTTCAAAATGGATTATCCGTTTTAAATTATCCCGTGCAGAAATGTTGGACAGAGGCATTACAATGGACGATATACACTTTGCTATAAAAAATAGCATTAAACAACATATCAGTTGTATATATAATGATTTTAATGATCATAATTTAATTTTTAGAATTCGTGTAATGGAAGCTTTCAATATCAAAAAAAATAATACATTAGACCAAACCGACGAAATATTTAAATTAAAAAACTTACAAGAAAATATCTTAAAAAATGTCATTTTAAGAGGCATTAAAGATATACCGAAGGTTTTATTAAGAAAAATTCCCAACACATCTGTTAAAGAAAATGGTAATTATCAAAGTAAAGATGTTTGGGTATTGGATACCGTAGGTTCAAATTTGAAAGATATTTTAACACTTGACAATATTGATATTAATAAAACTTTCAGTAATGATATTCAAGAAGTATATAAAGTATTGGGTATTGAAGCTGCTCGACAATGTGTTCATAATGAATTAATTGAATGTTTTGCTGGTGTGGGAAAAATTAATTATCATCACACTACTATGTTATGCGATAGGATTTGTGCTACCCAAAAAATGGTTAGTATATTTAGACACGGTATCAACAATGATGATATTGGACCCATAGCAAAAGCTAGTTTTGAAGAAACACCAGAAATGTTTTTAAGAGCCGCAAAACATGCCGAACTCGATTTGATGACCGGTGTTAGTGCTAATGTTATGTGTGGTCAAGAAGGTTATTTTGGTACTGGGTCATTTCAAATATTATTAAACCATGAAGAAATTATTAAATGGGATATGGGTTCTATTAAAGATGAACAAGAAATTAATAAGTTACTTAATTTGGAAGATGAAACAACGTGTTCAAAAGAAAATCTCATTATAAAAACCGATATTACGGATAATGATAATAATACAGGAATAGTAGATGACGAATATGATTTTGATCTATAAAATTTATTATATAATTAATAAATATTATGGCTGCTTTAGCTTTTTTAATGAATTATATTTCCGAAATGTATGAAATTAACATACCAGACAAATTCAGGGTATTTATAAACGATTGCTCTGGTTATAACTTAACATCTGATATATACACCTTTAAATTTTTTATAATTGATAATGACATCCTTACTTTAGAAGAAAAAGAAACTGTAATAGACCTTTATTTAGTATCAAAAATGCTTAAAAATACATTTACTAAAATTCTTTATAAAAAAAAAATAAAGAAACTTATAAACGCTATTGAAACTGATTTATATTTTAATCAATTGTCTTCATATCCTCCATATCAAACTATTAGTTTAGTATGTCACGAAAATGTCATATATCAATTTAGATTAAGTGATTTAATCAATATGTGGCTAAAAAGTTTAAATCATTCAGAAAATCTTTTTTGTAAACCTCATATATTAAAAAATCCTTATACTAATTTACCATTTTGTCCAACAAATTTATATAATATTTATATAGGTATTCAAAATTCAAAATATCATATTCCCCATTTAATTCATTTATTTATACAAAATTATTGTAACATCGATAAATTTATGGTTAACGCATATACAATATTAAAAGACACAGCAATAGATAATTATATTAAAAATGGACATACTATCGAATTAATGGAAAGTGTGAATAACATGATGCATGAATTTAAGAAAACTGTTGATTATATTTATTTTCCTGAAAATTTATCATATATAAGAAAAAAACGCGTAGTAAAATTGTTAAAATATATACTCAAAAATTACATATACGGCACATTTGGTTGCAACCCGTTAAAAAAAAGAGAGGCTTATAGTACTACCAAAACGGACCTTAAATCTTTTTTTGAAAATAATCCCTTCGATAATTATACTTTACAACATATACCAAGACTTCCCGCTATGCCGCCTCCGCCTCCCCCACAAGCCAGAAGAAATAGAAGAAGTAGTATTTTCGACCCTACCGTCACACCTTCTATAGCATTTTCACTTCCGCCACCACCTTTTAATCCAGATGATCCTCACGTTCCTATTACTATCCAAGAAATCACAAGTTATATTAACGAAACCGATGCACGAATGAATGAAAATAATAATCGACAAATTGTTAGACCATATACTCTTCAATTAAATGCTTTCAGACCAACAAGAGAACTTCCACGAACACCAGAAAATAATACAAATAACAATAACACGGCACGCGATTCTACAAATATTAGACCATTTTCATTAAGACTTTTTAATTAAACTATTTAAACATATTTTTATTTATTATGTATAAATGTCTTGGGACTCAAATTCGCCATTAACATTCGTTTATTGGAAAATAGCAGCCAGAGCACAAGCCGCAATGCTTATGTGTCACGCCGCATCAAGAGAGTATATTTGGGAAGAACCTCCTGAAAATTGGAAAGAAGTTAAAAAAAATTATCCATTTGGACAATTGCCTTGTTTGGAGCATAATGGAAAAATGATACCACAATCAGGAACTATGACACGTTATTGTGCTAATTTAAGCACTCTTATGCCCGAGGATATTCATAAGCAATTAGACGCAGATATTCTTATCGAATTTTCTAATGATATATATAACTTATTTGTAAAAGCAAAATACGCGGGCGATGACTTAGCACAACAAGTCGGTTGGGAAAGAGTTAAAAAAACACAATTACCAGAAAAACTCGAGTATCTTGTAAGATTTCTTGATCAGAAACCTTTCTTTTCTGGCGATACCGTACACGCTGGTGATATCGCAATATTTTCTGTTCTTAATTTAGCACTGGAAGCTGGTGTCGATTGGACTACAAATTTTCCTACATTAGAAACACATTATAATCGTGTCAAAAAAATGGGCACTATCGAACAATATTTTGAAAATAAACCAAAACCTTATTTCGTATCTAATTAATATTAATTATATTCAATTTAATATTAATCTTTCAAATAAGGTTTTACGAAACCTTCTGTAGAATAACCCGATTTTTTCTGTAAATACGCGTTATTCGCTATTTCAAATACCAACTTATTATCATCAGGAGGATTTTTAGTGTGATAAATTATTTTTCTTAATAAATGACCCCAAGCATGACGATAAGCTGCGTCTTCCGGCCAATTTTCCACACCCTCCCCATTAAAATCATTCTTTATTTCATTTTCAATTTCCATCTGTCTCTTTTTTTCTTCTTCACTTAGATTTTTAACAATAGAACACGCTTTAAATATATCCTGCTTTTGCCAAGCATCCTGAATCTCCGATGCACCGTGCTCATCACGTGTGTTCCCTAAAATGTATCCCAGCGAACGCAGGGACGTCAATAATTTATTGTCTTTGGAGTTTAATGCTTTAACATAATTTATTCTCCATAAGTCAATAAAATCATATTTTTTAAATTCACCAACCTTTAGCCCCTTATGATATTTTTCCAAATACTCTTTTATTACATATCGAGCAATTTTTTCCTGCCCCTTCGATTTCGGTAGCTTCCCTTTCTTTTTTGGAGATCCCTCTTCTTTTTTTGGAGATCCCTCTTTCTTTTTCGGCGCTTGTTTGTCAGCAGTTTTACTTTCTTCAACCCCCTGGTCTTTAACGCTACTTTCATCACTCTCATCATCATCACTCTCCTCACTTTCATATATGTTATCATTCCAGTCCATTGATATTATCAATTTATTTTCATACTTTTTTATGAATTTACTATCTTCTTTCGTATTGGTATTATCATAAATACTATTATTATTTATATAATCAGAATGTTCTATATGCTGAATATCATTCACATATATTTGATATAACATATTTTTAATAATAATAATCTCATCATCGTTTATTTTATATTCTACTGTTTCAAAATTTAAAAACGAATCATTCTTTAAAACGTACTCTCGTACCTTCTTATATCTAATTAACTCATCTGCCAATTTTTTTTTGTATAATTCACTATTTTGTTTAAGATTTTTTTCTTCTTCTTCATCATACATTAAATTATTTTTTGGAAAAATATAACGACATTTTCCACTCTCCTCTTTCCAACCACATACTTTATTGGCACTACGACAATCTATTTCATTTAAATCTAAACAATTAATTAAATCCTCTGTTTTAACATTTGCACTTATTTTTACCCACTCAACATTATTATCCCCTAACAATACGGGGTCAGTTATAATTTTCTGCAAGTCCAACATTTGCTGTTTATAACCCTTCTTAAAAGTGCCCAAAATATCAATCACATTATTTTTATGTTTTTCATTTTCTTTTTTATTTATCAATATCTTAAACAAATTACGAAACATTAGATAAAAATTCGATTCTAATTTTATTTTATTTACTATGTCTTCTCTTTCTTTATCATATAAAGGATATTCTGTCATTATTTTATTATCAATTTTCCAGTCCAATAAATCTTGGTCGTATTTATCAATATCTCCATCAACATAAACATAAACGGGGTTGATTAATACTACTTGATTCGTATTTGTTCTTAATCCTACAACCATACCCCCAGAAATAACTACGCTTCCATCCTTAAAAAGTTTAAAATCGCTTAAATATTTTTCTGTATACGCTCTGTCCATCATATATTTATGCAAGTTTAATTCATATGCTTCAAATGGTATGCTCTGCGAAGGAGGCATTATCCCCGAAGGCGCACATGGTAAAATGAACTTTCTGCTATCGACATCTTCAAGCACTATTGCTATTACTTGATAATCTATATTGATAAGTTGTGTTATTACTTTTTTACCCTGTATTGAATAAGGTGTAATATACTTTCCATTTTTTTTATCATAGTCTAATAATTTATTTAAAGTTTTATTTTCAACAAAATCATAATTATCCATACTGGGTAGATTAGAACATTTATTTTCAAAACTTTTCACTAATGCTTCTATTATTGATGTAAATCCCGTATTTTTAAAATCTGAATTCGAAAAATCTTCCCATTTAAACATAGTTTTTACCTCCCATTCTGTAGTAGATAATGTACGTTTAAACATATAAATTGGTTCATAATAATTGTTTTCTGAATATAGAATAATTGTTTGTTTTTTTTTATCAAAAATATATTTTGAAAAATTATTTTTTGGACATATTACTTCTATTTTATCTTCAACATCATCTTTCGGTTTTTTTAATATAATTAAATTTACTCCTTCGTCAAAAAACAATCCATAACCATTTTTTTTAGGGGCTGTTATTATGTCCCAAAAAATCTCGTGAGAATTATATATTGAACCTTTTGCGTTATAGATAAATTTTAAGAAATTTTTCATGGCATCGGCTATTTGACTTTTACGAACCTGTCGCGTCCATAACTGTTTGTTCTGCTCCCATAACTTTGGGTCCTCCTGCGCCTGTAACGGTCTTCCCTCAGAGTTTTGAGTCATTTGATTTTTATTGGATCTAAACATTTGATATAAATTCCCTTTATTAATAGATACAAATTGCTGCAACTCGTAGTCAGTCGGTTCCACTTTACCAAAGTTTGGCATCTTCAATGTTCCTTCTTTTATTATTCCATTAATCACCACATCTTTTCCAGCGGCTTCATCACCTTCTGTTATATTATTTAACATTTTTATTGTGTCACCACCTTCGAATGTTTTTAATATATTATTTATACAAGTTAATAAACTATTTTTTTCCATACCTAATCGCAATAAACACCATTTTTTGTCTTTTAATCTCGAATTTTTACTCGTGGTCCAAGCTTCTTTAACATTATTATATCCAAAAAACTTTTGAACACTCAATGGTAAATATCCCAAATGCCCTTTTTTTAAAGGAAAAGATTCTACAATTGGTATTGAAATTCCTTCAATTGTTCTTTCATGGTTCCGTTGTATTTTCCCTTCCGCGCGCGCATCAGCTTTTTTCCAGTTTTTTTGTCTATCTTTCGCTGGGGTTTGTCTTTTCCTTCTAAACTTTTTGTCTAATATATCAAGGGGGTATCTAGGTTTTTCATCGTCGTGTTTCTTTTTCTTGTCCATATCCCCCGCAAAAGGCACTGCACCCACTCCATTTTCTCTTTGAAATGTTTGCGGCATGGTATTCCAATATGGAAAGTCTTGGTCATTCTCGTCTGGTTTTTCCCAGTCCATAGGATCATAGTCATTTGTTGGTTTATTATAACAACAGGGAATATTAAGAGTTGTTAGCCCTGATTTTGTTTGTATATTTTTTTGAGACCAGCCTGGATAATGTTGTTTGTAAACAAGATTGTCTCCATCAATTCCTTCATGGTATCTACCATCTGTAAATTCAAAAATTCTTTTATCGTTTGATGCACTTTGACTACCCTTTTCAATAAGGGCATCCCATCCGCCACATTCTCCTGCATTGATTTGTTTTATTGATAAACTTCTACCGCCTGGAGCTTTTGAATCACTAAAACACCAAAACCTTGGACATATAAAATGGTGTCCTGTTTTTTTACTTGTTATATATTCATCATAAGACCTTATTTTTTCCTGTTTATCAATCTTATCTATCATTTCCTTTTGTTTTTGTGTTATTACAACAGGGATTTTTCCAGCATTATGTTGACATACTCTCGCAAATGAAAAAGTATTACTATCGCTTTTTTTCGACGTCAGTTGTGGTTCATAATTTTTTATTTTATTTAAAAAATAGTTAGCTCGTCCTTTTAATTGTATATTATTAAGATTACCAAACACACCATCATTATCAGATTCAGAATCAGAGGAAGAATCCGAGGAAGAATCAGAGGAAGAATCGGATTCCGTATCACTTCCTCCTTCAAGAGGAAAATCCCAAGCACCAGCATCATCATCCATTTCTACCTCTCCGCGTTTGTATTCGCCGTCGTCTTCACTTTCACTATCGCTATCATCGGGCATAACATCATGCATCAAATTTGTATCGCCTTTTATTACTGCTTCTTCCTCGCGTTCAGCTGCTACGGCATCCTTTATGTTTTCATTCGGCACGTCAATTTCAACCTTTTTTTTATGGTAATTCTTGAAAGTGTTCAATGTTTTCACAGCCTTTTTCTCTTTTAATTTTAAAAAATTCTCAATTAAATAATTTGTATATATATCAATAAATTTTAAATAATTATAATTATCAATATTCTCATATTCTATAATGGTTTTGTCAAATTGTTTCAATAATGTAACTTTGAATCCTGGATTTTTAATAGACCCTATTTTCTTTGTAGAATAAACGCTCAAATTTAAAGCAAGGTCTTCATTATATTGTCTTATCGCATCGATTCCCTGTTTTCTGGTATCCACTAATTTATTGCTTAATAATAAATCTATTAAATCTTCGTCATCATCATTTTCTTTTTTATAATTTAATATAAATGTTGGAAGATCCGCCAATTTATTATAAGAACTTACTTTTATATAACGAAATTCTATTTTTCCTTCAGTTTTAAATTTTTTATTTGTTGTGATAAATATCGCATTTAAAGCATCAGAGTAATTTTTCAAAGAAAAATCTTTTTGAACTAATTCAAATTCGAACACATATTTTATATTATTTATTGTAATATTATCATCAGACAATTCTTTAAATTCCGAATAAGAAAATCCACTTTTTTTAATAAATTTATTAATAGGTAGAATTAATAATTCGTTTAGTGTCGATTGGATGATTTTTTCAAGTTCTTTTGTATTTTTATTATTAATTTCATTCATTTTTACATTAATTCTACCATCTGAATAAAATTCACAATATATTTCTTTATCATCTTCTGTGTAATATATAAAAAATCCCAATGACTCTTTTAATGCTAATGTTTTATCAATGTTTTTTATCTTATAAATTTTATTATTGTTTTCAACGTATAAATATGGTAATTTCAAACCATTATCCGTTATATAATTCTTTGTGTATAATCTAAAAATACTTTCCTTATATTTACCTGGATTATATTTAACCAATGGTATTTTGAAATTACTATGTATTATTTTAAAAATTAAATCCATAGGAATATGTATGGTTTCAAATATATGAATTGTAAAATTTATAGATGATATTTTCCCTTTATTTTTCAAAGGACTCTGAAATTCGTGAAATATATCAATATTTTCGAATTCATCTTTCCATTTTTCTTTTTCGCCAAAGATTTTCAGCGATTTATGGTCTGTTAAATCTTTATAAGTATAAATTTTGTGAATATAATGTAATTTTGGAAAGTATATTTGTAAAACATATCTATAAAAATCATCTTTTTTTATTTTTTCATTCTTTTCTATTTCTTCCCAAAACTCTTTGGCATAACATACATAAATAGTTTTATCTACTAAATCACCATCCATATCGAATAGTAACTTATTTCCTTCGTATTTAATTATATTTCTATCGTTATTTTTTCCAAATAAATACGGATCAAAATCCGCATTTCCATCTCCATCTATAAGTTCATAAGGATTTGTTACAAATTGATAATTTTGCTTATCAAAAAGTTTATGTCCTATTGGTGTATTACACCTAATTTTTTCCCATTCAAATAATTTTTTAAAATCCTTATATGTTATTTTTTTTAGGTTACGATGTATGTTTGGTTTGTTATTATAATTTTTTTCTAAAATTTTAATTTCGTCTTGATTTACTGTAAATTTACTTTTATTCGTTGTAAATTCAGTGAACAAATTTTCAGGTGATACTTTCTTCTTAATCTTTCCAAATAAATATATTTCTTCAAGAGAAACATCTGGTTTTATTATTATAATTTTTTTTTTTATATTGTCAATAGTATCATCAGAATAAACTCTTATACCCTCGTACGGTATATTTTTAAAATGTGGTCGCCCCTGAATATGTAATAATGTAATTTCAGACATATATATAAATAAATGATTATATATATGTTTAAATGAGTATAAATATTATTGCTGCAATTTCAAAAAACTTAGTAATTGGTAAAAAAAATGGATTACCGTGGAATATACCAAAGGATCTTAAATATTTCAAAAAATTAACAAATGGGCGCGATAATGCTGTTTTAATGGGAAGGAAAACATGGGATAGTTTACCACGTAAGCCTTTGCCTAATAGAGGAAATATTGTTATAA
>Ga0114999_10006787_pt1 | contig 13115 bp, 12 predicted proteins | sample ArcticOcean_MG_C_3_FD_89820 | JGI IMG/M metagenome (GOLD analysis project Ga0114999, IMG submission 89820) | Marine microbial communities from western Arctic Ocean - ArcticOcean_MG_CB8_126 | ecosystem: Environmental > Aquatic > Marine > Oceanic | place: Arctic Ocean: Canada Basin | collected...
AAAAAAAAATGAAAATTCTATTAATTGATAACTATGATAGTTTTACTTACAATCTTTATCATTATCTTTCTTCTCTAAATTGTAAAGTTGAAGTTTGTAGAAATGATAAGATTAAAATTAGTGCAATTAAAAAAAATAAATATAAAAAAATAGTCATTTCACCAGGACCAGGGAACCCTAATCAAGCAGGAAATTGTCTAAAAATAGTAAAATATTTTTATAAAACAATTCCAATACTAGGTGTTTGTCTAGGCCATCAAGTGATTGGACAAGTATTTAATTGTAAAATAACTGTTGCAAAAAAAATAATGCACGGCAAAATTAGTCTTATTAAACATAATGGGCAGGGTATTTTTAAAGGTATTAAAAAAGTGATATCAGGGACTAGATATCATAGTTTAATTATTGATAAAAAAAAATTCAATGCTGATTTAATTGTAACTGCCGAAACAGAAGATGGAGTTATTATGGGAATAATGCATAAAAAATATAATATTCATGGTGTTCAATTTCACCCAGAAAGTATCAAAACACCCGTTGGATTAAAAATTTTAAAAAATTTTATTAATTATAAATAATAATGAAAGAATTTTTAAACAAACTCTTAAATAAGCAAAACCTAACATTTGAAGAAAGTAAAGCTGCATTTGAAATTTTAATGGAAGGTAAAGCTTCTGATGACGAAATATTTAGCTTTTTAACTCTATTGTCAGCCAAGGGAGAGGTGTCTGACGAAATAGCTGGAGGAGTATATGTTTTAAGAAATAAATCTAAAAGAGTTAATGTAGATAACTGTATTGACACTTGTGGAACAGGTGGTGATGGCAAAAATACTTTAAATATATCTACAGCTTCAGCTCTGTTGCTAGCAAGCATGGGTATTAAAGTTGCTAAACATGGGAATAAAGCAGTATCTTCAAAATGTGGATCGGGTGATGTGCTTGAAAACTTGAAAATAAATATTAACTTAGAACCAAAAGAAATAGAAAATCATATTAATAAATATAATTTTGGTTTTATGTTTGCTCCAAATTATCATAGTGCAATGAAATATGTGGGACCCACTAGAAAAAAAATTGCAAAAAGAACTATATTTAATATGATTGGACCTTTAAGTAACCCAGCACTTGTTGAAAGACAAGTTGTTGGTGTTTTTGATAAAAAATTACTTAAAATATTTGGTAATGCACTCAAAAATCTTAATATTAAATTCGCTTGGATAGTAAATAGTGAAGATGGTTTAGATGAGATCTCTCCCTATGCCAAAACAAATGTAATACAAGTCAATGAGGGTAAAATCTCTGAAATTTTGATTGATCCTAAGGATTTAAATATTGATGCAAATACTTTTGATGAGCTATTAGGCGATGATTCTGAATTTAACGGTAGTAAAATGATTAATATATTTAAGGGTGAGGATAATGACTTTTCTAAAGCTGTATGTCTAAATGCGGCTGCTGGTCTTATTGTTTCTGGAAAATATTCAGAATTTAGTAATGCGTATGAAAGTGCGAGAAAACATATATTAAGTAGTAAAACTTATGATTATTTAAAATCTATTCAAAATGACTAATAATATACTAGATAAAATAATTAACCAAAAATTATTAAGATTAAATGAATTAAAAAAAACAGTCTCGATTGAATTATTAGATGAATTATTAGATACAACAGATAATATAAATTTTTTTAATTTTAAACAAAAAATAGAAAGCAATATTTTAAATAATAAAATATCACTTATTGCAGAAATTAAGAAAGCTAGTCCTTCTGCAGGTACAATTGTTCAAAATTATAATCCTATTGATTTGGCAAAAAAATATTTAGATAATAAAGCTACTTGTCTATCTGTATTAACAGAAGAAGATTTTTTTCTAGGTGATATAATTCATATACTCAAAATCAAACAAAAAATAAATTTACCTATTTTATGTAAAGATTTTTTTATTGATCCATTGCAAGTTCATCTAGCTAAAAGCTATGGAGCTGATGCAATTCTAATTATTCTAGCAGCTGTTTCAGATGATATGGCTAATAAGTTATATGAGGAAGCTATGAAATTAAATATGTCAGTAATTGTTGAGGTTCACACCAAAGAAGAAGCAAAGAGATCAGTTAGTTTTAATAACGCACTAATTGGTATAAATAATAGAAATCTAAAAACACTAAAGACTGACGTTAATACAACTTATGATATTCATGATATTTTAGTTAACCACAACGGTCCTTTAATATCTGAAAGTGGAATTAAAAAAAAAGAAGATATTTTAGAAATTATAAAAAAAACAAAAATTAAAACCTTCTTAATTGGTGAATCACTTTTAAAGAACTTAGATAAAAATTCAATTTTCTCTCTTCTTTGATCAAATAAAGCCCGTTTTTACTAGCTTTTAACCTGTTGTGTTAACAGGAGAACTTTTGTAGAACAGTAAATGTACGACATTTGTTCTATGCTTACAAAAAAACAAAAAAACTTGCTTTTATACATAAATAAGGAGATTAGATCTTCGGGCGTTTCTCCATCATACGAGGAGATGAAAAAATCACTAAATTTAAAATCAAAATCTGGAATTCATAGATTAATCTCAGCTCTTCAAGAAAGAGGCTTTATAAGAAGATTGCCACACAAAGCAAGAGCTTTGGAAGTTTTAAAATTACCCGAAACAGCTAGTGCAAATGATATTTATAATTCCTTTTCTCCAAGTGTCATTCAAGGTGGTTTAGATTCGGAAAATAGTAAAAAAAACCTTAATAGTATTCCCGTGATAGGAAGAATAGCTGCAGGTATGCCTATTGAGGCTATACAAAACGAAGTAAGCAAGGTGTCAATCCCAGAAGAACTTAGCAACAATGGACAGCATTTTGGTTTAAAGGTTTCTGGAGATTCAATGGTCGATGCTGGGATTAATGACGGCGATACAGTTATTGTACAAAAATCTGACACAGCTAATAATGGACAAATTGTTGTTGCTTTAATAGATGACCATGAAGCAATGCTTAAAAGAATTAGAAAAAAAGGTAAAATTGTAGCACTAGAAAGTGCAAACAAAAGATATGAAACTAAGATTTTTGGACATGATAGAGTAAAAGTTCAAGGCATCCTAGTGTCATTATATAGAAAATTCCAATAAAATAGTCTAATAATAATTTATGAGTTTAGTAGCAACAAGATTTGCTCCATCTCCAACTGGACCTCTGCATATTGGTGGTGTGAGAACTGCATTATTTAATTGGTTATTTTCAAAAAATAATAAAGGGAAATTTTATTTAAGAATTGAAGATACGGACAAAGTAAGATCTAAAGCAGAATATACACAACAAATAATTGATTCATTAAAATGGATTGGTATAGAGCATGATGAAAAAGAATACATCCAATCATCGCAAATAAAAAAACATAAAGAAGTTGCTAACACTCTTTTAGAAAAAGGTTTTGCTTATAAATGTTATTGTACTGAAAAAGAAATTGAGGAGCAAAAAACTAAATCCAAAAAGGCTGGAGTTCATTTTGTTTATAACAGAAAATGGAGAGATCCAAATAATCTACAAATACCAAAAGATGAAAAACCTGTAATTAGATTTAAAAGCAAAATTAGTGGCAATAGTATTATTAAAGATTTAGTTCAAGGAGAAATTAATATATCCAATTCGACAATTGAAGATTTTGTAATACTCCGAAAAGATGGATCTCCTACATATCAGCTATCTGCAGTTGCAGATGATCATCAAATGAAAATATCTCACGTAATAAGAGGTGACGATCATAAAATTAATACTTTTAAGCAAAAACAAATTTATGAAGCTATGGGATGGAAAATTCCTGAGTTTGCTCATATTCCATTAATACATAGCAACTTAGGCAAAAAACTTTCCAAGAGGGATAATGCTTCGACATTAAGCGATTTTATAAAAATTGGTATTCTTCCAGAGGCACTTAGAAATTATTTATTAAGGTTGGGCTGGTCACACAAAGATAAAGAGATATTTAGTCTAGAAGAAAGTATTAAACTTTTTAATTTATCTGGTGTAGGAAAATCCCCCTCAAAATTAGATATGGAACGTATTTTGTCGATTAATGAATATTATATTAAAAATTTAAATGAGAATAAATTGTATGAAATATTTAAATTATATGCATCAAATTACAAAAATAAAATTGATAAAAAACATGAAAAAAGCTTAATTAATTCTATTCACTTTTTAAAAAATAAAGCTAAAAAAATTGAAGATATATATAAAAATGCGCAATATATATTAAATGAAAAAATTAACATTTCTAAAGAGGAGCTAAAACTCTTAGATGAAAACGCAAAAAATATTATAAAAGATTTCTTAAATGAATTTGAGAAAATAGACAACCCAAATAAATATAATTTAGAAAATATTGTTAAAGATTTAATAGAAAAAAATAAAACAAATTTTAAAGGCGTCGGTCAACCACTGAGAATTGCATTAACAGGATCTAAGTTTGGTCCGGGTTTATATGATATTATTTTATCACTAGATAGAAAAGAAGTAATAAAAAGATTAAAGATTATCAATTAAAACGGAACAAGCTATTTCGGATGATTTATTAGTTTTAAATTTACTTATAATTTTTTGAGTTTTATAAACTTGATGTTCAAGAGATTGTTGATCGTTTATTAACCGATCTACAGAATTATAAATATTTTCTGCATTACATTTTGATTGAAGTAACTCAGGTATAATTTCTTCATTAGCAGCAATATTAATAATATTTGCAAATCTAACTTTTACAAGTAGCTTTATAATAAAAAAGTTAATTGGATTCATTTTATAAATAACAATTGAAGGAATTTGAGCATTACAAATCTCTAAAGAAATTGTTCCAGATTTACAAATTGCAAACATAGATTTTTTAAGCAAGTGAAATTTAATTTTATCATCACTTATAACTTCACAATTATGTAAATCTTTTTTGTCTAAAAAGTTTTTAATTAAGTAAGCATGCTCTGAGGTAGAATGAAAAACATAAACTAAATCTGTATACTTTTTATTCATTAATTTAATAAAATTATATAGTATCGGTAGCAAGATATTAATCTCTGATAACCTGCTTCCTGGGTAGATTGAGAGAATTTTTTTATTATTTTTTATTATTTGAGTTAGATCAATTTTATCAGTTAAAAAATTTTCAAGTAAAGGGTGGCCAGTAAATGTAGATGGGATATTTTCTTTGTCAAAATATTTCTTTTCAAAAGGAAATAATAATAAAACGTGATCCAAAAAAGATTTGAATTTCTTTATTCTTTTTTCTCTCCATACATAAATTTTAGGTGAAACAAAATGTACAGTTTTAATATTAGGTTTAATTTTTTTAACTTTAGAGGAAACTCTTAAGGTAAAATCAGGACTATCGACAGAAAAAAGAATATCTGGATTAAATTCAATAATCTTATCTACCGTTAGATTAATTTTTTTTTTAATTTTAAAAATATTAAATAAAACATTTGTAAAACCTAGGTAGGTAATTTCTTTTAAATTATAAATTGATTTAACGCCTAATGCCTCCAAATACTCACCACCAACTGACATGTATTCTATTTCACTGTTTAAATTTTTTAATTTTTTTATTACTTTAGATGCTAACTTATCACCTGATGTTTCTCCTGTTAGTATAAATATTTTTTTCATTTTACCGTAATAAACATTTTATTTTTATTAGCAAAAATAATTTATTTTTTTTTTTCTAAAAATATATTTTGTTTACCCTTTAATACGATCCCTTTTAATCCTGCTAATTTGCATTGGTAAAAAGTTTTCAATCCAACTGTTGGTAAGTCAATTCTCAGATCTTGCTTTTTTTTTGGAAACTTAATTAAAATACCACTTAATTTAATTTTATTACTAATACATTTTGTTAACATTCTTTCAGTACCATTTGTATCTTCGATGCTAATAACCTTGTTGTTCCTAATTACAGCACCTTGACTAGCGTTATATGGTCCAATTATTTTTAGTGTATTCATCCCCTTTTTAATATCAATATTATCTTTATTGTTTGGCTTTATATTTGTGTAGTTTCCTTTTTTTAACATCAATTCTTTGTTGAAAGTTAAAGAATTTAAAGTATTAATTTTTTCTTTTTTTAATATTTTTATTATTTCCTTCAAAATTGCTGCGTCACCTAATTTGTAGGTTTTTATAAGTCGAGGTATGTAAAAAATTCCCTTAAAATCTAGTTTAATCTCTGCTAGTTTTGGTTTTTTTACATTTCCTGCAAAAAGTACTTTTTTACAATTATTATTTTTTAAAATTTCTATTATTTTTCCGAATTGACCTATTGAAATTGAATATGAATTTCTATTTTTTTTAAATATGTTTTTTTTTGTTAAATCTATTATTAAAAATTTTAATTTTCTTTTTTTTATCTTTTGTAAAATCTTAATTGGTAATGTATTTTCTCCAAATATTAAACCGATCATTATTTAGACTGTGGTGTACAGATAGGCCTTTTCTTATCCTTTGATATAAATTTAATTACTTCTGATACTAATTCATTATCTTTATATTCGCCATTTATTTTATTTAAATTTTCATGTAAATTTTTTGAAGAAAATATTTTTTTAAAAGCAGAATCTAAATCCATTATAGTTTTATTATTATATTTTTTTCTTTTTAGTCCTATTAAATTTATACCTCTCAAATAATTTCTATTTCCATAAGATAAACCAAAAGGAATAACATCTTTAAGCACTCCAGTCATTCCTCCTATCATTGCAAGCCTTCCTATTCTTGTAAATTGTTGAACAGCAGAGTTTCCTCCAATGACTACAGAATCTTCAATTGTTACATGTCCTCCTAGTGGAACATTATTAGCTATTACGACATTATTTCCAATATGACAATCGTGAGCTACATGAGATGAAATCATAAATAGATTACTATTTCCTATTATAGTTTTGCTCCCACCTCCGCTTGTACCAGGATTTACTGTAACATATTCTCTAATCACATTATTTTCGCCAATTTCTAAACTATTCTCTTCACCTTTAAATTTAAGATCTTGTGGTGTGGTGCCAATACAAGCAAAAGGAAAAATTTTTGTTCCCTGGCCTATTTTTGTATTCCCCTCAATATGAACATTGGAAACCAACTCTACATCTTTAGAGATATTAACATTGGGGCCAATATAACAAAAAGGACCAATTTTTACTTCTTTATCTATTTCCGCTTTATTATCAATTATACTTGTACTATGAATCATTTTATTTTTTATCTACAATAGTTGCTGACCATTGTGCATCTGCCATTTTTTTTCCATCAACTAGAGCGATTCCTTTATATTTCCATACTCTTCCATGCGATCTTACTGCTTCAATATCTAGATGAAGATCGCAATCAGGAATTACTGGATTTCTAAATCGAGCTTTTTCAACACTCATCAAATAAACTAATTTATTTTCATACTCTTTAGGATCTGTTCCGTGCGCAGTCAATGCTGCTGCAGCCTGTCCAAAAGCCTCGACTATAAGAACGCCTGGCATAACTGGTCGACTAGGAAAATGACCTTGAACATAAAATGAATTTTTTCTTACTTCTACTAATGCGGTAGCAGATTTCAAATGAACAATATTAGTAAGTTTTTCAATCAATAACATTGGTTCTCTATGTGGTAAAAGACTTTTAATTTTTTCTTTATCTATAGAATTATTGCTCATTTTTTTTCCTTAAAGTTGCGAATTCTCTTATAGAGACAGCTGGATATCCCATAACTCTTGAGTTATCAGAAAGATTATTTACTACTCCACTTCCTCCTCCTATTTTAACATTATTACCAATAATTAAATGACCAGAAATTCCTGCTTGCCCACCTATCATAACGTTATTTCCAATAATTGCACTTCCTGCAATTCCTACTTGGCCAGCTATCATACAGTTTTCTCCAATTTTAACATTATGAGCTACATGGACTTGATTGTCTAAAAAAGTATTTTTTGAAATAATAGTATCTGCCACAGATCCACGATCAATAGTGCAATTCGAGCCAATTTCTACACCTTCCTCTAGAATAACTTTCCCAATTTGGGGAGTTCTCAAATTTTTTCCCTTAATTGGTATAAAACCAAAACCTTTGGTTCCAATTTTAGATCCATCTTTTATATGAACATTAGATTTGATTATGGAATTTTTAATAGTAACTAAAGAACCAATAATACAATTAGTCCCAATTTTAACATTACTTTCAATTATACTATTACTACCAATTTGGGTTTTTTTTTCTATATCAACATTCTTACCAATGAGTACATTTTTACCAAAAATAACATTTGGGTATAAATTTTTAAGTGTAGAAGATTCAGATAAATTTAAATCTGGGTAGTCAATTTCAGCATTTGGATAAAACATTAAGGAAGCTTGGGTGACTGCAAATAAGGTGTTTCTTACACTAAGTTTTATACAATCTGTAGGAAGAAATTGCGAAAGATTAGATGTTGTTATGCAAGCACACGCCTTTGTCTTTAAGGAAACTTCTTTATACTTACTAGAATTCAAAAAAGTAATATCGTTTTTAGTAGCATTAACTAATGATTCGACTCCATGGATTAAAAAATTATTTTCATGAGAAAAATTTCCACTACAGTGTATTATCTTAATTATTTCTTTTAAAGGAAAAGGTCCTTTTTTTAGAAAAAACTGATTTTCAGTCATCTTACTTCAGGTTTAATGAAGGTATCTCTTTATTTATTTTTTCAACTATAACTTTTGTAATATCAACATCTGGAGTACCTCCTCCAAGAATACTTTTTTTATCCAATACTAACGTAATTGCATTTTCTGTTATGTAAGATTCTAGAATAGGTTTCAATTTTTCTAGTAATGTTTTTCTAGCCTCTGCTCGTTGTGTTGAAAGTTTATCAATAGACGCTCTTCTTTCTGTTTGGTAATCGACACTTTTTTTTCTTAAAGTGTTCATTTCTTTGCCAAAATCTTCCTTACTAAGAATATTTTTTTTTGCTAGCAAGTCATTTTCTTCTTTTTTTAGATTCTTTTCAACTTGTGAAAATTTTTTTATATCAGTTTCATATGTTTTTTTTAAAAAATCTTGAGCACCTTTACCAGCTTTGCTTTGATTTAAAACATACGTTAAATCTAAAACAACTATTTTTTGTTCAGCAAATGAATTGTTGCAAACTAATACCAAAAAAATAACTACAAAAAACTTTATAAAATATTTCATTAAAATGATGTCCCTAGTTGAAAGTTAAAAGTTTGTGTTTCGTCTGCAAAAGATTTTGAGAGGCTCTGAGCTAAAACAAAGTTAAGTGGTCCTAGAGCTGTATAAACGTTAGCTCCTATTCCAACAGATGCTCTAATCTTATTGGTTTCCTTAACGGTATTCGTATAATCAACGCCCCATACATTAGCTGTATCCATAAAGAGGCTTATATCTGTTTTATACGACTCTGGCAAAAGATTAGGTAATGCTGCTTGTGCACTTAAAGCAGTCACGTAATTACCTCCAATGTAGTCATTTCCATCTTTAGGGCCAGTCTTGTATGTGTTAAATCCACGTAGATGTTTTTTAGGGATATAAAGCCGGTTTGTCAACCTAACATCTTCGTCTATTCCAACTATGGCTTTGCTATGAAATTTAAGTGATCCAATTACATCATCTGAAAATTCATAATATTTACTTATATCTAAACCGTTAAGAAATGATGAAGAATCTTGGACTAATGGAACTGACTGTAGAAATTTTACCAAATATCCTTCGGTAGGTTTAAAAGATTGGTTTCTATGATCAAGAGTAACCCCATACAGAAAATCAAAGTTTAAAAAATCTCCTTCCATTTTTTTTATAGAAGTGTTTGCTGTAGCTTCAACCTCAACATCTTCAAAAGTTAGCTTAAGTTCTGGTGAAAACCAAACATGACGGTACTGCTCAAAAACTGTACCAAAATTTATTTTAGTCATTGAAGTTTTAAATCCTGAGCTTGCTGTACGATCGGTTTCTGAAATATTTAGTCCAGCAGAAACGGCTCTATCAGTGAAATTATAATTTGGGTTATAAACAGACAAGCCACCAAGTATTTGCTCTTTAGATAAATTTAAACTGGTATTAAGTTTTAATCCTTTTCCTAGCCAGTTATTTTCACTAATTCCAAATGAGAAAGTGGTACCTTCAGTACCAACTCCTGCTCCAGCCATAATTTCACCAGTAGATTTTTCCTCAATACTTACCTCTAATACTTTCATGCCCTGGCTAGAGCCTGGTAACATTGTATATTGAACGTCACCAAAAATATTTCTAGCTTTAATTTCATTAATTGATTTATTAACAAGAAGAGGGCTGAAAGGATCTCCTTCATCAACAATCATTTCTCCTCTAATGACGTAGTCGTTAGTAACTGAATTTCCTACTATATTAATTCTTTCAATTATAACTTTTTCTCCTTCAAAAATATTTATTTGTACATCAACACCATCACCATCTAAGGTTTCTGATACATTATGATTAATAAATTGTAATTCCTTTTGCTCTGTTAATTTGTCAATTTCTTCTAAAACATTATTTAATTTACGTTGAGAATAATAATTACCAACTAATTTGTCAAAATCATTACCCAGGGAAATAAATGCATTTTGATCTAGTGTTTCAGACACATTGGCAAAAACTTTTTTAAATTTATATCTTTTTCCTGCCTCAATGCTAAAGGTTAGAACAAAACCTTCACCTTCTGAATATTCAACATTACTAGATGAGATTTTGGCTTCGTAGTAACCTTTGTTTCTGTAATAATTTTTTAATAATCTTTTATCAAGTTCTATTCTCGAGACATCTAAATAAACATTTCTTGAAATAACTTTCCAGAATCTCGATTCTTGCGATGTAATAATATCACTTAATTTTTTATCTCTAATTTTTTTATCCCCTAAAAAATATATTTTAGAAATTTTAGCTTTTTTTCCTTTATTAATATTGTAGATTATATTGATTTTGTTTTTTTTTAATTTTTCAATTTTTGCATCAATTTTTACGAAGTAAAAACCTAAAGTTCTATAAAAAACTTTTATTTGGTTAATGTCACGTTTAATATTGTTTTCAATAAATGAATTTTTTTCTTTAAGTAGAAGGACTTGTTTAATTCTATCTTTATTCTTATCGGCCTTTTCACCTTCAAAGATAATTAAATTTATAAGAGGATTTTCTACAACTGCTATAGATAATTTATTATTTTGAAGTTCAATAGATATATTTGAAAAGAAATTTGATTCATAAAGTTTTTTAATAAGTAAATTAATATCTGATGACTCGTAATTTTTTCCAATTGAGATATCACCAAACACAGCGATCGTCTCTAAGGAAATCCTATCATTTCCTTTGACCTCTATCTTGTTAACTACTTCTGAAAAAGAATTATTACTAAAAAAAAGTAAATAACAAATAACAAATAATATTTTTTTAAAATCTAGCATAAAATTATCTATATACTTAAGTTGGTAGTTTTTAATCTAGCCCAGTTGTCTGTCATTTTTATATTTTTCAAAGATGCTGGGTTTCTTTTAGCATATTTCTTAAAATCTTTATCTTTAAAAATCTTATTTATTGTCTTTACAATGTCTAAAAAGCCAATTTTTTTAGTCAAAAATAAGTTTACGAGTACTTCATTTGAAGCATTAACTATTGTGGGTGTTAAAGGTCCAAAATTTAAACACTTTTTAATTAAATTAACGGAAGGAAATTTTTTTGGATTTACATCTTCGAAAGTCATTTTACTTAAAAACTTTGTATCAATTTTTCTTATTTTAAAAATATTATTTTTTTTACCATATAAGGTATTTGATATAGGTATTTTCATATCAGTGTTATACAAAATCATTTTTATTAATCCATTTTTAAACCTAACTATAGAATGTACGTAAGATTGTGGATGTATTACTATTCTGTATTTATCTTTTCTAAAATTAAATATTTTATAAGCTTCAATTACTTCAAATACTTTATTCATTAAGTTTGCAGAATCTATAGATATTTTTTTTCCCATTTTCCAGTTTGGATGATTTGCTGCTTCCGTGGGAGTAACTTTACTCATTTTATTTTTATGTAAATTTAAAAAAGGTCCTCCTGAAGCAGTTATTATTATTTCTTCTATGTCATTATTTGTTTTGCCTTCGGTTAATTCCATGATTGAAAAATGTTCGGAATCAACAGGTAAAATTTTTGTTTTATACTTTTTTATATATTTTGATAAAATATCCCAACCACAAATTATTGCTTCCTTATTTGCTATGGCAACAATTTTACTAATTTTAATAACATCTACTGTCGGTTGTAATCCAGCAATACCCACTATAGCAGACATAGTATAATCTAGTTTTCCGCGAACTATTTTTTTTATAGGAGTGTTTCCGCAAAAGACTTTTGTTTTACTGTTTCTTAACAATTTTTTAACTTTTTTATAAAATAATTTATTACTTATTAGTACATTTCGTGCTTTAAATTCTTTTGCTTGTTGGGAAAGTTTTTTATAATTATTGTTAGCTGTTAATAAAACTACATCAAAGTCTTTTTTATTTTTTTTAATTACATCTAGGGTAGAGATGCCAATGGAGCCTGTTGCGCCAAGTATTGCAATTTTTTTTATCATTATTAAATAAAATTAAAACGTACTAAAATAAATCCCAGTATGACTACGAACATTAAGCCATCTACACGGTCTAGGATACCTCCATGTCCTGGTAATATTTTTCCAGCATCTTTTATTTTTTCTAATCTCTTAAAATAAGAAATTATTACATCGCCCACTTGAGAAATTAAAGATAAAAGAACGGCAAGGAAAAAAAATTTAGGCTCTAACAAATTGATTTTGTAAAATTCAGCTTGTGTATATATTAATATTTTAGGTAAAACTAAATTTGAAATAAATATCGAAATTACAGAAAATATAAGTGAGCCTAAAGCGCCAGAGAAAGTTTTTTTAGGACTGATTTTAGTTAATTTTCCCCATTTAAAAATTTTTCCAAAAATGTAGCCGCCTATATCGGAACATGCAACTAATATGACAAGACATAAGAGAAAATAAAGAGAAGTTGGATTTTCCGTAAGGTAAAAAATAGAAAAAAGTGATAAAATTAATAGTAAATCTAAA
>Ga0114999_10006790_pt1 | contig 13114 bp, 14 predicted proteins | sample ArcticOcean_MG_C_3_FD_89820 | JGI IMG/M metagenome (GOLD analysis project Ga0114999, IMG submission 89820) | Marine microbial communities from western Arctic Ocean - ArcticOcean_MG_CB8_126 | ecosystem: Environmental > Aquatic > Marine > Oceanic | place: Arctic Ocean: Canada Basin | collected...
CACGTCCACAGGCTTTCCCGTACGCCCTGATTCGTAGGCCGCTGCCACGGCGGCCAACACGTGTCGCGATTCAGCCGCGGTGACAGGCACCGGGCCGTCCTGTTCGATTGCCTCGACGAAAGCGGCCACTACCTGAGGAAAGCCGAGTTCATCGGGCGCTTCCTCGCGCACGGGCACCTGGCTCCATTGGCCACTTTGCTGAGTCCACACGTTTACTGGACTGTCGCCTCCAAGTCGCAGCTGTCCGGTGGTCCCGAAAACCTCTTGCACATTCACCGAACCTGCGGGGGCACACCAGCCAACCTGCAGGGATGTGGTGGACCGATTGCCATGCTCGAAGAGCACCAGGGCCGTGTCCTCCACTTCGATGTCCTGCACGTTGCGGCTGATGTGGGCGAAAACTCGCACGATGGGTGAGTCCATGTAGTCCACGGCGCGATAGACATTGTGGTATCCGTTATCGATGAGAGGGCCACCCCCGCCGGCGACACTCTGCGTCCGCCAGTCCTGGTTGGCCCCGCGGCCGGAGACATGTCTGGGGCTGAAGCCTTCGGAGCGCACGAGGAAGACTTTGCCGAGATCACCCGCGTCAATGCGTGCTTTCGCAGCCTCTTGTGCGGCACAGAATTTCTGATTGTGACTCACTGTCAGTTTTCGCCCAGTCTTCGTCGATACGTCAGCCATTCGATCCGCTTCGGCAGCGGACGTTGCAATGGGCTTTTCCAATAACGCGTGGCAACCAGCTTCCATGGCAGCGATCGCCTGCGCCTCGTGCAGATCATGGGGCGTACAGATGTGTACGACGTCCAGTTGCCCGTGCATGAGCATTTTTTCGTAGTCCGTGTAACGGCCGTCCGCCGGTACGTTGTACTTGTCGCCCAGCAACTCCAACCGTGCCTCTGTTACATCCGCCAGAGCCACAAGTTCCACGCCTTCCTGTGCCGCCAGCACGGGAGCATGTCGTCTCTCCGTAATCCCACCGCAGCCAATGATTCCTGCTCTTAACACGTTCTCACTCCTTCGATGCCGATGATGAATGTTTTGGAACAGGTTGTAGCGCAACCCCAACGCAGTTGTCTGCTTCAACTGCACATCGTCGCTCGACGTGGGATCTTTGACGATTTCCAGATTCACATTCAGTGTGATGTACTCACTCAAGTTCACCGTCAGGGTCGCATCGTTGCGCACCGATGTGTCGCCAGTTCCGTCAGCGGCGCGAAAATCTCCAACTTGGACGTCAGCTGAATGTTGTCCGCCATTTGCCACTGTGCGTCGGTGACCGATTCCAAACCACCATCGGTGCGCACTTTCTCGACTTTCGCGGTTACCCCATCGTCGGCGTATGAATTGAAGTCACGAGTAACGATTTCGCGCACCGCCAGACCCAGACAAGTGGTGGCCTGCTCAATGGGTTGATAGCCAATACCCGCACTCTGCGTCAAATCAGCAGGGTCGAAGAGGTCCGCCACCGCGGTGCGCACGTCATCGGTGTATTGATAGCCCCGAAAAGCCTGGGTCCTCAGCGTCGCCTTGATGTATGGATCCAACAAGCTGCCACTCGTCCATGCCAGTGCTGTTTCCACCTCAAGCTTATCAACAACCTTACGAATCGCTTGATCGCCAAGTCTGTTCTGGCCGAAGGCGAACTCATACCCAGTAGACCACGTCCTTGCACCCGCTGCCCGTTCCGATGTGCCATTGAGGCTATACCCCCAGGAGAAGGAATAATCTCCGCCCTGGGACCAGTCTTTCAGCGCCACCTGGTTGGCCGTTACATCACCAACCATCTTGTGCGTCCACAGTGACGGTTTGGAGTTGGGCACTTCGTCTCCGGCAGAAGCCGGTTCTTGGGCAAATAGGGGCGTGGCAGCGAGCAACAACAGTGGAATCAGCCGGCCCCATCTACTGGATTTTCTTGCGCCTCGAAAGCACCACAGCGCAACATGGTTGCGCCATAGTAGGGGTTGGAAATGTCACCCTCCGTCTGCAACCAGCGCCCGCCCTCATAGTTGAAAGCCATTGGGCAGTAGGCGAAGGAGAGACCTGCGAAACGGCCGTCGCTGATCGCCTTTTCAGACAGAGGCCTGAAAGCTTCTCGTAAGGCAGTAATATCCGCCGCCTGGACCGCGGCGTTCGTCAGGATTTGCAGTTCACCTTCGGCAAGCGGAGCCAGAGCGATTACAGCCCGCTGCGCTGCTGCAAATTCATCATGTGCCAGGGCATCCTGCAGTTGCAGATAGGACTGGAGAATTCCCGCTTCCATGTGGGTGAACCGTGCCGGATCAAATGCCGTGGGCGGTCCCGGGATGTCGTCATTGACGGACTCCTGCGCACAGCCATATAGCACCAAAAGGCCCATCAGCATTGGCAGCCAGGCGCGCAACGAGACCTCAGCGCCCGACAAAGGGGAACGTACCAGCGTAGCCACGTGACAACGACACGAAAGATGCACCCTCGTGCATGGGTGTCACCTGATAGTGGCAGACCACGTTTGAGCGATCCATGTCGTCCCGTTCCTTGGCGCCCTGGTGTGGAATGTGGCTGATGAACACGACGCAGTCTCCTGCCTTCGGATACAAGACCGTATGCTCCTGTGTCTCACACCAGTCCTCAAATTTCGGCCGGTCCATGGGGTACAGGTGGGGAGGCTCGGACAGGTGTCCATCTTTGATAAACTTGAGGTGGCCCTCCCCCGGCGCATTGTCCTGTAGATAAAACGTCGTGTTGATGCCGATGGGCGTCGTCGCAAAACGGTACGTATCCGCGTTGCGCTGTTCCTCCCAATAGCCGTAGAAGTCCATATGCCACTCCTGCACATACGGTCCTGGGTTGATGTGCGCCCTGTGGCTGCGTAGTTGGCATTGAGGGCCCATCATGCCTTCCAGGATGGGCCGGATGCTGCTGTGACCAACCAGAGGTCCGAAAGTCTCAGGCTCTCGATCCAGTAGCGTGTCAAACCACATGTTGCCCACAGTATTGAGGCCCTCTTCCCAGCCCTGCTGTCGAGCATGTTCGATGCGGGTGCGCACGAGTTCCACTTCGTCGCCGGATAGAGCACTCTCCACAACGATGAATCCCACGCGCTCTAGCTCGTATAGCTGGCTGTCAATGTCGCTCATGTCGACTCCCTGGTTCTTTCGATATGATGGCTTAGGGTAAGCTCTCCAATTCCCTTCGTCGCCTCAAGCCGGCAGTAGGGCTCGGGTTACTCGATCTCCCAATGTTCGTTGATCTGACGCTGATATCCTTCTACGCGATACATCTCAACATCGGCTACCTTCACCGGTGTCCCCCCAAGCTCTGATGATTCCAGAATCGCCAGACAGGGAGCCATGTCCTTCAGGCCTTCTTCGCCGCTGGTCTCGGGCTGCCGGCCCTCTTTGATAGCGTTGAGGAATTCCAGCAGTTCCAGGGCAAAACCATCCGTCACGCCACGAGGAAAAAAGCGATCCCGTTCTGCCGGGTCGGCTTCCTCACTGAAGGCCTTGGCTAGTTCGCGCTCCGGCTCACCGTCCCCCAACAAGCGGTTGCCCTTGATCGCGCCGGCACTCCCCTAGAGCGCTCCACCGCCATCGAAACCGGTGGGCTCGCCATGGCCTGCCCACGAGAACAGCAGATTACCAACCGCATCAGTGGCGAATTTCATCAGTGCGAAGAAGGTGTCGTCTGCATCACATGAGGTCTCCTCAACGACGCTACCGCCGTCATCACGTGTATATCGCGTAAGCTCGACGACGCGAGCCATGGCAGACATTTCGTCGATTTCGCCGCAGATATAGCGCAGCCGATCAAAGAGATGAGCGCCAATGTCCATCGTGCCGCCACCGCCGGCTTCGAGCTTTGTATGGCGCCAGGCGGTTCGCGCCACGATTACATCAGGGGACCAGATGTTACCCACGCCTCCTGACAGCACCATCTGCAGATTGCCGATCAATCCATGCCGCATCGCCCAGCCGGCGGCTCTCGTGCCCCCCAGATAGCGGAGATTCTCAGCGACACCCAGCGCCACCCCGCGTTCCTGTGATTTTTCCACCATACGCGTCGCCGCGCGACAGGTCAGCGCGAATGGTTTTTCGATCAGCACATGCAGTCCCCGATCCATTGCCGCCAGAGCCACGGGGTGATGAGCGGACACGGCCGACAGCAACACAACCGCATCAACCTTGCCCTCTGCCAGCATCTGCTCGTAGTCGGTGTAAATCTTCAGATCATGGTCCTGCAAATCTCGCACGAAGATGTCTCGCACCGAGAGCGGATCGGTTGCCGACTGGGACAGTGGCGGCAGTGGGGCGGGCCCCTTACCACGTTGTACGTAGCGCTCGGCGTTGTCCTGATTCCGAGAGCACAGGGCCCCTACCTCAAAGTCGTCAAAACCCACATTTCCCAGGATCTTCAGCCTCGCAGGTGGGCGCTCGCGATGACACCACGGCCGACGAACCCTAGACGAATGCGATTGCTCATGGACTCTCCTTCACAATGGCGAGACGTCTGCTTCGACGCGTAGCGTAGATCGCGAATACGGCGACACCCACCGCCGACAAGGCGGCACCCAGAAGAAACAGAAACCGATATCCCTCAATCTTGATTAGATACCCACCAGCTGATGCCATTATGCTCCAACTCAGGGCGAGAGACATCATGTAGATTCCCGACATGATCGGACGCCAGTCCGGATCAACCAGTTCCTGTTGATAAACGGTAATCGCAGGGAAAGCCAGCGCCGACAACACGGTGATCCCGATGGCACCTGCGCCGGCTGCCCACCAATAGGGGAACAACCCCATGGGGATCGCACAGACTACGACGCCGGCAGCCGACCAACCAAAGACAGCACCATATCCGATGCGCCGGGCCAGACCCGCCGTGGCCAGCGCCACAGGTGCTGCCAGCAGTTGACCCATGGCGATGATGGTACCGATTCGCGCCGTCGGCACGTCCAAATCTCGGTCCATGTAGAGATTGAAGAAACTCATAGAGGCCGCCATGGCGCAGATGTAGAGACAGCCGACAAGAGCCATGGTAGCGATGGCCACCACTGGACGCTCCGTAGGTTGCGGACGCAGGAGACGGCAGCGCGGCAGTTGTTCCGAGCCCTCTGCAGGAAGCGCAACGGGTGGGATCGCCGGTTCTTCCATGCATGGGGCCCGAGCCAAGGACAGAGCCACCAGCCCTGGAAGCAGAAGGACCCCGCCCAGCAGCAGCGGCAACAAGTAGATCATTGGATCATCGGTGGAGCGCCCCGTCCATCCCGCCATGAGCGACGGTAGAATCCCACCCGCGAGACTGCCTACGAAGCCAGCGAGCGGCACGACAGCTCCTCGACTGGAGAACACGTGGCCGCGCTCCTGCGCGGTTGTGGACTCCATGAGAAAGGGATTGGCGTTGACCATGTAGAAGGCGTTACCGAACTCACGCAGGACGCAGCTGGCAATCAGCCAACGTGCCCTCCAGGGCTCTGCGAACAGTGGTGCGAGTGAGACGAGCGCCAAGCCGCAGGCAAGCACGCCATAACCGAAAGTCATGGCTTGACGGCTGCCCCAGCGGCGCCCCACCATTCCTGCGGGCAGACTGCTGACGGCGAAGGAGAGGGCTCCCATGGCTACGAAGAGTCCGATGAACTCCTCCTCGTAACCGAGCCGGACGAGAAAGAGATTGGCCAGCAGGAAGTAGATCCCGCTATAGGAGAAGCCTGCCAGTGTTGCTGAGATTAGGAACAGACGCGAGTTCCGGGAGAACTTCGGCCATGCCTCCCGGTAACCCTTGATCATCCGCGGGAGGGCTCGGCCATTTCAGCGCGTGCTTTTGCCGCCAGTTCGGCCAAATGCCCATCGTTGGCATGGCCCTGCTGCAGATGTACCATACGGCCGGGAGAGGCTGTAGCGATCATCTTTTCACCATATAGACGCTCTGCCCAAAAGCGCGCATGGCCAGCGATGTAGTCGCGAAAAGCAGGTAGCTCTGCTTCGGAGAAACGCTGAGAACAATTGATGGTAAACATGCGACGCCTTGTAGAGCCACCGAAAGCGGCATGTTTCAGATTGTGGTTAAAAACGACCACGTCTCCCGGACCGGTCTCCAAAGCCAGTGCCGGCAGTCCGGCACCATCTCCCCCCCAAGCCTCCGGGATGTCCCGGATGTGCGCCTGCACATCTTCGGCAAAACCCTCACCAGTTCGATGGCTGCCCGGGATCACGCGCAGGCAACCTGTATCCCGAGTCAGATCATCCAGATAGAATACGACCTTGACGAAGCGTCGTCCGTCTCCTCTGGCCCAGCCATCCGAATGCCAGGGAGTGTCACCGGCGTAATAGTTGCCATCCGAGCCGGTGTAGTTGAAATCGTCACCAAGCAAGCTGCATAACAGACCATGGATTCGCCCATCGTCGAGCAGTGCGCAGAGGCGGGGATGCTGATCGATGAAGGGAACAATGCACGAACGCTGCTGCTCGTCGTGGTCGGCTCCATTGTGGCCACCCCCTTGCTCGGCCCAGATGGCTTCGAAGGCGTCGATGATTTCGTCTCTGGCATCTGCCATCAAACCGGGGAAGGCAAGAAAGCCAAAAGTGTCGAAACGTCGCAGTTGTTTCTCTGAGAGAGGATGGTCAGCCATGTTCGTTTTCTCGACGGGAGAATTGCATCGTTGCGGGACCTGCTATGGTACGACAACCTTGGGGATAGCGCCTGTACCCCCTTGCCCGAGCCTTACCCGTCAGCTACACTCCGCCCGCTGAGTTCTCGCACTTCGAAGAAAGACTTCCATGAGCCTCGCCCTTTCTCTGACCTCTCGTACGCCTGCTGATGTTGGCCTGTCGGCAACGATCCTAGATCGAGCCGCCGGCTTGCTAACGTCGGCCCTCGGCGACGATCTGATCAGCGCCGCATCGCTCACTGTCGCTCGCCATGGCAGGCTAGTCTACAGCCAGGGCTTTGGTTTACAGCGGCCGGAGCCCGGCTCGCCGACGATCGATACGGATTCCGTCTTTCTCCTCGCCTCTATCACCAAACCCGTCACCGCCTGCGCCATGATGTTGCTCGTCGACCGGGGACTGGTGTCCCTCGACGACCCGGTACAGGCCCATCTACCGGAGTTCGTCGGTTGGGACAAAGCGAAGATCCGGGTACGCGACATTCTCTCTCATGTTTCCGGCATGCCGGACATGTTGCCGCAGAATGTCGCTTTGCGCCGGGATCATGCGCCGATCGAACGATTCATCGACGGTGCGCTCAACACGCGCCTGATCTTCAGACCCCGCACTGGGTTCAGCTATCAGAGCAAGGGCATCTTGCTTGCCGCAGCCATCGTGGAAAAAATCACAGGCATGCGCCTTCGTGATTTTGAAGAACAAGAAATCTTCGGCCCTCTGAGGATGAAGAACAGTTTCCTCGGCCTCCAGGGGCGGGTTATTGAGGATCTCGTCTGGTGTACGCCGTCGATGCAACAATCCCTCGACGCCGAGAGTTGGGGGCAGAACTCCCCCTACTGGCGCGACTTTGGTTGTCCATGGGGTGGCATGCACTCTACAGGCTCGGATCTTGCCATTCTGCTGCAGTGTATGCTCAATGGTGGCGCCTACGGTGACGCACGCGTGTTCAGCGCCGCTGCGGCGAGCGCCATGGTGACAGAGCAGAATCCAACACACCTCGAGTCTCCCTGGGGGATCGGCTGGGCCCTTCGTGATTCCCGTGTCTGGTCCTTCTTCGGTGAACAGGTCTCAGCCGGGACCTTTGGACACGTAGGCGCAACGGGCACCGTCGCCTGGGCCGATCCGGAATCGGGACTCAGCTGCGTGTGCCTGACGAACCAGATGGTCGGCGAAGGAACTCTTCTTCGCAGGGTCTCAAATACCGTTGCCGCTTCAGTGGAGGATTGATGGCTGCACTACAACGGAAGTTGCTGGGTGGTACCGGCGTTGAAGTGACCGAATTGGGTGTTGGAGGATATATCGGTGCCCTCACCGATGACAATGCCAGTGATGCGAAGAGGCAGGACGCCGCCATTGCCGCAGTGAATCGTGCCATCGAATTAGGGGTCCGGTATTTCGATACCTCTCCTGCCTATGGCACGGCCGAACGATACCTGGGGGCAGCGCTGAGTACACTTGCTGCAGACGTTAGGGCACAGCTTACGGTTTCGACGAAGGTGGGCACTCACCCGGACCGACCCAACGCCTATGGCGCCGATGACGTTCGCTGGTGTTATGAGACGTCGAGAGAATTACTGGGCCCCATCGATGTGATCTTCGTGCATGATCCAGTAGAGGACGTTCATGTAGACGAGATCCTGCAGAAGGGTGGTGCCTTTGATGCACTGGAACAGATAAAAGCTGCCGGGGAGCTTCGCGGATTCGGGCTTGGCGTGCGCACGCACCGCTTCCTCCTTCGCGTGATCCACTCGGGACGTGCCGACGTGATTCTGCCCTCGTACGATTTCCATCCGATCCGTCAGTCCCTGACGCCCGTGCTGCATCGTGCCGCCGCCGCGGGTGTGGCCGTCGTTAACGGCTCTCCTTATCAGGCGGGGCTGCTCGCAGGAATCGATCTCGACGAGGCGGCGACCCGACGGCCTCCGGACGACGCAGATCTTGCACGAGCCCGTGTGATTGTGTCCTGGTGTCAGGATCGTGGTATCGACGTTGGCGCCCTGGCGGTGCAGTTCAGCTTGCGTGAGGAGAAAGTCGCTGCCACGCTCGTAGGACCACGAACGGTAGAGGAAGTTGAATCGGGTCTCCGCCATGCGACGCAGACCCTCCCAGAGCAGGTCTGGAGCGAACTGGACGAACTGCTGGAGAACTTGCAGCCCCCGACGGCACGCGGCGGCGAAGACGCTGAAGAGCAAGCATGAAAATCGCACTGCAGGCATCCGAATCTGACGAGCACATCGCTTTCGTCCGCTCCCTCGGTCTGCGTGACGTCGTCTGTGGCATGCCAGCCGAAGTGGACGGCGTTGTACCCCTATCAGCTCTGGAGCAGAGACGAGATCGTTTCGCTGCCAATGAGTTGGACTGGGGGGTAATCGAAAACCTGTCGCCCACACTCTACGACGAAATCATGTTTGGCGCGCCAGAACGAGAACGGCAATTGGAAGGTGTCTGTCGAACCATTGAGAATATCGGCAAGGTAGGAATTCCCGTGCTTCAGTACCAGTGGATGTTGCTTGGGGGCCTGCGTACGGAGTACTCTCCCACCGGACGAGGGGGGCCCGTTACCCTCGCTTCGACGGAACCATCGCTCGACATATGCCAGCCGCCTGTCTCGACTGGCTGGGCCGAGGCAAGCACCGCTACCCGCACATCCCCGATCGGCCTCTGTCGGCGCAACAGGTGTGGTCCAACCTGGAATGGTTCCTGAAGGCGGTCGTTCCCGTCGCCGAGTCTGCCGGTGTTCGGCTGGCAGCCCATCCTGACGACGCACCGATCGCAGAGTATCTCGGCGTCGCCCGTATCCTCATAGATGTCGACAGCCTGCAGCGTGTCATCGACATCGTTCCCAGCCCCAACAACGGCATTGGGTTTTGCATGGGCACAATCGGCACGATGGCTGGATCCGACGTAGTCGACGCAATTAGACGTATCGGCAGCCAGGGCAAGGTGTTCTTCTCCCATTTCCGTAATCCTCGCGGCAAGGTTCCTGCCTTTGAAGAGGTTTTCCCGGACGAAGGAGACATCGACATGGTTGCCGCAGTTGCCGCCTGGAATGAGGTCGGTTTCGATGGGGTTATTCGGATCGACCATTGCCCCGGTGTGGTTGGTGATAATTTGCGGGCGGATCGGTCCTTTGCTTTTCAGGTAGGATACTTGCGAGGTCTGATGCAGAACCTCGAGAACATGGGAGTTGTGCAATGAAACTGGCTCTCACAGTCCGCTACGGATACGACGAGGAGTTGATCTTTGCCCAACAGCTGGGCGCCGACTCCGTGGTGGTTCGCTTTGACCTCGGTGATCCGCAGGACACGGACCTGTCTCCCGTGGTGTATCGGGTCCAGGTGGCAGGGATGCAATTGGCCGGCGTTGAATTGTTCGGCATGTCGGATGAATTCCAGCCCTGGTCCAACGGCCTTGCATGCGCACTTCTGGCGGCGCAGGACGCCGGCGTAGAAACGCTTTTTTGCGCCTCACCCATTCGCCAGTCAGCGACACTGACTGTGGATCTGGAGGCGGTAGTCGCCACAGCGTCGGCAACAGGGGTCCGGGTCTGTCTGGATTCGTCGTGCCTGCTACCCGAAGAGCTGGCATGGCTGCCTGCAGGGGATGTGCAGGTGGAATTGGCCCTGGGCCTGGCACCGTTGGAGCCTGGCGCGTCGCTGGCAGCAGAGGCGGCAAAGAGGGTGAGCGCCGGTGGCGTCTCGTCTGTGCGTTTCGACGGAGGCGGACAACCCCTTGGCATCGGTTCTCTGAACGTCCCGGCCTGCTTCAAGGCGCTCGCCACGGCGGGCTACGACGGGCTTGTACGCGCCGGATCCGCAGCGCTGCTGGCCGAGGACGATGACTGGAATCCTAAGGGAGCGGCAAACGATCTGGGGTATCTGCGCGCAACCTTGCAGACCCTGCAGTCGGGGGGCTGACGTCATGCCTGTGACAGATCGACCCAACATTCTCTTCTTCTTGACCGACGACCAGCGCTTCGATACAATTGCCGCTCTGGGCAACAGCGCCATTCGTACTCCCAATCTCGATCGTCTTGTGCAGCGCGGCACAGCCTTTACCGATGCCTACATCATGGGTGGAAGCTGCGGCGCGGTCTGTATGCCAAGTCGGGCGATGTTGCACACATCCAGATCGCTCTACCACATCCAGGACATGGGTCGGTCGGTGCCGGCAGATCATTCCATGTTGGGCGAAACCCTCCGCGGCGCCGGTTACGACACCTTTGGTACGGGGAAGTGGCACAACGGCGCCGAAGCCTTTTCCCGATCCTTCAGCCACGGGGGCGACATCTTTTTTGGCGGCATGGGGGATCACTGGAACGTGCCCGCCTGCGATTTTGATCCCGCAGGGCGTTACGAGGCACGCATCGCACAGACTACCAACTTTCACACGCAGTCCGTGCAGCATTGGACGGCGGATCACATCGAAGCAGGTGTGCATTCCACGGAACTGTTCTGTGACGCCGCCGTGGATTTTCTGACTAATCGCCAGCGCCGGGAGAATCCATTTTTCGCCTACGTCGCCTTCATGGCGCCACACGATCCCCGCACGATGCCGCAAAAGTATCTCGACATGTACCCACCCGAGAAGGTAAAACTGCCGCCGAATTTTCTCCCCGAACATTACTTCGACAACGGGGAGTTGCAGGTCCGCGACGAGGTTCTGGCGGCAATACCCAGAGATGAAGTCGAAGTGCGGCAACACATTGCAGCTTACTACGCCATGATTACTCATCTGGACGACCATATCGGCCGAGTCCTGCAGGTACTGGAAGATCAGGGCATGCTCGAGGATACGATCATTGTCTTTGCCGGAGACAATGGACTGGCGGTGGGGCAACACGGTCTACTCGGCAAGCAGAATCTCTATGAGCATTCGGTTCGTGTGCCGTTGATCTTTGCCGGTCCCGGCGTCCCCGAAAATCAGCAGCGCAGCGCCTTGGCAGGACCAATCGACATCTTCCCCACTTTGTGCGATCTAGTGGACATCGAGAAACCGGCATCCGCTGAAGGCGAGAGCCTGCAGCCTTGTTTCAATGATAGGGAGGCGTTCGTTCGCAAAACTATGCTTTTCGCCTATCGTCACTTGATGCGCGGTGTCCGCGACCGAAGCGGCAAGAAGTTGATCGAAACGGCTGCAGCCGGACAATGCTACTCACAGTTGTTCGATCTGCGCTATGATCGGTGGGAGATGGAAAACCTTGCGGGAGACCCAAAACACGCAGAAACGATGCTGCTGCTGCGTGAGTCTCTGACAACCTGGCGAGATGACTGGGATGATGTCCAACCCGGCCAGGGCGCTGACTTCTGGCAGCAGATGGACTGGGCCGACCGCTAGACGCTTGCGGTGACCTCTACATAGAGGGCGGGAATAAAGCGCCCATGCCGCGCCCCTGGGTAGTCGGCGTCTGTCTGCAGCCGCGCCTCCAGACGCGACGTGCCAACTGGCAAGGTTAGACCCGTCAGCTCGACAACGTGACCTCCCTGCGGCAGAACTGCGCTCCACATCGTTTCATCCAACGCCAGATGTACAGTTCCGGCCGGTATGCCCTGGCGCATACGCACACGAGTCGTGCACGTGCCACGGTTTTGTTGCACATGGACTCGCCAGTAGCCTCTCAGGCCGTCGCTACGCCAGCCTTCGAGTCCGTCGAGCGTGCGCCAGTCATTCTGCGTTAACAGGACCGGGTTTTCCTGATCCAGACCCAGATGCACGGTCGGCGGATCAAAGGTGCGCCCCCCTCTCGTTGCACCAACGTCATCGAACCATCGGTCATATTCGCTGCGCAGTTGTTCCACGACGTCATGGTGGGCGACAGCGATGTCGGCGGTTTCGTGAGGGTCCCGCTGCAGATCGTACAACTCATCGACAGCATCTTCGTGGGGGCGGGTCACCTTCCATCGTTGTGTAATGGCGGCATAGTTTCGATAGCGCACGGGCGCGTCACCGCGGTGCCACTGCATGAATACGGTACGATCCGTTGCCGCGACAGCAGAGTTCTCCAGCAAGCCAGGGACGAGACTGACGCCATCTGCTGGGCGTTGGTGCATGACTCCGGCTTGACATCTCCAACGGGTCCGGACGATTCTATCTCTTTTCGGATCGATACTCGAGGAAGACCTCTGATGGCAGCCCGGACGAAGACCAAGGTGTCGCCGAAGTATAAGACGAAGTACCGGGTGAAGAACTGGACGGCGTACGATGTCTCTCTCAGAGAGCGTGGCAACATCACGGTCTGGTTTAACGAGGAGGCAGTTTGCTCATGGAATGCGGCCCCAAACGGCCGTATTGGTGGACCGCGCAGGTACTCCGACATAGCGATCGTGACTGCATTGACCTTGAGGACGGTGTTCCACTTGCCGCTTCGGCAGACCGAAGGCTTCGTCGCTTCTCTGATTGGCTTGATGGGCCTGGCCCTCCAGACTCCCGACCATACCACGCTGTCGCGGCGTAGTCGAGATGTTGAGGTC
>Ga0114999_10006791_pt1 | contig 13114 bp, 7 predicted proteins | sample ArcticOcean_MG_C_3_FD_89820 | JGI IMG/M metagenome (GOLD analysis project Ga0114999, IMG submission 89820) | Marine microbial communities from western Arctic Ocean - ArcticOcean_MG_CB8_126 | ecosystem: Environmental > Aquatic > Marine > Oceanic | place: Arctic Ocean: Canada Basin | collected...
AGGGGATCAAGAGAAGGTAGCAGAGTCTGTGAAGAATCTAGATGTTATGTTGTATAGACTGCAGACAATAGAGCAGATGTTAGATAAAATTTTAGCAACCAAAGTAAGATAAGGAGAAATGATATGGGTTTCACAAGAACTAAGCCGGAAAAGCATAAACCACTCCCAGGGGAAACCCGTAAAGAGTCAAAACAAGGACGACATCCTGTTAACTATAGAAAGAAGCCAGCAGCTCCCAAGGTAACACAAGTCGATGAATTTGACCACTTGAAACTTGGCTAATGTCTGGTTTCACGTTTGAAGATTTTAGATTAGGTTTAGACCACAGAAAGTCTGAGCAAGTATCTGACGCTAGATCGTTACAAGAATGCAAGAATGCATATGTAACGTCTGGTTATGCTATTTCTAAAAGACCGGGTATGGATAACATCAATGCAACCACTGCTTTAGATGTAAACTTTCATGGCTTGTTTATCTTCGATCAGAAGTTGGTCACTGTAACTCACACATCTGGATTCGTGGCTCCTCCTACATTGTCTGGTATAGGTATAGGTAATCCGATATCTAGCACCTTACAAGTAGTTATATGTGAGAATCCTGATGATGCTACTGATACAGTGAAGCATGTGTGGGACTTCTTGATTTTCAATCGTAAACCTTATATTGTTGTAGAATTCACCAGTGGTACAATAAGACATTTTTACGGTACACTAGCACAGCATATAGTAGGCACTGGGACTGTTATTACAGATACTAACTGTCCTAATACAAAATCTGCTGTTATAGTATCTTCTAAGGTATTCGCTATAGGAACTAATGCTGCAGGCGATGCATACATTAAATACTCAGCAACAGAAGACCCGACTGATTGGTCCTCTCCTGACGATGCTAGTGGCGCATTAGGTTTGCCAGCGGGATTAGAATCTCCTGATGAAGATGAAATCGTTGCTCTTGGTGTGTTTGGTGGTAAGTTAGTTTCATTCATGACCAACAATATACAGTTATGGAAAACAGACCCTGACCCAGCGATGATAGAGTTAGAGTCAGTCATAGAGAACGGTTATGTGACATACACAGATACAGTAGCCCCATTGGGCGCAGACTTGGTTTTTCTTAACGCGGCTGGTTTTCAATCAGCTGGTCAGATGCTATATACTGACAGAATGATAGCAGCGGACATTGGGGCACCGGTTACTAATATAGTGTTACCAAAACTAGCTGCGGACGCAGCAACTAATGAGCCATTATCTATTCACTTTAGTGGTAATGATCAGTATGTCTGCGCTATTAAAGATGAGATGTTTGTCTTGACACACTCTGCCAACGCTAAGTTGACAGCTTGGTCTAGATATACCATGACTCAAGGATCAGTTATCAGTGGCATGTGTTCATATAGGGACTTGCTTTATGTGAAGATGAGCAATGCATCTGGTAGTTTCATATTTGGATTCGACCCAGCTAAGTACGATGATGATGTGGCTGGCGTAGCGACCAACAATTTCGATGTCCAGATCACTAGTGGTTTTCAAACGCTAGGTGGTTCTGGCCGCTGGAAGAAGATTTACGGAATGGATGCTATGTTTGTAGGCACTGCTAATATACAGCACAGGTGGGATGCTAGGACGCCTGATGCTAAAACAACGGCTGTTTCTCTGAATGGAGATACAAGACCTACACCTATGGTGCCGGTTGAATTAATGACTACAGAGATTAGTTTCGATATTACTCAAGCTGCTAATTCCAGTTTGCTAGTTAACGGTTTGACTTATTACTACCAACCTCTTGGAGAGTTTTGATGGGCTTATTTTCAGCAAAAGTAGAAGGTGGAATACCTGACCGCACTATGGCAAAGATCCCATTAGGGGATACAATGCCGGGAACACTTAAGCACAAAGGTCCTGGTTTTTCAGCTACTGATTCTTTGGCAGCCAGGCGAGAGGGAGGTTCACGAATAGCTGACGCCTTCAAGGCGGGTATACCAGGAGCTGGCAAGCGGTTGGAAAAAGCAACCATCGAAAGGGGTATGACGGACTTTGATGAGAAGGCTGTTTTGGCTGGCAAGAAAGCTAAGTTTGGTAAGTCAAGATCAGGTATGTATGGTAGTACCGTTATGGCAGACGAGATGCGCAGAAGGGCGAAAGAGGAAGGTATAGGACGCGCTGGTGTAACTAAGGGAGGTATTAAAGCTGGTAGAGACTTAACAGCTAGCATGGGCGCTGACTACACTAAGATGCGATCACGCGCAGAGGAAGGTAAGTTGTTTAGATCGCCTGAGCATGCCTTTGGGTTGCCTACTATGCCGGGAGTAAGAACCCCAGTCATATCACCAATTATACCTACCTATACGACAACCAAAAAGAAGAAGGTAGAAGATGAGTTTAAACCAGAAGGCGGATCGGGTGGTGATACATCACACGGATCTGGCGGTGCAGGTTTCGCAGGTTAGGAGAATATTATGGGTGTAGCAGCGGCAGTATTAGGACTAGCAGGCGATTATAGCGATAAGCGTAAAGCGGACGCTGAGAGTCTCCTTACTCGCGAGTTAGGTAAACGCGGTACAGAGATGAAGGGCGAGGTACAGATGTATGGTGATCGCTCTGCCGCTCGTAAAACTGACCTAGGCACATACAAGCGTCGCCTAGAGAGCGCTAAGCAACGTGGCGTAGAAGGTGTAAAAGGTCGAAGAGGCGGAGAGCGTGGAGCAATGGCCAGCGCTATGACTACAACTCCTGGTACAGAAGGTGCTAGGGTTGATGAGTTCAAAGCTGGTTTTAAAGATCCAAAAACACAGTTTCAAGCCGCTAACGCTGGTTCTGCATTTGCAACTGAAATGGAGAAGGCTAGAGGTGAGAAGCAGAAGTTCACAGACCAGTTAGCAGCATACGAAGGTATGGACGAAGGTTATAAAGACCAACAGCAGGCGAATCAGATACTATCAGGTGAGATAGGTGCTAACGTAGCTGGTGGAGCCGCAGAGCAATCTGCTATGGGCACTGACACAGCTATGGCCCAGCAAGCGCCCGATCATGCTTTGGCGCAATTCCAAGACGCTGATGCAAGGTTTAAAAAGAAAATGTACGATAAATATTACTCTTTGAGAGACACTAAAGACTTTGGTGGTTTGAGTACAGATCCAAAAGCTCCGATGTTAGGCGTGCCTCGACGTATAAAGGGATCTATGTTAGGTTCTGCTGCTAGTATGGCTAGCACGTTCTTAGGTCCAGCTGGCTTGAGTGTAATATAATGGCTGGCTTCGGACATAGCAACCTAGCTAACTTGGGATACTCGTTACGACCTTACTTGAATCCAAGTGCGGTAGAAGAAGAGAAGAAGAAATCTTCTAGCAAGAGCACAAAGCCAGCTTGGCAACGAGAGCTTATTCAGTCTGCAGCTTTGATGGCTACAAAAGCTAAGCAGGATAAGGCTGAGTATAGTATTCGTAAGACAGCCTCGCAACAGGAAGAACTAGATCGAGAAGCCGCTCTTAAAGCAAATATTGCGCAAACTCAAGAAGTGAATCCAGATCAGATGAAAGGCGGCTTAGACTCATCCCTTGCTGACGCAGAAGGTAGAGCTAGATATCCAACTAAAGGTCGCGGCGTACAAGGCTTAGATACGATGCCTGAAGCGTACAAACAAGCACAAGCAGCGACTTGGTTACATCAAGGTACTGATACTAAACTTGGAGATATATTAGGAGATACATACAGGGGTGAGTTGGAGGTAGATGCTGATTCCGCAAGGCGTAAGTTAGCTGGCGAAGTGATGCAAGAAAAGACAGATATAGCCAACACAGAAAAAGCTGAACTAGCATTACAAGAGAAAAAGAATAAGATAGCAAGATCTCTCCAAGACTGGGAGTATAAACAGGCTAAGCAAATTGCGGATGAAAAGGCAGACTTGGCTAAAGCAGTATTAGCTAAGCAAGAGAAGTTCGACAAAGCGCAAGCGAAAGACAAGGCAGATGACGAAGCAAAGAATATAAAAATAACAGCTCTACAACGCAAGACCAGTTTAGAGAACTTAAAGTTATCTCGTGAAAGACAAGAGCGGCGTGATAAAGCAGAAGCTGCTACTGCTAATGCATTAGCCGCAGCGGAAACTAAAGAAGAAACAGTTTTTAACACTTCGGTTGATAAGCGAATAGCTGAGATAATGTCACAGCATCCTAGGTCACGTCAAGATCTTAAAGTTGGCGTACAGACTACTATGGCTAACCAAATGTATGGTGCTGAGGGTGCTGGAGGATCCTTACGCGCAGGTTCTGATGCTGTTCGTGGTGCTGTGGATGACGAAGAGTGGGTAAGAATGCTTAAGCCACAAGAGCGTACTGTTATATTAGATCAGTTGTGGAGACAGGCTGTAAACTTAGCAAACTCTAAAGGCACTAGCGCTCAAAATGAATTCAATATGCTTAGTCTAGCGATAAGTCAGGGTAAAATGTCACCATATGATTTCCTTGATGTTACCACTATGGATCCAAATGCTCCTACTACACGACGTGCTGAACTTAAATGGCCGGCATCTGCGGGTACACTTGGCGGGTTTATGGGCTCTAAACTTGAAGACTTCGGTATAGGTGCAGAACGTGTGCCCATACCTATGGACGAGCGTGATACTATAACTCAACCCGATATCCAGGTGCGAAGCGAAGGTGATCTCCTTGCTGCATTGCAAGCTGGTGATTCACTTGGTAACCACGTCTATCAAGTAGATGGCGTAGGCGCTTTCCAGTGGGATAAAGCAACACAGAAGTTTGTCAAAATTCAATAGGGAAATACATGGCTAACGTCGATGCTCTTGCCGCTCTCTCATCAGAAGAGATGCGGCGATTACTAGAAGAACAAAAGAGAAAAAAGCAAGCTCAAAGAGCTATGCTTACTGCTTCTGAGTTTTCTAGTGTATCTCAACCTACCGCATATAGAGGACCGAGAGTTGATTATAATACATCAGCAGCTGGTGAGTTTGAAGGCATGTCTGATCCTGATTATAATGCTAGAGTACAACAAGCTAAAGCCTCGGGTATAAATCCAGATATTTCTAGCTTCACTCCTCGTGCTGCCTCTATACCGAAACGAGCGCATGTCAAAGATAGTTTAGCTGATAACCCTGCTCTTCAAGGAAAACAATGGAAAGGCACCGGAAACTTAGTACCAAGATCTTATAGTGCAGACTGGGCAAATCCTTTTATGCCAGAACGAGACTATGGTGAGTTTGGGGAATCAGACGCTGCCCCAGCATCAGGCGATACTGGTTATGGCAAGTTCGACCGTGCATGGCCGAATGCTTCTATATATGCTCCGAAGACATTAGCTAAACCAACACCTGGCAAAGCACCTTTTGTATCAAACAACCCGCATACTGATAGTGGTGACTCGTGGGATATTGCTGCAGCGAAACAGGGGCCTGCGACCTTAGGCAGTGCAATAGCTGGAGGAGCGGGAACTGGTAGGTCACGCCTTAAGGATGCATGGCAAGCTGGATACGTAAAGGATGTATTTGAAGTATCTCATATTGGTAATGTTGTAGCTTTAGTGCAAGAACATGGCATTGGTGCTTTGAGGGGTCTGGAGCGTGATCAGCTGTTAAGAATACAACAAGAAGGCGAAGCTGAAGGTCTTGGCACTATACAAATACAGGCTAAACAAAACGAATATATAGTAAAACAAAACGCATATATAACGCTAGCAAAAGCATTAGCTGATAAAGGTATAGGTTCAGAGCAGTGGATGTCTGAAGAAGATATAAGACAAAACGATATAAAACAAGAGTTCTTACATCGTGATGTGGCTAGACAAGAGTTGCGTAAAAGATTAGAGGCTAGAGGTGGAACTGATATAGATAGCATCATGGATTGGTTTGATGTGACTACAGCTATTACAGAATTAGTTCCCTCTGTACTAGTTGCGACCGTAGCTAGAAGCCCAACGTTAGCCACTGCCACCTTTAGTGGCAATCTTGGCCTTGGTGAAGTAGGCAGAGTTAAAGCTGGTGTAGGTCGTCATGAACCTATTATTCCAGAATATACCCAAAGAGGCGTACAAGAAGCGCGTGGAGAGTTCTTAGGTGCAGCGCCTGAAGAGTTTCAAAAAGAAATGCTAGAACCAGATACACGTCAGAGACCTTTAGGTGAGGGTGAGGCAGTTGATATAGCTTTAGAAACAGTTGTCTCAGAGATGGTCGGTGAGATAGGTACTTTTCAATTATTAGCAAGAGGCGGCATATCTGTTCCTGCTTTTCTCAACAAACTTGCCCCACATGTGGGAAATGGTTTTGCTAAATTAGGAGCTAAGATTGGCTTAAGCGTTGGCGCTGGTGGTATAGCAGAAGGAACTGGTGAATCCATTACAGCTTTGGCCCAGTTCTATACAGCGTTAAACTCCGAAGAGCGAGAACAATTCCAAAGTTTGCTGTCCCAAAACAAGATAGATGATGCTGTTAATCTTATTATAAAGGCGAATGGTGGTCTTGGTGCTACTAGACAGAGTTTGGTTGACTCTGCTAGAATTGGTGCTAAAGCAGGCGTGGTAATGCTTGGTGCCGCTATAACTCCACCGGCTCTCATTAGGGCATATAAGAGTCAATCCGAAGCATTACAAGCTGCTAGATCTGCTTATTTAAAACAGGCAGCTGGATTAGTAATAACAAAAGAAGAACAAGCCGCTATAGATGAGATCGCGTCTGCTGTGCAAGCACAGGCGGAAGAGTTTCTTGGTGTAGAAGCACCTAATGTGGAAATTAGAAACGTTATAGAGATAGACAGTGAAGGTCAGTTTATTAACGGTTTTTTCGATAGGAATACAAAAAAGATTGTTATAAACTTGGGTAGTACCTTGGAAAGCGGTGTTGGACCACTTGATAATAAGGTATTGCAAGCATTGCGACCTGGTGCTACATTAGGAAAGGTTAAGTCTGACTCATCCACTACGTTATGGCATGAGGGTCTACATGTTGGTATAGCAAAAAGAGCTAGACAAGTAGGTGAAGCGAATTTCATCACAAACATATTTAACAATAATAGAAGCGAGATATTAGCTTGGTTGAATGAACCTGGCAATGCTTATAAGTCACTATATCCAGATGTTACTACCGATAGAAAGCAATTAGGTGATGCTACAGAAGAATGGCTTAATGCTCTAACAGAAAATGATTGGAAAACTAAGAATAAAATAGCCAATAGAATAAGAAACCTGGCTGGCAAAGTATTAGGAGGATCGTTTGCTAAACGAACTGATCTAAAAAATCTCATGGCAGAGATCCGTGCTGAGTCCGCAACGAGCGAGATAAGTAGACCAGCTGAAACGGCGCCAAGCACTTCAAAAGTCGTCCCCATAAGGCCGCCTGGAGGAGAGGCATTACCAGCGGAATCTACTGTTATCCCTATGGACAGGGCCGCATCTAAAGTTCCACCATCTGGACCTATTACATCAGGCGCTGTTGTAGACGAAACTGTTGTACCAATAGCTAAAGGAGCTGATCTACGAGAAGCAACGGCAGCGTCTCTATCGTCAGTTAACGATGATATTCGCTATGGCGTAGCTCGACTAGATTCTATAAGAAAAGATTGGGATGGTAATCCTGAACTGAAAAGCGAGTGGGGGAGTTTCGAAGAGTACGAGGACGCAGAGTGGACTGGCAATTATGAAATGTGGATTGACGATGTAAATTCTGCTAGAGATGCTGCAGTAGCAGAGGAAGGAGAAAGTACAGTTACGCCTATAGATTCAGCTCGCACAGAAGAGAAGGCGCCTGTACCTATAGAGTTAGTTGGTAAAAGTGCGACAGAGAGACAAGAGAAAAAAGTAAAAGATGAAGTAGCGGGCGAAGCAGATTTATTGGTAGCCTCTATAGATAACATATTTTCTACATATGATTCAGATGCTACCGTTACTGATGCAATAGCAGATGGTACCATACGTAAGATAATTGAAATGGAAGCGCAGAATTCTCCATTCACTGTTGAGGAATTGTGGGGTGGTGTGAACTCGCGAGTAGAAACTGGAGCAAAGCTAGATGTTGTCTTTTCTAAGTCTCGCAAAGTACAAACACCTGAAGAGAAACTCACAGGTGATGTCAACGATAGATCTGCAAAAGTATTTAGACCAGGCATTGAAAACCTAGATATAGCAGCGGACGAGAAACAGGTTCGTAGAGATCTTCACAAACGCTTGCAGAATCTATTCGGAGCTCCAGCCAGAAAGCGAGGAGTTAAGGCTGGTACTTTAGAAACATATAGAGAACAAGCTAAGCATATTCTCAGTGGCAACTTAGACGCTGTCAATGAATTCATAGCTAAGTTAGAACCACAGATAACTGGCAAAGCAGAGAAGCAACGAAAGTCAGATACACGTAGAGATCAGAGGGCGAAGCGTTTAAATAAGACTGATGCAGAGGTTATGAAGTATCGCCCGCAAGGCACTACACATCCTATGGAATCAAAGATGTCTTACCCATTTGCTAGGTCAGAGATCGATACTTTAGAGAAAGCTGGAACTATCACTACAGAGGAAGCAGAGATTAGGCTACAGGGTATCAATAGAATACGCAAGGTCTTTGCTGGTAAGGCAGGGCAAACTGTAAAGCGTATACTATCTGAGATGACATATGGTATTGGTAACTACGAAGACATAGTTCCATGGTCTGAAGTTTACACAGAAACAGAAGTAGCTGAGAAAGGTGAGCGAGCTGAGATTGGCGCAGCGCAGGCAAGGATAGAGCGTTACGATCCTACATCATTGACGACCAAAGAAAAGATTAAACTCCTCAAAGATGTTGAAACTAACGAGGAGAAATCATTGCTGGATGAAGCAGAAGCTAATCCACCTTATCCAGACGTAGATAAATTCGATTCTAATCAAGACCCAATTTTCAACGCTTTGCAGCAAACGATGTTAGCTTTGAAAACACGAAGAGAGCGATTAGCCTTTCTTCGCGCGCCGACAGATTTTAAGAGTCCTGCAGAACAAGCAGAATTCAAGGCATGGCAAAAAGATAAAAAAGGATTCAAGCAGGCTGAATATAAGGCAGCACAGAAAGCTGAAACCGATACGCAGATAGCTGAAGCTGAGAAGGCAGGCAAGGTAACGCGCTTGCCATCCGAAGCTGGAGAATTCACAGCAGCTGATGCTAGGCGTATGTGGAAAGAGAGATCTGGTATTACTAATTATGATCCAACGTGGTTCGACACACTCAAGGATGATAACATAGATGAGGAGACGGTTACAATTGCTGGGCAAGAGTATACTGCTAATGGTGAGGTCGTAGATCTAGACTCTATGAGCGTCGATGAAGACGTCGTGTTTAGTAAGGGGAAAAGAAGCGGACGAACAACGCTTGCTGATAATCTTATAAATAGTATATTAAATGGTAATATTACGCCATTACAATTAAAAAATAAACTTGCTAAAGAAGGAAGTAAACTAGATAAGGAAGAGCAAAAAATTCTACAAGCTATTGTTGATCAATATCGCGGTGGTAGAATCGATGTTGGATCAGAAAGGGGCACTGCTACTACTTCTACACTCAAGGGTTCAATACAACCTGCAGATGGCAAGTGGATAGGATCTAAGGCAATCATGGATAGTGTGGTGGTTATATTAGATAGTAAAATAGATCAAAAGGAGAAAAATACAAAGCTCAGAGCTATATTAAAACGAGATAGAATGGCAGACGGTTCGGGATATACTCTCTTACTTGCTGAACATGTAGATGCAATTAAACAAGGTATAAAATCTGATCCTAGAATGCCTAAAGCCACAATGGATTTTTTGTTAACACATCCAGTATTTAAACAAGATCTAGATGATGGCACAGGAAAGGTATACTTTACAGATAGTAATTTACCAAGAGTTACTGCGTTAGCTAATCAATGGCCATTATTAAATCAAGTTTTACAGGATGAGAGTAGATTAATAGGTAAGGACTTAAATGCTGGAAATCCAGTAATAAGAGAAGTAGCTAGGATAATGTCAGATGAGGCTGTGCCTGGGTCAAGAGAGTTTTCTAATGCTGTTGTTAACTTTAAAAATGATTTAAATGCAGTTCATAGTGTAAATGGTATAACACACATGTGGGAGCATATAGATCAATTAGTTACAACTAAAGACTTAGGTTTTGCTGGCTCAGCATATAGCTTCCCTAATTCTGTTGATGTAAGAGGAAACGTAATTCCTATATTGAAAGAAGTTCATGACTTGAAAACAGAATTTGAAAAAGCAAATCCTAATACAAAGGCACCTTACGCAGCATTAGCGCTCACTAATACGGCGGTAGCAGCGTATAGAGACACTATCAAAAAAGAGTTAAGAGACGGAGAGACGTTGGAGCACGCGTTGATCACTGCTGCGAAAAATTTCAAAGGTATCACTAAGGATATAGATACAACTAATGTTACAACTGCTAATGAATCTACATCACAGGTTGTTTCAGACACATTAAAAGATGATAAAGTCTTCTCTAAGAAACGCAAAGGTGACAAGAAAGGATACACAGAACACTTCAATGATAGCTTCTGGTACAAGATCACTAGCTATCTGTATGGTAAGCCTGTGCAGGCTATACGTGATGTAAACAAAAATACTAGGTTCGGTACAACTAAAGGCACAATCACAGCGGCGGACGAGATAGCAGATCTGGTGCAGCGTCATATGTCTTCGACTCAACGAGCGGAAGGTTTAGAGACTGGGAACGATCTAGTTCAGGATGTATCACTCAGAACTGGTCAGTTCTACTCGGCATTATCTAAGATCTTTGCTGCTGCTACTAATCGCAAAGGCGTAATAGAACCTGCAGAGAACGCAGAGATCGTAGCCTTCCTTGCTGGTAAAGAGGTTGACTTCTCTAATCCTGAAGTAGCTGCCGCAGCTAAAGAGTTGAAATCCTTGATAGGGGATGTTTATGCTTATGCCCAAGAAGAAACCAAAGGTCTTAAAAAACCGCTAGACCTGCGTGGAGCTGGCGACACTATGATCCCACGGGTATGGAACATAGAATGGTTAGCAACGAGAGAGGGCAAGGCTAAGTTTCTCAGAGAGATCTCAGACCACTTCTCCCCACCTGGCAGCACAACACCTATATTTGCTGAGGCTGACATTACTGTAGATGACCTGTATGATGTGGTTATAAACTCAGGTGGCTTCGTACAGGGTGAATGGACCAACCTAAAGGCTGATCAAACAAGAAGCGAGAAAGATGTACAAAAAGATCTTAAGGTTCAAGGATATCTTGACGCATTAGGAACAGAGAACTTGATAGAAGGTGGCCTGGTTCTAGATGATCTTCAAGCTATCGTACCTAGGTTCGTACAGAAAGCAGTAGAACGTGTAGAGTATGCTAAGCGATTCGGTACGAATGATGAAATCTTAAGAGACATGATAAAAAAGGGTCTTGAGCAAATACGTGCTCACAATAGAGAGGCTCTCAAGTTGAAAGATGGCGAACCTATGCCATACATAGATGAGAAGAGATTCGAGCAATCTGTATGGGATATGTCACGTATATTACGCAACAAGTACGGCTATGACATGGCCAATATGCCAACACGTATATGGCTTCAGAGAGCTACTAATCTCGCTACTGTAGCTAAGTTGCCATTGGTTGCACTAGCATCTATGCCGGAATTCTTTACGCCACTACTAAAGGGCGACGTATCTCCACATCACTGGGTGGTAGATCTAATGGCTGGTATGGCATGGGCTGGTTATAAAGGTATGAATGGAATGTCTAAGTTATTGTTGAATAGACATCTACCAGCTATGAGGAAGTACTCAGCAGACATAAACGGTTTAGGTATCATCAGTGATGTTCAGCTACTGCGTGAGCTAGGTATAGCAGATATACAGGCTATGGGTGATTTAGTATCTACTCGTTATGCTAATCCTAACTTCGCGCGCGGCGGTCTAAGAGCAGGCGCAAAGGGAACGTTAGCTGGTAAGATTCCCAAGGGTATACGAGCAACGTTTAACATGCAGACGTTTATGCAGGCAACGATGCTGACCACCATGACAGAGATGCAGCAGCTCATGGCATTGCGTAACTTCCAACGTCATGTATCTACTAGGCTCAAGTTTATCTCAGCCAACAAGGGTAAGACCTTAACCGGTAGGCAAGCAAACAAGTTGAAGCAGTATAAACAGGATCTTCTGGATTACGGCATCACAGGTGATATAGATATAGACACTAGTCATGGTGAAGCTGAGTTTAATGCAGGAGCTTTGCGGTTCATAGACCAAGTCATCACACGACCTAACGATGCAACCACAGCTAAGGCCTTTAAGAATCCACTGGTTGCTCCTCTCGTTCTGTTCAAGAGGTTCATAACAACCTTTGGTAATACACTACTGACATCTGTTGGTAATGACTTCGCTCACAAGGTAGATAATGTAGAGCGAGCTAAACAGGTAGGCAAGGTAATGACAACTGCTGTAGCTATGTATGGAGCAGTCATGTTTTCAGAGATCATACGCGGCGCGATAAAGGGTGACCTTGATGATGATGACTTTACATTTACTGGTGGGGATTTCAATCAGTTCATGCGTCGTTTAGACAGGACTGGCTTACTGTCTGCGCCAGGTGCATTAGCTGTTAATATGGCTTTCCCATATAAACGAGGGTGGTGGGATAGTACAGAGAGCAGAATAATGAGTGAGCTCACTGGTCCGCTTGGTGGAGACGCCGTAGGATTAGGTGACGCCTTGTTGAAGAACGATGCAGCAGCTTGGCATAGGTTTATGAGTCAGTTGGTACCTACACTAAAGAATGTTGTACCTAAGCCTGAATCAAAAAAGAAACGTAAGAAGAAAGGCGCCGCGGGAGGGTTATACTGATGGATAGTATGGCTGATGCATTCGCGACAATGAACAAGCAGGATAGTCCTGAGACTTGGAAAAATGCATACACTTCTCTACCAAACTTCCAAGGTGCTAGACGCAAGAAGAAAAGAATACTATCCGATATGGGTGGTTCATTCTATGCGCCCGAGAAAAATATTATAAAAACTGCTGGGCCCTAGTCTCAGAAAGCGTTGCTCCCTGCGCGAGTACAGGCTAGGTGTCCCAGCTTAAAATACTTCCACGAGGTCTATCTCCTCAGATAAAGAGGTAACCTTGCGGACACA
>Ga0114999_10006792_pt1 | contig 13114 bp, 5 predicted proteins | sample ArcticOcean_MG_C_3_FD_89820 | JGI IMG/M metagenome (GOLD analysis project Ga0114999, IMG submission 89820) | Marine microbial communities from western Arctic Ocean - ArcticOcean_MG_CB8_126 | ecosystem: Environmental > Aquatic > Marine > Oceanic | place: Arctic Ocean: Canada Basin | collected...
TCCGCTGCCGGACAGCTGCGAGGTGATGCTGGATCCGTACCATGACCGGCTCTCCTCGTTCCATTGGTTCTTCCACGTCGGTCAGTTTTTCGGACCGGCACACCACACGCCGTATCCGGCGGCGCATTCCACCGCGTTTCCGTTCCTCGAACACAAAAAGTATTCGTACACCGTACCCAGGCCGGAGGAATTCGGTGGTCTTGAACGATACGCCTGGTGCTTTATCTGGTTCAATCTCGACGATGTTTTCCGGCGGGGGCCGGCGTGCGGTATTAACATCGGACGAGCCTGGCCGTTTCCGGAGGAGGTGACGTCGTGGAACCACGGCACCTACCCAGCGGTGTCGACGTCGTACGGGACGCTGTACAAAGGGCGCGGACCGGTCGTTGTGCAGGTCGCGCACGCCGATGTGGATGGGGACAAGCTGGTCGTTGAAGGCACATTCGAAGGGAAGACGGCACCGGAATTCCAATTGCTCGACCCATGTGGTGAAGCGGTCCGCTGCCGGCGCTCAGGCAAGGCTAACAACTGGCGCCTACGCGCGTCGCTGAAAGGGCGTCAATCGGGCCGCTATCGTTTGATCCCGCAGGCAGGACGTCGGGTAGAGCCTGAGTATTTCGCGGTCGACGTGACCCTCAAGCCGCGGCCATTCACCGTCGGATTCACCTTCGATGTGGGCGACGACATCATGACGTCTGAGCTGCCGTATACGCCGGAGGCGCTCGCCGCCGAAATGAAGCTGATGGCGGATACCGGGTTCACGCGCGTCCACTGGATCGACCGCACCCCGGAGCGGCTCTTCCTGACCCCGATCGCAAAGGAGAACCGGGGTACTGGCCACGAATCCCGCCTGCGACAGAAGTTGTTCAGGGAGACGTATCGCAACTGTGGCGACATCATGCCCCTCGCCGCGAAGCTGGCCAAGGCAGAGGGACTCGAGTTCATCGGCGTTCACAAGACATTCGACATCGCTGCCGACCGCCCCGACAACCCGGGCGAACGGGGGAAGTCCGTGACCAGCCTCCGCAATGTCCCGGTGGAAGCGCGCCAGTGCATTCGCGACAACCAGGCCGCAACGATGCAGCTGCATCCCGAGTGGCACCAGCCATCCGCCGAGCCGGTGACGAAGCTCTGTGTCTATTCCCGCGAGCCGATACCCGAGTTCAAGCGTTCCGAGCTGCGGTTGTGGACGAGTCTCGACAACCGGAGCTTCAAGCCGTACCGCGGCAAGGTCACGATCGCCACGCGCAAAGTCCGACGTCCGCACCAGGTGTGGACCGCTGCCGGTACGGTACCCGGCGCCGGGACGCAGACGAACTGGGTACTCGAGTTGTCGGGGCTGAAGGTCACCGATACGTACGTCGTCATCGACATCCGCAAAGACGCGACCTTTGTGCACCGTACGTACGCACTAGTCGAGGCGTACGACGCTACGGGCCGCATCGTGCCGAACACTATTGGCACCCGCGGCGGCGATCATCGCAGCGGCATCATGTTCTATCGGGAGTGGGGCCCCGGCTGGATGAACCGCTCCCAATTCTATCTCGAGGACTACCGCTGGGGCAAAGGCGCGCACGGTCTGGCATTGAAGCGGCACCCGAACCTGCCGACCTTGCTCGAACCGAGCTATGACGCGGCGCGCGAGGTATGGCTGTGGCATGTACACCGGATTCTGAACACTGCCGCCGACGGCTTGAGCATCCGCACGCTGTGTCAGCACAACAACATTCCGGACTACATGCTCTACGCCTTCGCCGAGCCGGTGCGGGAGACGTTCCACAGTATGTACGGTCGCGCCGTGACACCGTCCTGGCAGGACTGCGAGCGGGTGCGCCGGATCCGCGGCGACTTTTATACAGAGTTCTTCCGGGCCGCGCACAAGGTCACCGCCGCCGCCGGCAAGAAGCTGATCGCCCATCTCGAACACGGCATCGAGGTACCGCCGCAGTACGACCAACGGATGGAAATACATCTCGATTGGTCAACCTGGATACGGGAAGGGTTGATCGACGAGGGCTTCATCAAGATGATGGGATCGCAGGACCCGTATATCCATGAGAACGTGTTGCCGCTGGCGAAGCAGCACGACATCCCGGTGACAATCTGCGCCAGCAACGGGTCATCCTACATTTCGCCGCGCTTTATCGAGCTGACTGGCGCCCTCGTCGAGGACGCCAGAGCTGCAGGGTTCGACGGCTATATCTTCTACGAGGCCGCAAGCTTCAAGTACCGGAACTCGGAGAATATCCCGGTCTGGCGCAAGCAGGCTGGGGAAGCGTATCGGGCCGTGACGGCTGTCGGGGACGTATAGGGAAGTCCCGATCGCTCCTAGACAACAGATGTCTACGGCAAGACAACGGATGAATACGGCGATGATGTATGATGGCCGGAACAACTGCAAGGGGACGACCATGAAGGTTTCGTGTTTGGGTGGCGGTGGATTGTACTTTGTTCGGCCGGTGGCCGATTTCGCGCTATGCGAGGAAATACACGGCAGACGATCGTCCTGTACGATATCGATCGGGACCGCGCCGAACTGATCGCGAAGATGGGGCGGCGGTTCAGCCGGACAGCTTGACAAGGTTGGCACACAAAAAAAGCCCGGGAATCACTCGATTCCCGGGCTTTTCGTAGTAAAAACCTTGCGGTTCCGCTTATGGGTTATTCACCCAGCTTGCTGTCGATGGCGGTATCGATTTCAGAACCGACGTCGCAGTTGTCCGTGTCACAGATATTGGCGCTGATCATCAGAGAAGTGACAATCACGTCGGCGGTATCCCGAATGTCCTGGACATTGGCTGGCGGATTTTCACCCAAAATTGCGCAGGCCAAAGCAACTGCCGAGTTGGCGACATCCTGACAATCTACACACGGCGCATCCGCACCAGCCGCACCAGCCACACCATCGGAGCCAGCCGCACCATCGGAACCAGCCGCACCATCGGAACCAGCCGCACCATCGGAACCAGCCGCACCATCGGAACCAGCCGCACCAGCGTCGCCCTGCTTACCCTGAGGACCCTGCGCGCCGGCAGCGCTGTCCGCCGCGCCACCGCTGCAGCGGGGGTCTTCGATTGTGATCGACATGTAAATCGAGCCGTCGGCTGCCAGCATGGTGTAGCCGTTTCGCGTAAACGGAAGGTTTTCTTCATAGTCGGCCGCGCCAGAGCTGCCGATTCGGAAGTCAACAGTACAGTCCGTCTTAACCGAGAACTCGCGCGTGTAGGTGGCACCCCGGTCATAGTCCTGGAATCTGATCTGGTTCCACGTGTCGGCTCCTTCCTCTCTGGCGGATGCCTGTAAGAGAAAGTGCTGCCGTGAATTTGCGTTTTGGGGCGCTGTCACAGCACCGCCCTGGATGTCGAAATTCCTCATTGCATCGATATTCTGAACACCCATGCCGTTATCGACATTGATCATTTGCACTAAGGAGAGTCGACCGCTGCCGCTCATCTGCTGCGAGATAGCTAAGACGTTTACCTTGTCGCCATCGCTAAGCTGGGCGAACGCGGTCGGCATCACAAACATCGTTATCACGGCCATTGCCATGGTTGTGAGTAGCTTGTTCATTTTTGTTTCCCTCTCTGAGTTTGAGATTTTGGAATTCTGCCGCTCTTCCATCGGAAGTGGCGGCGTCGAGTTGCAGCGACCGCCAGCCTTTCGGCCACCGATCACCATCTTGTTGTTCTGTGATTCTTGTTATGGTTTGTTGGTTTGTGTTTCAATTTATATCGCGGTTTACCGCTTACCTTGAGAGTGGTATAGTAAATCCGTAAGCGAATTGCAACCTTTTTCTCATTTTTCACTCGAGGCACGATGACAGGGCACGGGTAGAATTTGCACTCGCTGCATCGTAGATTAATTACTCCCCAATCACGAAAAACATACACTGGAGACTCAAACAATGCACCGAATCCCGATCATGCCGATGTCCGTTGTCACGACTATCTTGCTGACCATTACAATCGCCGGCGCCGAACCGGCGCTAGTCAAGGGCTACGGCGAGACGCAATGGGGCCAGAGCCTCGAGGAAGTCGCCGCCGTCGTCGACGGCAAGAAAGATGAGAAACCCGGGGCCGAACGATCGAAGATCGAAATGTCACGGTATGTCTCGACCGAAGGCAAGGCGGACAGCACCGCCTATTCCTTCATCAACGACATGCTGTACGAGGTCACCGCCTATTTCCGATTGCCCGACGCGCCCGAAGGCAGTACCGATGCATTCGGCTACAAGATGGTCCAGCAGATGATCGCGGAGAAATACTACAAGGATGAAGAAACACGGACTGCGTTGCAGGCGGCACAGATCAGGATGCAGGCAGCGATGGCCGGTGATGGCACGATCATGGTGATGTACACCAGCCTCAAGACCTCGAATGAGGTACACGCGGCAATGAAGCGAGAGCAGAAGGAGGCCAGGAAGAAAGCCCTCGAGAATCAGGAGGAGCGCCGCGAGAAGATCCTTGCATTAGATCTCCCCGATCGACTGTGATTTTGCCACGAAAAAAAACAATATGAAGCGCGGTTCAAGTTTACTTTTTCAACGACCGCGCATCGCAATATAACTAAGGATGCTGTAGCCGAGAAACGAGCTACATCTTCATGAAAGTTCACAGCGGCACCAGCTTTTCCAGCCTTCAGGAAGCGGTTTTTTTCCCTTTCGATGACCACAGCATTCCGTTCAGCACCGGTCTGCGGCTGTTCCTGACACCTGGCAAGTCAGCCGACCAGGTCAATCCCACGGTCATCTCCACTGGCCCTGAGGGGGCGCCGGACGAAGAGACGGTCCGCTTCTACGGGACAGTGATCCCGGTCGACGGCGAGCTGCGCATGTGGTATCTCGCACGGGGCTACCAGGACAACGAAATCTTCGCCCCCAACGCCTTGAGCTGGGACCCGGAGGTTGGCTGGATCACCGGCGCCAAGGGGTTGCGAGCCTGCTACGCAACCAGCACCGACGGCATCCACTGGAAGAAACCCAATCTCGGCCTGGTCGAGTACAACGGCAACAAGGACAACAACATCGTCGATCTCAGCGGCGGACGCTGTGACCTCGCTTCCCTGCCGGTTCTCCATGACCCGGACGACCCCGACCCCGACCGCCGCTTCAAGGTCGCCTACGAAAGCCTGCCGCACGGCGCCAGGGCCGCCGCCGCCTACAGTCCCGACGGACTGCGCTGGACCGAGTGCGCCAGCAACCCGGTGGCGCCACTCATGGAACAGACCGGACTCACCCGCTTCAACGGCTGCTATTACATGAACGGCCAGGCCGGCGGACACTTCGGACTCGGGCGCAAACTGCAGACCTTCGCCTCCTACGACTTCGAGCACTGGACCGAATCATCATGTATGGGGTTCCGGCGCGACAACATCCCGCCACGCCCGATGGACGGCCACTGGAACACCGCCGAAGAGGTACACCTCGGCGCCGGTCTGTGGAACCGCGGAAATGTCATCATCGGCATCTACGACATGTGGCACGGTTCGAGTACCGGCGACCGTTCGCAGGTGACCATGGACCTCGGCATGGTCGTGAGCAACGATGCGCTGCACTATCGTGAACCTATTGCCGATTTCCGGTTTGTCCCGGCCTACGAAGAAGTCGGTGTGCCAATCGGCCGCGGCCCGGCACTCAGTCATGGGCAGGGCATGTTCAATATCGGCGACCACACGATGCTGTGCTACGAATGCTGGCCCGGCGGCGGTATACGCCTGGCGCGTTGGCAACGGGACCGCATCGGCGGCTTCCGCTTCTTCGGCTCCGGCACCGAGGACTTCGCCGCCGGCGCCGAGGACAGCCAGCAACGCCACTGCGTAACCTGTGCGGTGGATCCACAGGGTGCCAATGCACAAATATTTGTCAATGCAGACGGGCTCAACGAGCACAGTGAACTGACTGTCGAACTGCTCGATGAACAGTTCCATCCACTCGCCGGTTATTCCGGCGACGCCTGCATTCCGCTGGATACACCCGGTCTGCGGCAGCAAGTGCGCTGGAAGAATCGCGACCAGGTAACGGCCGACAGTCCGATCCGGTTGCGCGCCAATTTCGGCGGCCTGCGCCCGGAGGACGTCCGGCTGTACGCGATGTATATGTCGGCGGACTAAAAGGTCTGAAAGAAACGCAACGGACAGATGACGATCCAACCTGGAAACGGTCGTCGGACAGACTCTCCACGCCTCGCGCCTACGTGCTGACTCAATCCTTGCGGATAAAGCCGAATCGCGTAAAGACCTCGTGCATGTACTCGTGCTTCTCGACGATCGTCATATCGCTGCGTCGAAACACCTGATGCACCTCATGCTCCGCCGCCCGCATCGTCGACGCATTCTCGAGCAGTTTGTCGACTGCCGCCGGCGCAATCTTGATGACGCCTTCGTCGCTGGCATGGATGATGTCGCCGGGGTTGACGGTAATCCCACCGACCGAAACCGGCTCGTCAACCGCCGTCACCCGCAGCGCGCAATGATGAACCACGGTACCGCGACAGTAGACCGAAAACGGCACGGTCCGCAACCCGGCCACGTCACGCACACGGCCGTTGGTGACAGCCCCGATACAGCCGACTGAATGCAGAACCTTGGCGGTGCCGTCGCCCAACGTGCATTCGTGTTCCGGCCGGGGGCCGACCATTTCCACGACCCAGACGATCGGCACGTCCATCGCATCCATGCGCTCGAGCTGCGCGAGGTACAGGCTCATGTCCGGTTCGCTGCCCGGCGTGCTGGAATCCATCTTGCAGGTTACTGCCACGCCGGCCGTGAAACCCTGGTCCGGCGTCACGCTGTGAATGTCGCCACCCATGTACCATTCGGCCGCCGACGTGTCATCCACATAGTCCAGTGTATTGGCCAGCAAAGACGAGTCGTATTCGCGCAAGGCCTCGAGCTTTTCACGAAGAATCATTGAGTTGCACCTCGGTTCCTATGTCTTTGATTTCCTATATGCCGAATTGAAGCGATCCCAAGTATAACTTGCACGGACAATGTTGCCAAGGTAGTCTCCTTCGAGCAGTGCAAATACCGATATCATCACCGGATAGCTCACGTTTTGAAACTCGATACATTTCACCAAACCCTCACAGTAAATTTCGGTTGCAAGACCGGCGATCGCGTCGTCATCGCAACTGACGACATGCCGTATCTCGAGCCGACCGAAGAGTTTCCGGACCGCGCAACGCTCGCCGAGGCGATTGCAGCGACCGGCCGTGAAGCAGGGCTGGACACGCAGACTGTCAGCTATCCGTCGACTAAAGGACACGGCCGGGAACCACCGAAATCGGTGTTCGATGCAGTCTTCCCCGAAGGGTTTACCGACTTCGCGGTCGACTCAGGGCTGTGGGAACCGCTCCAGGAAAAAACGATCGACAAAGCCGGCCTCGAACGCCTGCGTTCGTTTCTCGACGGCAAACCGCAGGCCACCTATGCGACGCTGATCGTCTCCTACTTCTCCACCAGCCACACGCGCTTCCGCCAACTGCTCAACGGCACCGGCACCCGCCTCGCAACGATGCCGACGGGTGAACCATTTATCTTCGAAGGCGTGATGAGCGCCGACTGGACCGCCGTAGCCAGGCGCGGCGACGCCGTAAAGGAAGCGCTGGACCAGGCAGTCACCGCCGAAATCTGTTCTCCGGGCGGGCGCAAACTTACAATGTCACTCGACGGCCGCCCCGGGTTCGCCTGCTCGGGCGACCTGACCAAGCCCGGCGCCTTCGGCAATCTGCCCGGCGGGGAAAGTTACATCGCACCGATGGAAGGCACAGCTGCCGGTGAGGTGTCGATCGGTTATCCGGACGCACCCGACGGATGGGCCTTCCGCTTCGACGCCGGACGCCTGGCAGAGATTATTGGGAACCCGCCGTTCCAAAAGGAACTCGAACAAACATTGGAGCGCTTGCCGGATGCACGCCAGCTATGCGAACTTGGCATTGGCACCAATGAGAAAGCAACTCACTACGACAACATCCTCGAGGCCGAAAAAATGCTCGGTACCGTACATTTCGCACTCGGCGACAACGCCGGTTTCGGCGGCGCGGTCAAGGTGCCGTTCCATTGTGATTACGTCGTCCACCAACCCAGCCTGAGACTGGTACAGCCGGACGGATCAGAGACGGTCGCTATACGCGACGGTCACTTTCTACTCGCTTAAGGAAAATTATGAAGAAAACCGAAAACCGCATCTGTTCACGTGCATGCCTGTCATTCATAGTCGTAGCCTGCCTGTCGGTGAACACGCCGGCACAGACATTCATTGATGTATCCAGCGAGATCGGTCTTCCGGCACTGAATACCGCGGCGCACGCCGGCTGGGGCGACTATAACAATGACGGCTGGGTCGACCTGGCGCTGGGGGGCTACCTGTACCGCAACGACCAGGGAACATTCGTCGAGACCCGTTTCAGCGATGACTTCGGCCATGACAAAGCTAACGGCAGGAACAGTATCTGGCTGGACTATGACAACGACGGCGACCTCGACCTGCACGGGGTCACGCTCGACTCGTACGCCTTCAGGCTCTTTGAGAACACCGGCGCCGACGACATCTTCAAGGATGCCTCCGACCGCTTGCCGGCTGACCGCATGACGGGCCGCTCTGTGAACGCCACGCTCGGCGACTTTAACAACGACGGACACATCGACATGTACGTCCCGGGTGATTCGGATAAAGACGGGCATGAGGGTGAGCATGATGAAGTGTGGATGAACAACGGCAACGGGGCCTTCGAGGTCACTTGGAAAAACCCGGACAGTCACCTCTCGCGAGGTGCCGTGGCCTGCGACTTCGACGAGGACGGCGATCAGGATATATACGTCGGCAACTACCGCCTGCTCCGAAACTATCTGTGGATCAATGACGGAACAGGCGAACTCGAAGACCTGGCAGAAACCTACGGAGTCGCCGGCGACGGTGGACAGGGGGCCTGGGGACATACGATCGGTGTCGCCTGGGCTGACCTTGACGATGACGGACATTTCGACCTGATCGCAGTGAACCTGGCACACCCCGCGGCGTATCAGGACCGTACGAAATTCTATCGCAACACCGGCCCGAACGGCGCCTGGCTTTTCGACGACAAAAGCGACTCGGTCGGTCTCGTCTACCGCGAATCGGCAGCAACGATTACACTCGGCGATTACGACAACGACAGCGACCTCGACTTCTTCCTCGCAACCTGCTACAGCGACACATCGGTTTTGTATCGAAACGACGGCAATTGGAAGTTCACCGATGTAACCACGGCATCAGGCTTCGACAAACCCGCAGATATCGATCTCAATCATACGCACCAGGCAACCTGGAGCGACTACGACAACGACGGCGACCTCGACCTGCTGACCTCCGGCAAACTGTTTCGCAACACGGGCAATAATAACCGATGGCTCAAGGTCAGGCTGATCGGTGCACACGGCGTCAATCGAGCCGCGATCGGGGCCCAGGTACGCTTGAGACTCAATGGAAAAACCCTCAGCCGACAGGTCGAAGGTTCTACGGGTGATGCGAACCAGAACGATATGACCCTGCACTTCGGGCTCGGTGCACACGAAGGACCCGTCGTCCTCGAGATCACCTGGCCGAACGGCGCCAGGCAGGAAGTGCAAACCGAGACAAATCGCATAGTCACCGTCCACAGCATCGCCGCTCCGAAGGTGACAAAAATACCGGCACCCACGCCGGAACCGGGGCTTGTCGGACACTGGAAACTCGACAGTACCGACGGCCTGCTCGTGAAAGACAGCAGTGGCAACAAACGGCACGGACACATCCTCAATGGCGGACGATCGACCAAACGGGTTGCCGGTGTCAGCGGGGCGGCAATTAAATTCGAAGGGTTGCCGCCGGAGCAACGCGATGCGGCGGGATGTGCCGTAGTGCCGGGACTCGCCAAGTACGATTTTACGAAAGGACTGACCATTCAGATGTGGGTAAAGTTCGCCCAGTGCGGGGCGGACCAGTATTTCGAACTTGCGAATACCGCAGAAAGTGAGCGCGGTCCGGGTTGGCGATTCGGGTGTTACCCCACGACCCGGTTCATGCTTTTTTCCGGGGCAGGCTACAACACGGACCAGGAAGGCGAAATCCAGGCCGGCAAACAGTTCGAACCCGACGTCTGGTATCATCTCGCCGGCACCTACGACGGCTCGGTGTACCGCGCTTATCTCGACGGCAAAGAACTGGCCGTCAGTAAGCCGGGCCAGTTCATGAGTAACGGCCGTGATTCCATGTATCTCGGTTCGTACGGCGGCGACGTCTACAGCATGGACGGCATCATGGACGAGGTAAAACTGTACAGCCGCGCCCGCGACGCTGAGGAAATCCGCCAAGACGCCGTTGTACAACCGACATCCGCTAAACAGTTCACCATGCCAGTGGTCAAATCCGGTCGCGCGATGTTCGACAACCTTGCCAGCCCGGCCTGGGAACAGGCCGCACCGATCGATGATTTTGTGACGATGGACGGCAGCAAGGCGGACGTACCCACCGGGGTTCGTGTTGTCCACGATGAAGATTGGCTGTACGTCCGCTTCGTCTGCCATGAACCGCTGATTCAAAAACTGGTCGTCACCGAGGCCGAACGGGACGGGGCATTGTGGGACGAGGACTGTGCCGAGCTTTTCATCGATCCGCCAAACGGCAAAGCCTGGTTCTATCACTGGATTGTCAACGCCAAGGGACAGATCTGGGACGGCTTGCATTCGCCCGCCGGGGTCGACGCCGGCTATGACTCGAAAGCCGTCGCAAAATGCGTCGTGCTGGAGGATCGCTGGGTCTGCGCACTCGCCATTCCACTCAACGCCATCGGCGGACCGCAGCCGGGTGATGTCCTGGGCCTGAACTTCGCCCGCGAGCGACGTGCCGGTGGCGACCTGCAGCTCAGCGCCTGGTCACTAAACGACCAGGGCTTTCACGACCCGTTGCTGTACGGCAATGCACACTTCGCATCGCAGTGGCTGCGCATTGACTCGCGCGGCGGCGTCTGTGCCGACGTCAACGATAAGGGGTTGAATGCCTTCTCGCTTTCGCTGACCGCGGCTCGGGATCGGCCGACGAAACTACAGGCCGAGGTGCGCATCGACGGTGCCTTCGCCGCCGGCAAGGAGGTTGAGATTGCAGCCGGCGAAACACGAAAACTGGGGCTGCCTTACACGGTTCCCTCCGAGGGGCAGCCAACGGTCGAATTCAAAGTCGCGATCGACGGTGTTGTGTCCTACCAAAGCCGGCTGCAGGCAGTCAAGCCGATTCCGAAAAAAGCCAAGTTCCGTTCCTGGATCGTCCCCGACCCGTTGTATGAAGAGCTGCTCACCGATGAACCGCCCGGCCTGCGCAGCCAGGGCTCGCTGGTCTGGGCGCACCTCCTGGATCTGCCGATGGGACGCCCCGCCGCCGTGCGCTTCGCCACCCGTTACGTCAGCGATGAGATGCACCGAGATCACAGCCTCAGCGGGTTCCAGCTGGTCTCCAGTGAACCAGGTCGCGCCGACGATCCCGAGGCGGTCAAACGCTGGAACCTTACCGATGTCCCGGAAGGCCGGCTCCCACGACCGCCGCCCGGTGAACCCTGGCCGTGGCCGCTCGACCCGGACGCCCTCGACTTTTATTTCACGAGCATCGAGTCCTACCTCGTCAGCGACGCCGCCGACAAAATGTGGGGCATCTACTCGGGTGACGAGCATGATGACGGGTGCGTCCATAACGCCGCCAGGCTGATGCTGAATCCGGAGGGATACGCCTACATCCACGAAGCGGACAACCTGGTGCGGGAAACCTATGGCGGCGGCAAGTGGGGATTGCCGAAGGGCAATCGAAATCACGATCCCAACCCGTACAAATGGATCGCCCTGTATCGCTGGACCAACGCCGGGCTGCGCGATCGGCAACGCCGCCTGTATGAGCTCATACAGGAAAAAGCACCACACCTGGTCGTGGTTTCGGTCGACCCCTCCGGTGGCCTGTATCCTTCCGAGTACAGCCTGATTGCGCCGTACGCCGACGTCTTTACACACCAGGTCGGCTACCCCAACGGCTCCCACCGCTGGCGCGCCGGGGTCGGCTGTTTGAGCAAAATCATGGTCGACCTCACCGGCAAAGAGTTCTGGCCATGCGCCCACATCGAGCACTACAACTATCCCGATGCCAAGCCCGCTGAGGTCCTCGAAGAGTTCAGCCAGGTCTTCCGTAACGGCGGCACCGGCCTGCACCTGTTCCTTCCGGACATCAGCGGCGGCGCCAAACTCGTCGGCGACACGCGCACAACCTGGTTCGGTTCACCGCGACGCTACCACACGATCATGGCGGCCACCCGGTTCATCCGGACGATGCCGAAACTGAAACTGCCCGACTACGAGCGCACCGCCATCCTCTACAATGACGACACCCTCGGGGCACGGCCGCACGATGGCCCGATGACCACGCCCGAGACGATCCAGGCCTGCTACACAATGCTGGGGCCGGTGGCCCGATCATGGTTCAAATTCATCGATTGCCCGCAGGTGCTTTCAATTCCTTCGCTGAACGACCGCTTCGACACCATCTATCTGCCGGTCGCGCGATATCAGCGACCGGAGATCGTCGAACGGCTTAGAAACTTTGTCGAGGACGGCGGCACGCTCATCTGCGGTGACCCCGCTGTCTTCGAAACGGATCACCTGGGAAACGCGACAACAGCAGCACGCAAGGAGATTTTCGGGGTAACCGTCGGAGACCAGTTTGAAGGCGCCGAGCTGATGACATTGGATCGGGCTTCCAACGCGACACTGCCCCTCGACGGCAACGCTTTTCGCCTAACACCGGACGCCGGCACAGAGGTCATGATCACCTACAGCGACGGTTCACCAGCAGTCACCTCGCACGCGGTTGGCAAGGGACGCGCCATCTTTTTCGGTGCCAATCCCTTTGTCGTAGAACATGTGCCGAACGAGGGTTGGCGCGATTTCTTCACCGCCTGGGTCAAGACCATGGGAGCACCGACAGGGCTGGACATATGGCGGTTCAAGCTGCCCGATCACCTGATCTGGCAGGAACCCAAGCAGCCGGGCGTATGCCTGACCAACAACCGGGTACTCTGGCAGGAAGAGCAGCCGTCGTATCCGCAGAACTTCGACGTTCACGGCA
>Ga0114999_10006796_pt1 | contig 13109 bp, 10 predicted proteins | sample ArcticOcean_MG_C_3_FD_89820 | JGI IMG/M metagenome (GOLD analysis project Ga0114999, IMG submission 89820) | Marine microbial communities from western Arctic Ocean - ArcticOcean_MG_CB8_126 | ecosystem: Environmental > Aquatic > Marine > Oceanic | place: Arctic Ocean: Canada Basin | collected...
CTGGCCGTAGTATACTCAGAACTAGCTGACACTCAATATAGCGGAATTGGCATGAGCTTTGGCGCCGGTATGTGCAACATTGTCTATTCATTTATGGGTATTCCGGTGTTCTCCTTCAGTCTGAGTCGTGGTGGAGACTGGATTGACAGTCACGCCGCCCAGCATACCGACGAGACTCATAACGTTGTAACCGCAGTCAAAGAAAAAGCTGACTTTAGCCTTTACGACTCAACAAATGGGATCCAACGAGCTATTTCTATCTATTATGAATCTTTGTTAAGCTATGTTGTTGAACAATTTAAGGAGTTGTACGAAAGAACTCCTAAGAAGCAGCTTCCAAATATCATTGATGAAATGCCCATCGTAGTAGCGGGAGGAACTTCTCTGGTGGTAGGGTTCGTGGAAAGGCTAAAAGAACTCATTGCAGACGATTTTCCGGTGCCTATCTCTGAAATCAAACACGCAGAGCAACCCCTCTTCGCCGTCTCTAATGGGCTCTATCAAGCAGCGAAACTCTCTCTCTCTTAAAGGACTTTAATATGGGAATGATAGAAACTATTGACCGTATATTTTATAACTATAAAGGTATCTTAGCTACTGACGAAAGCTCGGGAACTATACAGAAGCGTATGGAGTCCGTGGGGATGGAATCTACTGTAGAGAGCAGGCACGATTATCGACACACTCTTTTTTCTACGTCAGGAATATCTCCATTTATCGGGGGCGTCATCCTGTTTGATGAAACCTTGAAGTCTCCGCTTACAATAGAGCCATTGCGAGCTCAGAATATAGAGCTGGGAATCAAGGTAGATAAAGGCGCTAAGGACTACGGCTATGGGACTGTTACAGAGGGGCTAGACGGACTCACGGAAAGGCTGTTTGAATACCGAGACTTGGGAGCTACCTTTGCTAAATGGAGAGGGGTTATTAAACCCTTGTTTAGCCCTGAGAACGTAAAAGCTAATTCTGCGGTTATGGCAATCTACGCAAAGCGATGTCAAGAGGTTGGAATTGTCCCAATAGTTGAACCGGAAGTGTTGATGGACGGAGCCCATGGTATAGGAAAGTCTTGCCAAGCGACCACCATGGCTCTTCGGGAGCTATTCAAAAGCTTAATCGGTCAGTCGGTGGATCTTGAAAAGATTATCTTAAAGCCAAATATGGTTGTAACAGGATACGATTCCCATATGAGAGCATCGACAAAAGAGGTAGCACAGAGTACGACTCGATGCTTTAAGGAAAATGTTCCGGCTTCGGTTCCGGTGATTGCATTTCTTAGCGGGGGCCAGAAAGATGAAGAGGTTCTAGACAATCTCACAAGAATAAACCGGACCTGTACACCTTGGACCATGTCTTTCTCTTTTGGAAGAACTTTACAAAGAGGGGCTCTCCATTGTTGGTCTGAGGGAAGAAGGACTGACGCCCAAAAATGGTTAGCACAAAGAGCCAGAGAGTGTTCCGAGGCCCTAGGTAGACGCAAAGAGGAGGCCTCTAATATATGGGATTCTGGGCTTTAATATTATCTACCGTTCTATATCTAATAGTAACGGCTGACTTGGCATTGACAAAGAGAAACTATCCTCTCGCCCTGATATTCTTTTGCTATGCAGTAGCAAATGTGGGATACATGTGGATGGGATATAGTGATAAGGGGTCATCTTCATGAATAAAGTAGGAGTAATTGGCTTGGGCCAAATGGGTCGCGTGATAGCATGGGCAATGCAGAATCTTGACCACTCCTTGGTTTTGGTAGACTGTGATAAAAAATCCCGGTCTCTATGCAAGGGTCTTCTGGACGGACATCGCCCAGACAATGGGCATATTTTTGCTGACGACAAGGAAGCGTTGCTGGAATGTTCCCTCGTCATCTCCGCACTACCATACTACTGTAATCTACCAGTCGCTAGATTCTGCATAGATAATGGAATCAAATATTGTGACCTAGGAGGAAGAGTGGATGTAAGTCAGGAAATCAACAAGCATGCCGGAACCGGAACTGTTCCCGTAATGACCGATCTCGGACTGGCTCCCGGCTGGGTCAATATAATAGCTGAGCATCTTTACCACAAAAAGAGTGAAGAACTAGGTGGAAAAGCTCCCGAACGTATAGATATGATGGTGGGGGGACTTCCCGTAAATCCCCACAACTTCTTGAGATACGGATGTACGTGGTCTTGCGATGGCCTTATAAATGAATATAAAGATGACTGCGAAATCCTAGTGGGTAAAGCTAAAAAGATTGTTCCCGGCATGGAAGGCCTGAAGCATGTGGACACAGAGATTGGCAAGCTAGAGGCATTTTATACAAGTGGAGGAATGTCCCATACGATGGGAGTGATGGAGCGAAGAGGGGTCAAGAACTGCTCCTACAGAACGCTAAGGTATGTGGGTCACAGGGACGCTATCAGATTTCTTATCAGAGAGTGCAATCTAAATCATGAAGCTCTAGTCAATATACTCAAAACCGCATGCCCTCCCGCAGATGATCTGGTTGTAATGAGAGTAGAGGCTGATGGTATTGTTGATGAAAGAGTAATGCGGCATGGAAAGCTATTCAGCGCCATGCAAGAATGTACTGCTTTCCCGATAGCGGCAGCTGCTGATCTTATTCTAGAAGATGCTTTCTCATACTCCTCAACGATCGAGGGGAATGTTCTAAAATATAGGCATATTCCCTACGGACCTTTCAATAAAAGGCTTCAGAGGCTCTTTACAGAGGCCACGGAGGGGTCTGGGGAGAGCACCTCCCAGTCTTCTTGAGTAGCATCTTCTTTAGGTCGGTAACCCGTTTTGCGTAATCGAGAACTCTGGAACGATTTAGAGCTATAAAATCACCCGCTGGCTCATCGGCTAAGAGAAGGTTTGTTTTTACAGCAACTCTAATTCCCCTTTGATACATTCTTATCAGGTACTCGATCTCTTGAGGGGGTCTCATGACCTCTCCAGTTTACTGTCTATTCCGATATTTTTCATAAATAAGCCTTGCCGTAACAATATCCTCTATGGCGAGGCCCGTCGCGTCAAACAGCGTTTGCTTGTGCATAGAGGGGTCTATTCCGCCGCCTACTATATGAGAGAGTGGTCCCCATGTTTGAGACATTCTTATTTGTTCATTTAATTCATGAGCGTATTGAATTTCCCCAGAATGAGAGCACTGGACCCACTCGTCATAGGAGACTAGGTCTACTCCTCTTAACACGGAGGGGTCGAGCTCTCTCTTTCCTTCAGCGTCTGCGCCCACCGCGTTGATATGGACGACTGGCTTGAGCCAATCATGATGAAGAAACCCCCTTTTGGAAGGAGTGAGGGTTGTTATAATATCGACTTCGTGTAGGCAGTCCTCTAGTCTATCGCAAACACAGACGTCATGTCTGGGGAATCTAGTGGCAAGAGACTGGGCCCTTTTCTTGTCCAAGTCAAATAGATGAAGTTTGGTTAGGTCCCGAACCCGTAGAACGGCCTCTATTTGGGAACGAGTTTGGTTCCCGCACCCAATAAACGCTGCAATTTTGGCGTCTGGTCTCGACAGATACTTAGTAGCCACAGCGGTTACCGCAGCCGTTCTGATTGCGGTAATAATCTCTCCGTCCATAATGGCTAGGAGCTCCCCGCTATCAACGTCATTGATCAGAACTTTAGCAAATATATTGACTTTTCTTTTTGTTCCAGTGTTGTCCAAATGCACTCCGCACCACTTGATTCCCGCTGTGTTTTTTACCAACGCTGGCATCGATCTAAAATCACCGTTGTCGATATTTAAATAGACCTTGGGAGGCATTTGTATCAACCCGCAGTGTTCGTGCTTATAGTATTCTTTAAAAAGGTCTTCAATTACGTCAATACAATCTGGAATGTTAAGGAGATCAGAAATTTGATCGTTATTGAGAATGATGGGGTTACTCACTTATACTCTCCTTCTTCATAAAGACGAGCGAGGACTTTGGAAATAATATCGTGTCTAACAATATCACTATCATCCAGTTCGCAAACAGCAACTCCGTTCAGGTTTTCAAGCCTGTCCATGCAAAACTCCATCCCTCCTCGTGATCGAAACGGTAAGTCGGTCTGTCTCAAGTCTCCATTAATAACCGCTTTTGATCTCCTTCCTATCCGAGTTATAAACATTTTTATCTGCTCGAAGGTAGCGTTCTGTGCTTCATCCAATATCATAAACGACTCGTGAAAATTCCTTCCACGCATAAATTCAAGAGGACAAATCTCTATATGCCCGGATTCTTTTAAAGCCTTGAAGCCATCTCTTCCCAAGTAGGCATGCATTTCTTCTACGATGGGAACTAGATATGGCTGAAGCTTCTCATCGAATCCACCGGGAAGATAGCCAAGACCGTTTCCTGATTCGATTACGGGTCTAGTTACAACTATCTTGTTGACTTTTTGCTCTAAAAGATACTCGCAGGCTAAGCCAACGCATACGGCTGTTTTTCCCGAACCTGCCGGGCCGCCGCATATAGTAATGTGCGATTCCACCATGTCTCGGATATAATCCGCTTGATTCTCCGTTTTAGGAGTAAGTTTTTTTCTAGACCTATTCGGTGTCGGTTTCTTTTTTCTGTTCGTCATTTTTTCTCGCAAAGGGAAAAAGTCGGTTAAGGAATTGTTTTCTCTTGCTGCATCCACAATCAGGAGTTCCTAGAGCGCTTTGCACCTTCTCTTGGGTAATTCCAAATTTTGTTAGTACGTTTTCAACTAAGTCCCCCAGACCATCCATGTCGGCCCCTTGGGATCTAGACTGAATTTCAGACATCGCCTCGTTCAGGCCCTTTTCCTCCTTTTTTCTTGCTGTTTCCCGTCGCCGGATCCCCTCCATCACAGCGTCAGCTTTAGCGGACCCAAAAGCTTTAGTCTCGTCGCTTGAAGTGGACGCGAAGAAATGTGTAAAGTTGTCTCTCCACTTCTGGCTCGTTTTGCATTTTGTATGAAGTCTCTGGGTTAGCTTAGTCCCATAGCAGGGACAAAACCCCGGACCATCGCAAATACATTCGGCTCCGCATTGGGATTTATCTGGTTCCATTATGTACGCTCCTAAACTGAAGAAATTTTATACTCAACACTCTGAGAGAAGAGCTGTAAATTTTACAAAGACAGACGCCATGTATCCTACTCCTGACGGATATATTGTGGAGCTGGGTTCTATACACGCAAATTCCATTACACCCAACGCGCAATCGCATTGAGATTCATAAACCCCTTCCACTAAAGCCATAAAAGTCTTAGAGCCTGATGAGTTTGGACACGTCGCATCGCACGCAGAGGCCTCGTCGTAGGGGTAAACCCCGCAGGTATCTCCATCCATCCCCTTAGCAATACCGGGCTCGCATTCGCCCACTATCCAGCCCCCCATATTTGCCCCTGTCACAGTAGCAACCGTATTGCAATCCCATTCGCAACCAGTATAGGGACACTCAGGAGGCAGGTTATCTGGATAAACTGCCGATACCGCCGGGCCTTCCAAAAAAGCACAGGGAGAGCAAGCGCTGTCAAATGTTGGAGAGCAATTACCCCCCACGGCGGGGTCGCATAGAAGGCTGTTTGGAAACGTGTAGCAATCAAATGGCGCCATTGTAAATTTATAGCATGTGACCCCGCACTCACAGCTACCTGTTCGACCCGGCAGGGAAGCTCCTTGGGCGCAACGGCCACCGGCGCCGCCGGGCGGCCCGAAGCCTTCTCCTCCCGAAAACGGGCTAGGGCAGCAGCACAGGCTTGCTTTCAGGCACATACCATCGCAATCCTCCTGCCTCCAATGACCCTCACCCCATCCTCCCGTTGGGCTCGCGCCACCGACCCTTGGTGGCCCAGAGGTGCAATCACCACAAACCGTGCCTGAGAAACCCCATAGTTCTGGAAGTGCGTCAACTCCAGTCCCAGTGGGCATCCCCGGCCCGGTTCCAGTGGTTAGACATGTGTTCCCGCCCGGATCGCTGGTGCTCGGGGAGTGCCCTTGTTCGGTGCACAGAGCATAGCCAAGTTCGTGAGTTAGAGTAAAGCTCATTCCAGTACAGCAAGAATCTACAGGAGTCCATTCGTTCATCATTGTGACCGGATTCTCAAACAGATAATAGGCTTGACAGTCAAGAAGATCAAAACATATATCACCTGTCGGAGGACATTTGCAGCATCCATCCGTGCACGGTGCCGACCCCGCTAGCGCGCAGCAGTTACACTCGTCACATCCAATTCCTGCCATAGTAAGAGGTTCCTTTTAATAATTATTATGAGATATTCGTCAGTAGTCCATTGCTGAAAGTCAAAGTACTATTACTACTTTGAATGACATCTCCCGAACATATAAAGTCACCAACCACGGGAACGTCTGCGCTGGTGCCACCGCCGCCGCCGCCGGATCCTCCTTGACCGAGAATCCAGTGCTCACAACTGTAAGTGTCATAATAAGTTATGAGGATGGTTCCCGAGGAGACATCAAAATCGGGACTGACTGCGATGAAGGGGGCTATTCCTGTAGTCCAACCCGTTTCACCGGGTCCTCCAGTCCCGGTAGGCTGAATAGTAACGACTCCAGAAAACGGTCGCCCGTTTTGGTCAAACATATCGCCCCCCGTTAGGAGCTCGCAAAGTCCTGTCTCGAAAGCCGTAATATCAACAATAGCCGTGGCTTTCATTAGTCTGAAAGGGGGAGGTGTCGTCCAGACGCCCCTTATCCTGTCGTAGCGAAGGTCTACGGGGGCCACTGGCCAGTTCGTAGCGTCTGACAGCCAGTTGGGGGCAAACCTGTCGGTAAGGCCGTCCTGAGTTCTTTGGTGCGTATTTCCACTGTCTGCCAACTTTGTCGTTTCGTTCAACCCGGTGTCATAACTGGGGTCTCTCACGTGTCCCTTGGCATTAGGGATCGGCTTCCCGTAAGTATCATATCCCCAAGACTGGAGAACAAGGGGGCCCTTTAACGCCATAAATCTATAATCGCCGCTGCCAGATTCCGTGGGTGAGCCAAGGTCGTCCGTGGGGCTGACAACATATCTCCCTGAATCCCCTCCAATCATCTGCGACTGACCCGACCAAATAGTGTTGGAAATCCTCTCTAGTCCGCTCAAGTCTCCTCTTGCGACACTTTCTATGTCATGTCCGCTAGCGTAGGGGTTAAGAAGGAATCCTCCAAAACCGGTCCCGGTGTTCAAATTCCCCGAGGCGCGTGCGCCTGTTATAAACTTGGGATTAGAATGGTAATCCGCCAGAGGGTCAAGGTAGTTGGCGGCAACAATTAGGCCTGAAAAATGGGGAATAGGAGGGGGTGGAGAAGCGGTGTTGTGATAATTTTCATATCTTATCCCTGTAGGAAATCCACTATAAGCCCCCAGAAATCCCGACATGGCTCCGGTGCTGGTGCCGAATGCTCCGGTTACTTCTAAATTGACAAGGCCGGTGCCAATAGGGCAGAAGGTATCCGAGTAGGATTTCATTGCAGGAAGTGGACCGCCCCCCGACGCCCAATATATACCCGGTATCCGAGCCCCAGTATGAGCCACGGGCCTAAGAAGGCCATCAATGCTCATCATGGCAGTATTGCTATAGTCCTCATAAAAAGCAAATGTATTTTTATCCCCAATAATAACTTCTTTTCTTTTCTGGTCGCTCGAAAGAAGCCTACCTGCAAGCATAACTCCTGCGCTATTGGGAGAATACGCAGGGCCTGCTGTTAAAGAACTAAGAAGTGTAAAAGCTCTGGAGTTGGCGCTGCCCGCAGCCATACTACCCAGAAGCGATTTGCCCGCTTTCCTTTTCGCTTGTCTATCGGACCTAAGCTTGTTCTTCCCTATTTCCTTGATCCTCTCAGCATTCCCCTTTGAGAATCTTCCAAAAACTGGGGTAAATGTAGTCATAGTATAGGAAGTCGTAACTCCTTGAGGACTTACCACCACATTTAGGTTTGAAACACTGGCGCTCGACTCGCTCTTGCCAAGCGTGACATAGTTGTAGCCATAACTGTTAACGCCGTTCGTACTGAATGTTCCGGCTACCAAAGTTCTGCCCGCGTAGAGAACGCCGGTAGTGTTAATCCCGGCCCCTAGGCCCGCTACCGGATACCCGGCAACAGTAACCTCTCCTCTTTCCGCAATATTCATTTGAGTGGTGGCATTTGCGACCTTGGATATGGCGCCACTATTCATAGGCCCAGTTCCCCCATATTCCCATGGGTTCAAGGAGGCGTCCTGTTCCGCAAAGACAGTCCCATAATTGGCGGAAGCATTATGGGCTAGTGATTCCTTGTACCATGGGCCGTAGGTTTGGGTGTTGCTCAACACGGGGACTGCGGCGGCAAGCGGATGAATCATGCGAGCCCCGTACTGACCCCCCACTCCCACCATCGCTTGGGGATTAATACTGAGAGCTCTGTCCCTAAGTCCAGACTTGACCAAGAAGGTCTCGGGCGATCTTTTCCCATCATTTACAGGAAACCCGGTTGTGACTGGATCACAGGTTAGAAGAGCAAATGCCCGACTTTGCTCGCTTCCGAGATAGGGGCTTCCCGTAACCCAAGTGTCGCTCAGTTCGGCTTTCTGCCAAACATACAGGTTAGCATGCATGGCCGGTAGGTTTTTGAGGTAAGTGTTGGTGACCATATTGGAGAGGGGAACTTGGTCATAATCTAGTCCTGTTATGCACGGGTTTCTGGTGCATGGGAAGACGGTAGGGGCGCCATTCTGTGTCCATCTTAGAAAGGGTTCTATACGCCCGTCTGGGGATTTAAATCTCTCAATAGCAAGCGAGGCAGTTCCTTGGGTATCATTTTCAAGTTCGAGAATGCGGATCAAGTCAGACCACCCTCCTTCTGGAGAAGGCTCGTCAGACCATCGTAATAGCTCTGGATTTCCTGTATCTCCAGCATAACACGCGAAGGGTATTTCTACTAGCCATTTTCGCCCATAATACTCTTGGGCATAATCCTGTAGCCACTTATGCATCTTCTGAGCATCTCTAATGACTTGGTCCGCTGCGCTACCACCGAGGGTGGTCCCTAGCGGGATATTACAGGCTTGGGAAAAACTCTGCACCTGTGGCTGTGGCCCAATGCCCCCATTTACCGGCGGAACCGGAAGAGTCTGAAACTGCAACTGGTTGTCTTTAGCCCATAGCTTCAAAACGGTGGCGTCTGCAACCTGAGTTAAGGGATTGGTAGCACTGTTGGGTTGGCCACTGAAAGGAGGAGGGGTGCAATACGGGTCTACGGCACATAGAAAGTTTATAAAGGTCTTGAAGTTGCCAAGAGCCGCTCGGAGCTCCCCCTCCCATACCCAGCCCTTCAGCTCAGGGCTCAGCTTAGTACGCGACATTCTTGTCGCACCATATAGGTCATTAACAAGTTGACCATTGATCTCTCGGAAATCAAGTCTCACATTCCAGTCAGGGGGTCCAACCCAATGATCAGGGTTCGATAGGTCGCCCGTCTCGCAGGTACTTTCATAAGCCGGGTTGAGAAGGCCGTCCATATCACGCCCCCAATAGGGCTGAATAGTTCTCATCGGCCCAGTCATTTGCTGGTGACCTTTGTCTCCCCAGCCTCCACTGTGGAGATAAACTGATCTCTTCTTGTCACCAATAATAAAAGCATTGTTTGGATTAGGGCGATATTCTTTACCAATAGTGTTGCTGGTAGAACCCACCAAGGAAGCGGCATTATTAATAAAGGTAGTAATTTCTCCCATCGCGGGCTGATTAGTTCTTACGATAACCCTTACTTTTATGACAAGGGCCCCTGCCGTAGGCAAAAGCTCAATATAATAATCGCAGCCTGCATTACTACAAACCTGAGAGATCAGATCCGACAGGCTGATAATCGGCCCGCTAATCCTGTAGTATTCAGGAGCGTCCGGAATTTCGGTTAGATCAATGATATACTTGGCTGGTTCCGCAAGCGACCCAAGACCGCCCCCCGTCCAGATTTCCCCATAACCACCCTGTAAAGCAGCAGTCCTACCTCGTCCCGGTGGCCCATAAATCCATCCCTTGGAAAACTTAGGAGCAGGGCTCTGTGTATTATTTCCCAGAAGAACCTGAACGGCCCTTTTTAAGTAGGTCCAAGGAATACCTGCATTAGTTTCAGAAGCAATTCCCCATCCTCCCGCAGGAGATCCAAAATAAACATCGTCCTCGGATACCTCGTCACCCGGATTCGACCTTATAAAGGCGCAGTTAGCCTTAATAGAGTCTAAAAATCCATATGCATTAATAATATTAACAAGCTGGTAGGTAGGATCGTAACAATTCGCGGGTGGAGAGAGAGAGGGCACCATGGTCTCAATACACTCTATCCCCTGTATTCCCCCTTGATACTCGCCAATTATTACTTGGACATTATCTAGAAGGGCACGTGGGTCAGTAATCTTTACGCTATAAATGGGGTTGCCATCTGAACCCTTTTTCTTATTCCACGATTGGAGAATTCCGGAATACTCAAAGTCGGCAACCCTAAAATATACAGGAGCACCCAACTCGGGGAATGAAAAGCCCGGATCGGCTTCTGTGTGTGTGGTTGCAACAAAAGAGGGAGCGTCGGTTGGAAAATATATTTTCTCAGACACACAATGGTCTTGAACAAGCTCTATCGTTACCTCGGAGCTTTGCTCGTTCATTCCAGCGTTAGCGCTAAAGCTAAGAACGCTGCATCCTAGAAATTGGGTCTGCTGAAACGATCCATACACATTCTGTGGGCTACAAATGACCATTTAACAACTTCCTACAGTCCATGATTGATTTAGAGAAAATCTTCCTGTTTTCGGCTCCCACGTCTTTGATGATGCCGTTACAAATACCTGATCGTAGTTCCAATTTAAAATAGCAGCATAGTTAAGTACCATAGCGTCATAGACGTCCGGGGCGTTAAAGAAGGATCCTCCTCCATCAATCCCTGTTCCTACACAATCAGTTTGCATTGGCAGCACTGCATTGATTGAAAGTTCCCTAGTACGTGGGCCCACCGTTCCTATAGTCTGATACAGAGGTCCTGACGCTTTTCCTAAAATGGTAAGTGACGCAAAAACGTCGTTTGGTTCCGACTCGCTAAAAGTAACATCTTCAGTAATAGCGTGAATATAACAATGTGCGGGGCGATTATCATAGGTGCAGGAGTAAGTAACTGTTCCCGCTACAGGATTATAGCCAACCGTCTTGCTTAATTCAAGATTATTTAGGGCGTTAGACGGAAAGTTTTGGGGACCGCCCGCCCCTACATGCCCAGACAAGGGGGGCGTTGCCAGAAGAACTTTACTGGCCCTAGAATATAGAGCTCCTGAGACTGAGCCCGACCAGTGAGCTATGGCGTTGTTGAACTTTGGCACTCCAGTGGTAGGACAGCCTCCATAGCTTAGGTTGGTGAGCCCATTAATAGTTCCGTCAATAGTAACCGTAATATAGGGCTCTCCTAGGGTCTGTGAGGTGTTAATTTCGAAATCTTCATAGGCGTTCCCCCCTGTCACTGCAATATAGGTCTCATTTACGGTGACGCTACCCTCGGTCTTGTTAACGTTAACGCTTCTGAAATTATTTACGAATTCCTGACCCTCAGGGCATATCAGACCTCTCAGCCCTGTTATCTCGGGAGGGAATCCAAGTCTTGGCATAATAAAACCAGACGCTCGCTGCCAAGGGTGGATATAATCATTGCAAACTCCAGCGTTATCGGTTGATGCGTAGGAGTCTCCCTGAGCGCTAATGCTACGCTGGATGGAAAAGACGCTGGGAAGTTCACCAATTATCCCTTCTGTGGCGCCGGGTACTATGAGTTGCGCCCCTCCCACTCGCTCGTCCATGAACTCCACGGTAAAATCATCCGAGTAGCTTATTATCCCCGCATTACTAAGGTCGAGTTCATCTACTCCGCACCCACCAGCAACGCCCGAGTAGACAGGTCCTACCGGATCAAAACCACTACCAGTCAGAGAGGGAAGCTCTAGACTGATCGAATAATTGCCACGGATAACGTAGTTGTCGCTTGCGTGATCGATACTGCATTCTGTAACACGAGGATACCCACTAATAATGGGGGAAGAGTCGCACTGGAGGAAGAGGAGCTTAAAGTCACTATCAAAAGCTCTTGAAAGTTCGTCAAGTCCTGAGAATACAGAGTCGACGCCCTTTCCGGGATCTCCACCCGGAATTGTTCCCCCCGAGGGAATAATGTATCCGTCAAGTGTGACTACGTACTTAGTTCCCAGCCCCATTTGGGAGGCCGTCTTGATGTATTCCTTAGAGATAGTAAATAGCGGCTTTGGGTCAAAGACATAATCGCCGTATGAAAATGTGAGCGCCATCTTTTATCCTCCTTCAGGCTAGAGAGTCCCGGTGAAGAGAGGGGTCTTTTGCAGACCCGTCTACATTAGTTCTATTATTAAAGGCTCCAGCAATAGCGTCGGTGATTGTTCCCTCCAGCTTTCTGGCCACGTCTCCGGTAGCCCCGTCTCCGGTGAGGTTGACCTGAGAGGTGGTGGTCATCTTAATCTCCGTAGCAGCAATACTTTCCTTCATCTTTTGCCCAACGACGTCTCCTATCTGTGCCGCAAGATTTTCAGGCGACAGGGCTTCTTTGATTGCATTTGCCGCTTTCGTTGCCCCCTCTGTAAATGCCTTCAAAATACTATCGCCCGCCATCTTGGCCCCTCTTTCGAGATCCTTGGACTGTGATACTTTCGTTCCCCCTGTGGACGATCCCCCGCTGCCTGCCCCCCCCACGCTGCCTCCGTGCTGAAGTCTCTGGAGGTTAACATCATTCATGAATTTTTTGCCATAATTTTTAACGGAGTCTTTTTGCATTACGAATTCGCCAGCAGACAGATAGGCTGGAATAGTATCTACCTCTCCGCCGTACTGATAGCCGGGAACAAAGCCGCCCTTGTTGAATTCCAATTCCAGCTGGTCTCCGGAGGTCCCAGTGCGTGGCCTACCCCCCGGCTCCCCGGTCCTCGCCCCCCTCGGCCCGAATACCGGTGCTTTAGTAGGAGACGAAAGGTCTCCACTCAATGCGAATGGGTTACGGGGCAGTCCGACTGGCCCAGCCGTTGTATCACCGGTGATGAGTGGCCCCTCGAACCAATTGCCCTCCAACGGCGGCAATCTGACTGCCACGGCCGCTTGGCCAC
>Ga0114999_10006797_pt1 | contig 13106 bp, 18 predicted proteins | sample ArcticOcean_MG_C_3_FD_89820 | JGI IMG/M metagenome (GOLD analysis project Ga0114999, IMG submission 89820) | Marine microbial communities from western Arctic Ocean - ArcticOcean_MG_CB8_126 | ecosystem: Environmental > Aquatic > Marine > Oceanic | place: Arctic Ocean: Canada Basin | collected...
TGACTGTTTTGCTGTTGTAATCAGATACTTCAAGCGAATGGACATCTTATGAGCTATCAAAGAAGAGTATTGAGCTGTTGGGATCATTTAGTTCGAATTTACTAGTGGATGACGAGTTACAAAAAGAGCTACAAAAAAGAGGCATTCACACAATTGATGAATATCACTCAAAAGACCTATATTGGTTTATTGTAAAGAAGGCAATCCCAAAGTTGACAAAGAATAAAAAGCCGTATCTACTATTGACAATATCTGGTACTGAAGGATCGGAAAGTCGGATGTTCTACTGGGGATGGAATGGAAACACAGATATATCAGAGTTTTCAGTTTGTGTGGCAGAAATTGACAGGAGCGATTTTGGATTTTCAACTAGATCCGGAAAGATAAAGGTAATTAGATAATGCGGGTCTTAGTAGTCGGAGGAGGTATATTTGGTACCACGATAGCATCAGAACTATCAGAGCATGGAAATGATGTAACATTAATTGAAAAAGAAAATACCTTGATGACGGCAGCCAGCAGGGTAAATCATAATCGTGTTCATTTTGGCTATCACTATCCTCGTAGTCCAGAGACGGCAAGACAATGTCTAGACAGCATTCCCAGTTTTTTAATGCATTATGGTGATTCTGTAGTATCGGATTTCCCTAACTATTATACGATTGCTAATGAAGGTAGCTTCGTAACCCCGGAACAGTTTATTGATTTTTGTAAAGAGGTTAAAATTGATTTCTACGAACAATATCCACCTAAGCATCTTCTTAGAAGAGACAAGCTAGCAGCTAGCTTTAGGGTAAGAGAGCCTATTTTTAGTACCAGTCGATTAGCACAGCTAGTTAACGATCGATTAGATCGAGCAGGTGTGAACGTTCTTGTAAGGACACAAATTACTAAGGCTAAGAAAAATCCTGGAGGTGGATACTCTGTAATGATAAATGGTGCTAGGTGTATATTTGATAAGGTTATTAATGCAACATACGCCGGCCTGAATACTGTAAATAAGGTGTTTAATGTCCGGCCTCATGAACTACGGTTTGAGGAGACAGTAGTACCAGTATTCAAGTTCAGTCACACACCTGTTGGGCTGACTATAATGGATGGTCCCTATTGTACTATAATGCCTCATGGAAATATTTCGGAAGAGTTTTTACTTTGGCATGTTGATGGCGGAGTTTTATCTCATGCTACTGACATTAAAAATATTCGTAGGGTTGTGTCATCTGATGAAGAGATCGCGGCTCGTATAATTGAGATGTCTGCTGAGTTTATGCCTTTTATGGAGGGCGTGGAATTTCTTTCATTGATGAAAACAGTAAAGACTGTCTATGAGAATAAGTATGATGCAAGAATGTCTGAGGTTCATACGTACGACGACAGTCCGGACTTTATCTCAGTATTATCTGGGAAGATAATGTGTGCACCTCAGATTTCATATCAGGTTCGAGAATTAGTTAGGGGTAAGAAGTATCACAGGAGTATTTTGGTATGATAAAGAATATACTAATTTTTGGTGCATCTGGTTATGTGGCACGTCATTTTAGCGAAAAATATTTTAATCATTATAATATTATTCACTTTGCTAGAGAAGATTTTGATTTTTTGAGACCTGATTTTGAAAAATTGGTTGAAAATTTAATCGAGAAACTTCAACATTTACGGCAACCACGACATGGCGGCGTAGATGGGATTGTGTTTTTGCAAGGAATTAACCCCTCATTTGGAGTAAGTGACATAGATGATAATCAGTTTCATGATATGTTAAGTATAAATTTATCAGTACCACTTCAGGTTATTAGGCAAATTAAAGACTGGATTAATAAAAGTGCATCAATCACATTTATATCATCCATTGCAAGAAAGAAAGGGAGTTATGATCCGAGCTATGCTTCTGCAAAAGCGGGGCTGGTTGGACTTCAGCAGGCTTTGTCAAATCATTTTTCTGATATTCGTTTTAATACGATATCACTCGGGTTGGTTGGGGGATCCCCTGTTCACGAGGGAATGACAGATGATTTTGCCCTTAAACATCTAGATGCCATGGGAGGAAAATTGGTAAAAGTTGATGATGTTTGTAAAGCTATAGGTTTTTTGATAGAATGTGATAGTATTTCTCGCGCGATTATTCCAATTGATAGAGGGTTTAAGTTATGAGTGATCAAAAGATCATAATCTTTGATGGTCCGGACGGGTGTGGAAAGACAAATATCGCAGCTGCGTTGTCAAGACTTCTAGATATTCCCGTTTTTAAGAATGAATTTGAATGGGATCATTTTAATCTTGGCTCAAGTAATGATTATTTTATTAAAGCAATAGAATATCAGCACCCCTACGTGTTATCTTTCTTAAAGCAAACCAGACATTCAGCAATATTTGATAGGGCTCATCCTTCTGAGTTTGCATACTCCCGCGTATTTGAGAGAACAACAAGTTGGAGGGCTTTAAAGATGTGTGATGATATGAGTGCTGAAATGTCTGTAAAAATAATTATTCCCTATCGCACAAATTATGAAAATGTCGATGATGAGTTTGGGGTAAATCCCATAAAGCTAGTAGAGATTGAATCCGAGTATAGAGCATTTGCTAAGTGGACCAAGTGTGATGTAATGTGGTTAAATGTTGATGATGAAGATTTAGATAGGGAAATTAAGGAAATCGTTGATTTTTTGGAGATGGTATAATGAGGGTACTGTTTAGTTATTGGGGATTTTGTGAGAGCTTTGAAGACTGTAACGAACCGAATACACCTGATGGATCTAGATTCACTAGACCGATGTTTGTTAATGCACTTACGATTGCAGGGCACCAGGTAACATCTCTACAAAAAAGAAGAGAGAAAAATGAGTACCCCGGGATTACATATGATCCAGTTGGTTTACCTGATGGTGATATTTTATTTATTGAGTGGCGCTGGAAGACGTGGAAAAATTTTGGTGATACTAAATTTGAGAATGATTATGACAGGCAAATCGAATTATTGCAACACTATCATGGAGAGGTACCCGTCGTAATATGGGACTGTGATATGAAATTGACGTCTGAGGATGAGAATAGGTGGCCTGAGGCTATCATTGCTGACCCTACAATGGACCCTAAGCAACTTACCAGAAAGAGGGCTAGGTTACCATTTTCATCAGATCTGAAATTTTTAGTTGAGCCGTATGAAGACCCGGTTAGGTATGGGTATATCGGGAACAATTACGAGCGAGATGAGATGTTTGAAAAATATTATAATTGTCCCGCAAAATCTCTTAGGCCGGAAGGAATTCAAACATCAGTTTTTGGAAACTGGCTTCTGCGATCTCCGGAGAGAATGTCTCCTGAACATGTAACGAAGAAATTTCGTAATATTGCGTTTATTGATAGGGTTGGGTTTACTGAATCCATGCAGCAGTTGAGAAAATTCATATGTACTACACATATCACAAAGCCAGAGTATGCAAAGAGGGGATTTGTCTCGCCTAGGTATCTTGAGAATATAGCAACATGTACTCCTTCATTGGTACCTTGTGAGTTTATGATGAATAATATTTTAGGAAATAATTGGATGGCATCAAGCTCAGGCAGTGTTGTCAAGGCTGTAAGATATTTGAGATGTCTTTTACCAGAAGATCGTGCTGCGGTTGTTGATGAGCAAAGGTATAATTTGAGAAATAACCTGAATGTTGATGTTAAGCAAACAGTTGAGTTTTTAGAGGGTTTGATAAAATGAAAAAATCAGTATTAATTACTGGAGGTTGTGGCTTTATAGGGGGCAATCTTGTAAAAGCACTATACAATAAGGGATGGGTTGTTGATGTTGTTGATCACAGTGTAGAGATAGATCCGGATATATTTTCCCATGATGGAAAAAATGTGACGAGAATTTGTCCGGCTGCGTTAATGCCAGCGTTACAAAAAAGGGATAGAGAAGACAAAATATTAGTAATAACGTCTGATTTTACTGACGAAAATATTTTGAAGAAAATTTCTAATAAAAAATATGATATAGTTTTTCATATGGCCGCTGAACCCCGAGTGGGGTTTAGTGTTAAAGATCCTGTCTTTACAACTGAAGAGAACTTGTTTAAGACAGTTGTGTTGTTTAAGGCCTGTGCTGATGCTGGTACAAAGGTTGTATTTTCCTCCTCATCAGCAGTTTACGGAAATGCTGATCAACTACCCACCAGCGAAGATTGCAAAAAGAAACCAGCATCCCCATATGCATTGCAGAAGTTACATGCGGAGGATTACGCAAGGTTATTTAGCGACTTGTATGACTTAGATGTTGTATGTCTGAGGTATTTTAACGTATTTGGCCCCGGGGCTCTAGGCAGTTCTCCTTACGCAACGGCAGTTGCTGCATGGTGCCAGGCAATATATGATGGAAACACATTACGAAGTGATGGTGACGGAGAGCAAACGCGGGATCTTGTTTATGTGGATGATATTGTAAGAATTAATATTGCCCTAGGGAAAAGTGCTAAAAACTTTAAAGGCGATTGTTATAATGTTTGTACCGGTAAGTCATATAGCAATAATTACGTATTATCTAGGTTTAGGGAAAAATTTTCTAATTTAGAGATCGTTTCTGCTCCTGCTCGTATTGGAGACGTTAAACATACTTTAGGTGATACCAGTAAGGCAACAAATGATCTTGGATTTGAGGTTGTACATGATTTCGATGATGCTTTAAAGGCAACATGGGCATGGTGGGGATTTTAGGGGAAAAAAATTGCATATTGTCTCTCATTCGTTTAACGACTGCTATAATCAGTTGGCGAAATATTTGTTAACAAGCGGGGAATATGATGTATCCCCTAGAGGCCAGAGGGTTAGAGAATCTTTATGCGTAAGTTTTAAGATTGAAAACCCTAGGGATAGACTAATCTATAATCCGGCGAGAAAATTTTCTTTCACATATGTTATAGCGGAGATGCTTTGGTATATTTCTGGAAATAATAAAACGTCGTGGATATCTCATTATTCTAAATTTTGGAATAAAATATCTGATGATGGTAAGACGGCCAACTCTGCATATGGTGCTAGGATATTTGAGAAAAATGAAAGAATCGCAGGATCCCAATTTATTCAGTGGGATTTTATAAAGGAGGAGTTAAGAAAAGATCCGGATTCTAGAAGGGCAATAATTCATATCCGCGTTCCGGAGGATTCTATAAAGGCAAAGCTTGATGTCCCCTGTACAATATCAATACAATACTTTATAAGATCTGAAAAATTACATTGCATAGTCAATATGAGATCTTCTGACTTAATTTTAGGGATAAGCTACGATATTCCTGCGTTCACATTTATGCAGGAGATGATGGCAAATGAATTGGGGGTTGATGTAGGCTCTTATATGCATGTCAGTAATTCATTGCATGTATACGAGAGACATTTTGATATGCTAGAAAAGATAGCATCAACAGAAAATATTAATAAGTCTTATTCATTAAGTTCAGGAGCTAGAAAACTTAAATTACCACAGGGTGATCTACCCATATATAGTTTAATGCAGTTTGAGGACGCTATGCGAAAAACCACCCATAATAAAACCGCATTAGATTTATTAGATTCATCGATTTGTTTATTCGATGATTATTGGAATGATTGGCTACGAGCGCTAGCAGCGCATAGGGTTCTTAAAAATGGTGATAAACATCTTCACGATAATATATTATATAGGTGTGATCGCTTGAGGGGGTGTTATGAGAGATCCTGAGTTTATAATTTTTACTGGACCAATGTTCGGTTCAAAAACTACTAGAATGCTAGCATGTGTAGACAGGTATAGATACCAGCATAAACTTATTGCAGTATTTAAACCAAAGATAGATGATAGATACGAGACTGATAAAATTAAAACACATTCAGGTTTGTCTATACAGGCGCACTGCGTCGAGTCAGGTTACGAGATTGCTGATATTATAACTAAAATTGAGCTAGCGTCACTTAAGAGAGTTGACGTGATTGCCGTTGATGAAGCTTTTATGATTGAAGGATGCTCGTCGACGCTAATTCAATTGTTTAAAACAGGATACACAATCGTAATTGCGTCGATACAATTATCGGCCACCGGCGAGCCATTTAATGAAATTAAAGATATTCTGCCATGGGGGACAAGAGTTGAGGTTTGTCCAGCAGTATGTTCTAGGACTGGCGAAGATGCATATTATACATTTAGAAAAGTTGAATGTTTGGATAGCATTATGATTGGAGGTTCTGATATGTATGAGGCCAGGTGTTGGTCAAGTCATCCTGGACTGAATTCCTTGGAGAAATTAAATGATAGAGCCATCTAGCGTTGATTGCGTAATATATCATGCTGACTGTACTGACGGCTTTGGGGCAGCCTACGCAGCATGGAAACTTTTAGGAAACAAGGCAGATTATTATGCGTGTAAGCATGGATCAGTCCCACCAGATGTATCGGGTAAAAGAGTTGTAATTCTAGATTTTTCTTTTAATAATGAGATTACAAAAGCAATGATTGACACAGCGGATGGTTTGATAGTCATTGATCATCATAAGTCGGCCATGGTAGAATTGCATGATATTACGGATGCTATATTCAATATGAGTAAATCTGGAGCCATGCTAGCATGGGAATTTTTTCATCCGGGAAAAGAGCCACCAAAGTTTATTTCGTACATAGAGGATCGTGATCTGTGGAAGTGGGAGTTACCATATTCAAAAGAGTTCGCTGCAGCTTTTGATATGGTTCCTTTCGAGTTTGAAGAGTTTGAGAAGTTTGAAGATGACTCTGTTTTTGATGATGCTGTAAAACGAGGAAGTTACATACTGGCGTATTCAAAAACGGTAGTTAAAAAAGTCTCTGAGAAGGCATCACCAAGAAGATTAAACGGAAAGAGCATATTGGTCGTAAATGCTTCACATTGGATGTCGGAAATAGGCGCCAGGCTTTCTCCCGATTGTGATGTTGCAATGATCTGGTATTATGATCATATTGATAAAATGATAAAGGTTAGCTTAAGATCTTTTCATGACACCGTTGATGTCTCCGAGGTCGCAAAGAAATTTGGCGGAGGTGGGCATAAAAAGGCTGCTGGTTTTATACTTCCTGGAGATGCTGTCGTGGATGATATTTTTGACGATGAGGTTAAGAATGAAGAAGTTTAGGCCTGGATGGGATGCGATTTGGCTTAAGTTTGCGCATCTAATATCTGAGAGAAGTTATGATGATCGGTACAAGGTAGGTGCCATTGTAGTTTCGATCGACAATACACAGGTTCTTGCAGTGGGATATAATGGAAATTATTCTGGTGGTCCAAATGAAGCAGACTCAGCTGAACCAGGCAAATCAGGATTTATTCATGCTGAGATTAATGCATTACTTAAGTGCGACTATAATTATCACAAAGTTAAAAAACTATATGTTACACTATCACCGTGCATGATGTGTGCTAAGGCCATTATTAATGCCGGAATCTCAGAGGTGATTTATGATGATGAGTATAGAGATACGGCCGGAATTCAGCTTATGAAGGATACAGGAATTGTCGTTAGGAGAGTAAACAATTATTCTTGACATACTTCTGAATCAGTTTTTACTATAAAAAAATAATTTCTATATTTTCTTTTAGTCCTCCTGTGAAATAAGTATAAATAGCCCAGTATTTTATGGATGTTTTATGAGTAGTATAAAAAACGGTTTATTTAGAGAGTTTGATTTAGAGTATATCATCGAGACTAGCCTAAAGTTACGTAGGCTAAGTGATAGCTCAATTATTCTCGAGAACGCGCTAGCCAACAACGATATTAGTGCATTGTTAATGGAGGAGCTAGAAAGTAAAGACATAGAAAAGCTGAGAAAAACTACTAAGGAAACAAAAAAGGCAGTTGAGCAGATACAGGCTGCCATAGGTGATAAATTACCTAGCCTTAAAGATCCACTAGATAGTCTACACGATGCAATAACTGATTCCCTAAAGTTCGTATCAGAGCTTGATTTAGAAAATCCTGAAGGTATGATGGCAAATATTGGGAGATTTTTTGGATCTAAGGTTGATATTGCATCTTCATTTCAAGCAGTTTTACAAATACAGACAAAAACAAAACAGATAGCAGATTCTTTAGAGCAAGCAATTCCTTTAATATTGAAAAATATTGAAGACCTTATTGATGAGACTCAGCAGGATGTTCCTTTAAGTGAGTTAGCTGGAACAGGTGATATTCCGGATGCTAATAAAATTAAAGGAGGTGTTCAAAAGGCGTTTAAGGCCGGCGGCGGCGGGTTCTTGGGGAAACTTACCGGGTTTTTGAGAAAAGCAGCAGGTAAATCAAAGCTCTTAGCCGGTGTAGTTGATCCGGATTTCGATGAGGTCGCTGATGATTTCATGTTACTTTCAATTATACAAATGAAAGAGTTAGAAACGGCCTTAGGTACAGCTGCAGATGTTGAGATGTTAGATAAGGCTACAACTGAAGATCTTGCCAAGGCAGAGCCTGAAGATTACCAAGCCGTAGCCGCTGATCAAAGCGGATCCGGCGCAGCACCTGAAAATCCTGATAAGGCTGAGCCTAGACCTGATTTTACGCTTGAAGACTTAATGGCACTATTACAAAAAATGAACCCGCCAGCAGCCAAGGAGCTGGAGGCGATGCCTGAAGAAGAGCAGGAGGCCGTCGCGGCAGATGACGTAGAGGAGATAGTTGCGGGTGAGGTCAGCCCGGAGGATGCTGCAGAAGAGGTGTCCGAAGAGGCTGAAGAAGCTGCAGATGCACCAAAGTGGTCAGAGATAGCTAATTCGTTCTTAGATGATCTTAAGTCTAAAGGATTATCCGACAAAGGCGAAGAGTTTATTAAGAGTTATATGACCGACATTATAAACCAACCTGATTTTGAAGAGGCCGTAGGTGCGTCCCTTAAGTTGAAAGAGTCATTATTTATAGGCAGTATTTCTTCATTTTTATTTGAAGAAATAGAATATAAAGATTTAGAAAAGGCATCAAAGGACTCAGCTGAATTTTCATCAGATGAGCAGGCTGCAGCTGTTACTTCACATCTAGCCACCATGATGTCTGATGCCGGCGTAGCAGTTGCCGGCGACCCTGGTGTAGAATTAACTGATGATATCATTGCAGGGATTGGCATTGCCGAAGAAGAGATTCCAAAACCAGAAGTAGGCGAAATTTATAATTTCACTACAGGGAAAAACAAAAAGACTTTTGTAAAGATCAACAGCGAACCAGATGGAGAATGGGTAAGTGCATCTACAGCTGATGGGAAAGGCTCTTTCAAAAAAGCAAAATTTAATGTAAAGATTACGAGACTTGGCGAAAAGACAACCGCTGAAGAAGCGGGGATTAGTGAAAAAGAAGGAGGGGAAGACATGCCAGAAGATCCAGAAGTTGAAAGCTCACCAGAAGAAGAGATTAAAGCGGCGCCTCAGGATGTACCTCCGGGCGTAGCAATTGGCACGGCATTAGAAGATTGGGAACAGTCACTATCTAAGAGTAGCCAAGAGACCATTAACAGAAAAAATAGGTTTCAAGCATTAAAAGACGTTATTAACTCCAGTTTAGAGGGAGCAGCACAACGTACTGCCAAGCATGTTAAGACGGCTATTAAAAAGTGGCGTGCTGAACATGAGGAGACGCTAATAACATCAAAGAGATTTGCGAAGAAGAATTTTGATACACTATCAGAATTAATTCCCCAGCTGGTCGCAGTGATAATGGCAAAAAAGACAGAATCTGCAGGAAATCTAATGACTATAGGAAGCATCCATAGAACAGTTTATAAACATCTGAATAAGAGATTTTATGGAACGAGATATTTATTATCGGAGATATTGGTTTCTAACGATGCCAGATCTAGCAGTATCAAATCTAATGATGTTAGTAGTACTCGACCTACCGGTAATTTTGATCTTACAAATTCAGATAGTGATGATTCTACCATGGCTAGGTGGAGAGAATTAGCCGGATTATGAGGTATAATAAATGAAAATCTCAGAGATAGATCTTACTAGAAAAAACAAGGTAATTCTGCGTAAAGGATTAAAGATCGTACATTCACCTACCGGGTTGGAATATACTGTACTTGATGTATTTAAAGATTCATCAGGAAAAGTAAAAATTAAGCTAGCTCCCCCAGAACAACCTAGGGTAGAGCCGATCACATCTACTACGGTGATGCAAGAAGTTGAGCTAGTAAATAATACCCAAGACGATCAGACAATACACACCACGCCTGAAGATACTGCCGAAGAAGTCATAGATCTGGAGGACGAGGACGTCCTTGTTTTAGATCAAGGAGAATTGAAAGATTATGAGGTTAGATAATGTCTGATGTTATAAAAAGAGAAGTTGTCGCAGCGATAAGGGCCGTTATTAATAAAGACGATGACGTAAGTCAAGTCTCTGAGTCATATGTAGTTCAACCTAGGAAATATGCTTTATCAACAGAGAAGATTGGCGAAAAAACAAAGGGTATGATGATAAAGAGATTTGAGGAAGCTGTTGCAAACCTAAACACAGTTTCAGCGAAGCTTGACACAGCTAATAAAGAAGCTGCTGGAGAGTTTCACTCTGATTTTCGCTCATTAAAATTTGATGAGTCATCGTTACTATCTAGATCTTTTTTGACAGCTATGACCCTGGAGAACATAAGCGACTTAGATTCTAAAATAACGATGGATTCTCTTCCTTTTTTACGTTTAGATAGGGATTTTCAATCTTTTGACAATTGGCAAAGAGATTTTATTGCGTGTGGGAAATGTATAACGGATGGGTTTGTTGCATGCGGATTAAACGTTTATTTAAAGAAATACACAAACATAATCTGCGCCGGCCCAACATTCTCAGTTCCAGTTGGGTTTATGCCTATACTGGTTTTGGCAATTGATCCAATAGTAATATCAAGAAATTTTTCTGCAGATAATTCGCAGTTTATTGCATCAATGATGAAAGAGATAGATTGGGATAAGGTCTCTGATAGAATTAAGAAGTCAGAAAAGTTTTTAAAGATTTTGTGAGGAAACAATGATAAACATACAGTTCTTGAATTCTGTTAGGAATTTAATTAGAGAAGGATTATTGGGCAATGGTTCTCGTGATTTATTTCAAATTACTAGATTAATATCAGAGATTAAAGAAGGATCTTTGGGAGAACATTATATTTTAGAAGAGGCAAGTAATGACGTCTTAGCCATGCTTAAGGGTGCATCTTCAAACAGTAATATGATTATCGTTTTAGAGGGTGAAGAAGAAGATATTTTTGGCGGCGGTGATGACGAAGAAGACGCTGGCGAAGAAGACGCTGACGAAGAAGACGCTGACGAAGAAGGTGCCGATGAGGAAGGTGCCGATGAGGAAGGTACCGATGAGGAAGAGAAAGAAGAAGAGCCGACCGGTCCCGTAGATACAATGTTCGATGCAGCAATATCTGATTTGTATACAGAGTTTGAAGGAAGAGCCATTGATACTGCCTCTGAGGAGAAAGTTGCATATGAAAATAGAGATTATTCAATTTCTCGTATACTGACAGAAGAGGAGCAATTGTTCGACGTTCGTGTTTTTGCTAGGGAGGTCGCAAATTTAATTAACAATTATGAACATTTATTAGACGTGGAGTATTTACTCTATAAAAAAGCTGTAGATTTCATAGAGAAAAAATATGGCCAAATAGTTTCAAATGATTTTATAGATACCCTAAAGAGCGATTATAGTTTATCATTCAGCGACGAGCCGGCCGAAGTTGCAACTCCAGATGCGCAGCAAAAATATGCGATAGGAGCCATGGCCGCGGAGTAATATCACGATGAGCCTTTATGATTTCGAGACAAGAAAATCAATTCATATAAACTTAACAAAATCAACACATTCTGAGCTTAGGGTTATGCTGATAAAGCGAGGTCTTTCTATGCAAGAAGTCTTTGATTCTTTTGCTGGAAAACTATGCTCAGGTGACGATAGGTTATCTTTCATATTGGATGAAATAGAAAGAGAAAAAAGAGAGAAGGTAATAAAGAGAGTTTCAAAATCAGATGAAGAGTCAGTTTATAGATTAATAGAGGAGGATAATTCTTAATGTGGCCTTTTAGTAAATCAGCGAAAAATAAGAAAATAAAGATTTTGACAAAAAGAATTGAAGAGCTTGAGCTTGAGCTTGATAGACTTTCAAAGTTATCTGACATTATTTCATTAGCACAGCATTCATTGGGCGAAGACATGCTTTCAATTATTGCCGTATTGAACGCCGCAGGTGTCCAAGCCGCGAGTGATTATTCAGATCCGGATGATGATGAAGAAGAGGATAAAATTGCAGTTTCGGCTGATGACGATGATACTTATTTAAACTAGAGTAGAGTAGAGAATTAATTTTCTATATATGGAGAATATTATGGTTGAGCAGATGAAAGCTTTCGCAGATAGACATGTTGAGAGATTTGTATCAAGAAAATTTTTAGCGTGGCTAACTGCAACTGGATTATGTGCATATGGGACCGTTACTAGTGATAATTGGACAGCAATAACATTAGCGTATATTGGAACACAGGCGCTGGTTGATATGGCTGTACGTTGGAAGCATGGTCCAAGAGATTAATAATGTCGTGGTTAGCTATTAAATTATTTTTTATGAAGTCGTGGGCTATTTTTAAAAAATATTGGCAAATATTTTTTGGAGTTTCGATATCCGTGCTTTTTTATATTTTTACTAGGGATTCATCAAAGATGGGAACGGTACTCGGGGATGCACATAATTCCCATAAAAAGCAAATGGCTAAAATAGACGAAATAAAGAGTAAAGAGCAAAAAAAAATAGATGTCGTCATTGATTTACACAATGAAAATATTGAAAAAATAGAATTAGAGCACTCTAAAAAAGTCGATAAAATATCTGAAGACAAAGAAAAAAGAAAAGAAGAACTAGGCGAGTTGGGTGATTCAACTGTTACGGATCTAATATCTGATGCTTTAGATATTTCGAATTTAGATGATGAGAAGTAGGGTGAAGTTTTTATCTATTGTTATATCATTTTTAATGATACTGAGTCCTGCATATGCACAGCTAGAGGGTGCAAAAACCGTAACGGCCGGTGATATATGCCCATATTCCGGAACGTTACTGACGTCAACTGCAGCAGCAAAGTTGATTATAA
>Ga0114999_10006799_pt1 | contig 13101 bp, 12 predicted proteins | sample ArcticOcean_MG_C_3_FD_89820 | JGI IMG/M metagenome (GOLD analysis project Ga0114999, IMG submission 89820) | Marine microbial communities from western Arctic Ocean - ArcticOcean_MG_CB8_126 | ecosystem: Environmental > Aquatic > Marine > Oceanic | place: Arctic Ocean: Canada Basin | collected...
TCTGGCATTCGGGGACCTTCAATGCAAATCCCCTGAGTATGACAGCCGGCCTGCTCACCCTTGAACGCCTGATGCCTGACGTCTATGACGACATCAACGGCAGAACGAGTCGACTTGCAGCAGCGCTACAAGGAGTTTTCAACGAAGTCGGACTGACGGCATGTGTCTGTGCCATCGGCTCGCTGTTCCGCATCTACTTTCTCGAGGAGGTTCCGCGAAACTACCGTGAGGCCGCAGGCGACAACACCGCCATGCACCGCTGGCTCTTCCTCAGCCTTCTCAACCGCGACATCTACTGGCGCAACCGCGGCATCAACGCCCTGTCGGTGCCGACGACGGACGAACAGGTCGACCACCTGATAACGACGGTTCGCGAAGTGCTGACTGAGGCGCTGTAACGGCTGACATTCCTTATGTCAGTCGGCACTTGCGGTCATCCGCGGCCTGGTTGCCGCTACTAGAAGCGCACCTGCGTCCATAGGTACAGGCGGTCGTCTAAGCCGGCTATCATGGACGTGGGGGGCAATGTTTTCGAGCTTACAGGTCATGCACACGAGCAAAATTCTGCAGGCGAGTCATTTCGCGTATCGCAGCCGCGGTCCGGACGGGGTCATGACTCCGAGTCCGGGCTTCGAGACCTTGTGCCCTGACTACCATGCCCTGGATCGACTCGGCATTGTGGCCCTTCCGTTCGAAGCCCCCATGCAGCACGCGAGCCTGGGGATTCTGGCCTGGACCACCGCGTTTTACGACGCGCTGCGCGCCGAAAGTCACGGCGGCTTCTTCAATTACCCACAACACTACGTCTTCTATGCAACGGACAACCGGGGAACCCTTGTTACAAAGAGTGAGAGCCTTACGGACGAGGCGGTTGGCAGCTGGGGCCACCTCGATGTCTGGCCGGATTGCAAACAAGTTGAGTCCCCTAACTCGGTCAACGGGATTGTGGCGAGGTTGTTCGATTTCGAGATCAACCGTCTGTTGTGGCCTCGTCCAATGTCCTCGGTTGGTGATGAGCCGAGACTGCCAGAGTATGTAAGGCGCATGCTGCTGACTCGGCTCAAGGGTGTCTACCTCTACGACAGCGACTCGCCAACCGTCGAGATCCATGCTCGAGAACCCGTGATGCGCCTGGCGCGCGAAGCTCGCGAGCAGGCTGGCTTGCGTGCCTTCGACGACGCTGCAGAGCGCTCCGTCGAGGCCTATGAGCAAATCGATGTCGACCAATTTCTCGACACCTACCTCGGTTCCGTCTTCGAAGAGTCCTGATTCCTGCATGAAGCGTCGCGGCAGAAACCCTCCAGCAGAGTCGTCAGCGGGATCCTCGGCGTAAGCTGGAGCAAGAGTCTGTAACATGAATGGAGTTGATGCAGTCGTGATCACTCTGGCTCTGCTACTGCAGGGACCGGGAATCGGGGGCGATGCCCGAGACATGGCCTCACAACACAACGCGCTCATTGCGGCCGGTGGAGTGGTGCTGGCCGCCGGCGCCTATGTTGCGGCTGACGATCTACGCAGCGAGCTGGATGGCCCCATGCACGGCCCCTCCAGACTCACGGACGTGTATGGTAGCGGTTCCTTCAACTTGCCAGCTTCGTTGAGTATCTGGGCACTCGGTGAGGTCGGAAACAGGGAGGGCCTTCGTGACTTGGGTGCCGATCTCACCAGGACCCTGACACTGACTCAGTTCGCCGTTGCCCCGATTAAACTCGCGACGCGGCGGCGCCGACCGGACGGCTCCAGCCTCCGTTCATTCCCATCTGGGCACACGGCCAGCGCTTTCGCGGCAGCCCGGCTGATTCAGCGTAGATACGACATGCGCTGGGCGTGGCCGCTCTACATCCTGGGGGCTTGTACCGGGGCAGGCCGCGTCGCCGGTGGGCATCACTATGTGTCGGACGTTGTCATGGGCGCAGCCACCGGGATCATCGTTGGCAGTTCGGTCAAACTCCGTGGCGATGAAGCTCCCCCTGCTTATACTGGTACAGATAGAGTTACCATTGTTCCCAAGGTGACGCCAGGTGGTGGATCCCTGCGCCTGACGATGAGGTTATAAGGGCCAGTGTTAAACGAACGTCAATGCGGTGCCGCTGTGGCGGGCCAGCATATTAGCGCTTCCGCGATGTTACGAGCGTGTTCGCGTTCACGGGCGTCGCCACTGTACTGTTGCTGAGCTTCGCCTCATCGATGGTGCTGGTCTGGTGTATCGCGCTGGTCATGGGTCAACAGGAAGTGGATCTGTAGCAAGAACCACTCGCACCCGGGACCTTTCCCGAGCTCGAGAATTGTCAGTTAAACAGCCGCAAGAAGGGCTTCTGCGTCTTTTTTGCCCATTTTCCTGACCTCTGCCAGCGCCTGCCGATTGCTGCCGCGTGGTGCCGACCTTCCGGATTCCCAGAAGACGACCGTGGTTGTGCTTACACCCACCAACTGACCGAGCTGGGCCTGAGACAGCTTCAGACGTTTTCGGTGGTTCCTGATCGACGTCGGGCTGACTCGTACCGCCCTGCCATTTTCGGCAACGGCCTCGGCCCCTTTGACCGTTGTCCCTGCCCGCCGCAAGGCCGTTAGAGCTTTCTCCAAACTTGCTAGTTGAGTGCGTAGAGCCTTGATACCGTTCTTAAGGTCTTTGATCTGTTTGGTCTGGAAACTTGTGGCTGTTTTCATCTCCTTGCGCGCGAGGCGACGAATCTCGTCCCGGAGGACCGCAGCAATATCTGGCATGTGATCGAATCTCCTCTGGCTTGTAGCGAGTATAGCAGTAGTCGGTGACAAGTGGTCCAGCAAACTGCATCAATAATATACAAATTCCCTCTAAAACAGCCAAAACTGTAACCCATGAGTCGACTTGAGAACGGGCGCTGTTTGCTGCAAATTCGACGGACGGTGTTAGAGAATTCATTTAACTATCCCAGTACGCACATCCGCTATCTGGAGCGCGGAAATCATGAGTAGCCGCAACGACTATATCGATGAGAAACTCTACGACTATATCCTGGACGTCTCGTTACGAGACCTGCCCGTACTGGCTCGCCTGCGTGCAGAGACCGCGCAAATGCCAAATGGGCTGATGCAGATCTCTCCTGATCAGGGGCAACTGATGGGCCTCCTGGTCAAGTTGATAGGAGCGCGTAAGATCATAGAGGTCGGTTGTTTCACCGGTTACAGCAGTTGCGCGATGGCCCTCGCCCTGCCCGATGACGGCAGGCTGATAACGTGCGACGTGAGCGAGGAGTTCACCGCCGTGGCACAACGCTATTGGCGCGAAGCCGGAGTGTCTGACAAGATCGATTTGCGGTTGGGTTCGGCAGTGGAGACGCTGGCGGGAATGGTAACAAGTGAGCCCGGAACCTTTGACCTGGCCTTCATCGACGCCGACAAACCCAATTACGGGGCTTACGTTGAAAGCTGCCTGCTATTACTCCGGACCGGCGGCCTCATGTTGATCGACAATGTGCTCTGGCAAGGGCGTGTGGCTGACGCCGCCGTTGAGGACGAATCAACCGTTGCAATCCGCGCGCTCAATGGCGCCCTGCTAAACGACGAACGCATCGACCTCTCTCTGCTGTCCATCGGCGACGGGCTGACACTGGCGCGCAAGCGCTAGCAGGCTAATCCAGTACGTCGCTGTGCTCGACCTGGAATACCTGGGAGTGCAGGTTGGCCAGCCACTGTTTGCCATCCTGCGTCGCCTGCAGGTAGCGGGTCGCGGGCCGGATGTATGGACTGACCTCCTTCCAGAAAAAGCTGGCATACCCTCGGCGCATGTCGTGGGAGTTTTTGTACCCCGCCTTGGCGTTGGCTCCTGTTTCCTCAAACTCGTAGTACAGGGCCGGGATTTTTCGGAGATAGTCGGGGTCTCCCAGCTGTCCTATGAAATCTGCGGCTCGGAGAAGACCGGCGTAACTGTCGGTATCCTTGTAGTCCGGATTGTCGGGCACCGGAAACCGGGTCATTTCGATGTAAGACGCGATGATCTCAGGATCGATGTCGAGCAGGACAGTGCCGCCAAAGCGCTCACGGACGAATTGCTTGCTGCGATCGACGTGATAAGCCGTCAACGACGCATCCGTTGCACTCTCCGGCAGTGTGATGGTTTCGTCGCCCACTCCTGTCGCGTACGTGCCGTCCCGGTCGAGCCTGCAAACACCGCGGACGTAGCCAATGTCATGGCACAGAAGGGCGGTGATGAAATGCGCCCAGTCTCGCGGTGACACACCACCGGCCGTCAGGTGCTTGCCGATCAGAATCTGCTGACCCACTGTGGTCACCAGCATCGTGTGCTCAATGTCGTGATAGAGCATGTCAGAGTTGGCGATGTTTTCCAGTGCGAAGCGCCCGACCCAGTTGACTAACTCACTGTACGAGGATTCGAGCTCGCCGAAGGCATCCTTGTAGTCGGCCGAGAGGCTCTGGCCGAACCGCTTTATCGTCAGGTATTTGAAATTGAATAACATGGGCTACCTTCAGTAATTTGCCTCGTAATTTGTAGGAATCGACAGTACGGGGTAATCTAGGGCGTTTGGACGCCTTGCGCCATCGTTATCTGCCCAGGTCAGGCTTCGGTCGCAATGGGGGTACAAGGCAAATAACTTTGTAGCTTTGGAAGGATCGCATGAACTACATTGACGCTCACGTACATGTTTGGACGGACGATTACCAGCGTTTTCCTGTCGCCGAGGAGCACACTCAAGGCTCTGCTGTACCTCTTGCCTTTCTGCCCGAGGATATCCTAGGTGAGGCGAACCCCTGTGGCGTCGATCGGGTCGTGCTCGTGCAGTCACAATGCTATGAAACCGACAACTCATACATGCTGCACGTCATGGAGGAGCATCAAGGTGTGTTCGCTGGCATCGGCATCATCGATTCCACCGTGAGCGAGCCAGACCTAGAGATGGTCCGGTTGAAGGAGCAGGGGGTCAGAGGATTTCGCGTCTATCAGGGGCAGCCGGCCCACTCATGGCTGGATGGCCCCGGCTTTGAGCGCATGTTTCGAGCCGGCGCGGAACACGAACTGGCGATCTGTCCGCTCATCGACCCCGAAGCCCTGCCAGCTCTTGGACGACAGTGCGCGCGGTTCCCCGAGACGCCCGTCATCATTGATCACTTGGCGCACATTGGCGTGGATGGTGAGTTTCGCGCCGACGATGTGTCATCCCTGTGCGCCTTGGCCCGCTTTCCCAGAGTCATGGTTAAGGTCTCCGCGTTCTATGCTTTTGGGGGCAAGCAGCCGCCCTACGAGGACCTGGGGCCACTGATTCGCCAGGTAGTTGACTCCTTTGGTGCCGAGCGCTTGATGTGGGCCAGTGACTGTCCCTATCAGGTCGCCGGCCAACACACCTACGAGGACAGCGTCAGCCTGATCAACGAGCGCTTGGATTTCCTCTCCGACTCCGATCGAGACCAGATCCTGCGCGGGACCGCGGAGCAGTTCTTCTTCGCGCCCAGGAGTTAGCCTCGGGTTGAATCGCGCTGTTCAATGACGTAGCGTACGCTGATTGATTCCTGCTGGAGATCTCGAAAACTCAAACAGATTGGGCCACCGTCTAGGTTTACGGCTGGCCGGTCATTGGAGCGCCCCCATGGCTCGTGTTGTCTATTTCAACGGTGACTTTATCCCCGAAATCGAAGCGCGCATCTCGATCTTCGATTCTGCCTTGATGGTTGGAGACATGGTCTTCGAGATGACGAGGACCTTCCACCAAAAGCCGTTCCGCCTGCGAAGTCACCTGGAACGCCTGTACGCGTCGCTCGATTACGCACGGATCGACTGCGGACTCACCATAGACGAGATGGAGGCAGCGACCCACGAGACCATCGAACGCAATCTGCCCAGCTTCGAGGACTTCGACATCCAGATCATGCACGACGTCACTCGCGGCGCCCTGGACCTGTATGAAACATTGGTGCGAGAAGGAACGCGGCCGATCGTTTCGATTAATGTGTTGCCTCTTGTCAGGCACGTCGGCCGCTCGGCAGACGCCTATGAGTCGGGCTCTCACTTCGTCATTACCCCACAACTGTCCGTACCCGCTCGGTACATCGACCCCAAAGCCAAGAACCGCAGCCGCATATACTACAAGATCGCAGAGTTGCAGGCGGGGCAGATCGAGGCCGGTGCCCAGGCGCTATTGCGAGACGAACGTGGCTTCATCACCGAGGGAACGGGCAACAACTTCTTCATGGTGCGCGACGGAGAGATTCTCACGCCAAAGCCACACGACATTCTGCGCGGCGTGTCGCGCGGGTTCTGCATGGAATTGGCACGCAAGCTGGGCATTCCTGTGGTTGAGGCGGACATCGACCCCTATGATGTGCGTGAGGCCGATGAAGCCTGGTACACCAGCACCACCGTGTGCATGGTGCCGATCACCCGTTTCGACATGCGCCCGGTTGGAGACGGCGCCCCTGGTCCCGTCTATCAGAAGCTGTTGACCGCCTGGTCGGAGGAGGTTGGCGTCGACATACCCGGGCAGGCTCGGGAATACGCCAAGATTGTCGACACCTGGACTCCCTGACGACCGCTAACCAAGGCGCGACCCGCCGACAGGAGAATGTCCATGAATGCTTGCTGGGATAGTACTCGCCACCACCCACTCGTGACCATCGCTCTTGTTTTGAGTCTGAGCATCTCGGGCGTTGGCGCGATCGAGATCCATGTGTCGCCTTCGGGCAACGATGCCGATCCCGGGACGGCAGAGGCTCCGCTGCTCACCCTGACCAAAGCCCGGGACGTGGTCCGGGCGCAGCGTCAAGCGGGCGCCGATGCGGGATCCCCGGTCGTCGTCAATCTACATGGCGGCACCTACCGGATCAGCCAGACTCTGGAGCTGACGGCCGCTGACGCGGGGACGGCGCAGGCTCCAGTGATCTGGCAAGCTGTTGTCAGCAGTGGCGAGGTTCGTTTCGTCGGCGGTGTTACGCTGACCTCGTGGCAGCCCGTTGACGCTAAGAAAATTCTGGATCGACTCACACCCACAGCACGCGAGCAAGTGCTACAGCTTGACCTCAAAGCGGTCGGCGTCACTGACTTCGGGATGCCGACACCGGCCGGCGGTCAGCGCGCCGAGCTGATCTACAACACCCAGTACATGACGCTTGCCCGTTACCCGAACGGGGACGACTGGTTGAACATCAAGTCGATCCCGCAAGGGGGAACACTCGTCGAGTCAGGGATAGACCACCACTACGGACGCTTCGGGTACGAGGACCCACGGCCAGCAACCTGGGCGGATACCCGGGACCTGTACGTGCACGGCTACTGGGTTCACGACTGGAGGGACGAGTACCATCGCGTCGAAACACTGGATCTGGAGAACAAGGAGATCTGGCCCGAGGCACCCCTTCACGGGTACGGCTACCGGGAAGGCGCCCGCTACTACTTCCTCAACGTGTTGGAAGAGCTCGATTCACCCGGGGAATGGTTCGTGAATCGTGACAGCGGCATCCTCTACTTCTGGCCGCCCGCTGACATCGAAGAAGCAGAGGTCAGCTTCCCGCAACTCGATCAGCCGATGCTCGTGCTCACGGATACCCGCCACGTGTCGATCCGAGGGATCATTTTCGAAAGCTCGCGGGACAAGGCCATCATCATCGGCGGCGGCGACCATAACGAGATTGCCGGCTGCACGATCCGCAACTTCGGTGGCTCAACCGCAATAGAAATCAGCGGCACTCAGAACACGATCCGCAGTTGCGACGTCTATGAACTCGCTGGTACTGGAATCTACCTGGGCGGCGGCGACCGTCAGACGCTAACGCCGGCCAACAACTCCGCCATCAACAACAATATCCATCACATGGGACGCGTGTACCGCACCTACCACGGCGCTTTCAGCCTGCATGGTGTCGGCAACCGCATCAGTCATTGCTGGATACACCATGTGCCGCATCAGGCCATCGGTTACAGCGGCAACGACCACATAATCGAGTACTGCGATTTCGAGTACATTGCCGAGGAGACCGGGGACGTCGGCGCCACCTACACGGGGGCCGACTGGACCTTCATGGGCCACGAGTTCCGCTACAACTACTTCCACAACATTCACGGTCCGGGCAACATCGGCAGCTTCACCATCTACCCGGACCTGCCCTGCGGTGGCATCAACCTGCACCACAATATTTTCTACGACGTCGATCAGGTCTTCCACACCAACAGCGGCCGCGCCATGGTCATCGAGAACAACCTGTTCCTGAGGTCCGGCCGCGGCATGAGTTTCGGTGTGTGGAGTGACTCCACCAAATTCATGGAGGGGGGCGACTGGAAAATGGTCGAAAACCTGCACGCGGTCCCCTTCGATCAGCCGCCGTACAGCACCCGCTACCCTACCCTGCTGACCCTGGCCGCCGACTTCGCGCTGGGCACGGACCACATTCTGCAACGCGAGTTGCCCAAGGACAACCTGGTGCGGCGCAACGTCAGTTGGGGGGGCCGCTTTCTGCTCTTGAGCGTACCGGCAAGTCTTGAGCACGTACGGGTGGAGGACAACCTGATCGCCGATGACGACATATTCGCCGGCTCGATCGATGGTACCACAGAGAGCAAGACCTACGCCAACGGCGACTCGACCATCGCCGCGGTGTTGAGTGAACGCGGCAACATCATCGTCGAAGGCGACCCCGGCTTTGGCGGCCTGCTGACCCAGGATTTCCAGCTGGCCGCTGACTCACCCGCCTGGAAACTCGGCTTCGAACCGATCCCCTTCCACGAGATGGGACTGTACGTTGACGAGTACCGTCTCACATTGCCTCAGCGCTCGGCCACCCCACTGATCACGCCACCGTCCCACGCCTTTGCCAATGAACTCGAGGTTGAGCTCACACCAACACCGGTGCCGGGCCAACCGAATGTCGTGGTCCGTTACACACTGGACGGCAGCGCTCCGAGCACGACGTCGGCAATCTACTCAGAGCCGATCCGCATCTCCCGGAACACGGCCCTGAATGCAGCCGCCTTCTATGGCGAAGGCGCCGGGGGAACACGGTCAAAAACGGTCACAGAGACGTACGAAGTCGTTGAGCTCGCAGCGGGGTCCGTCTACCTGAGTGATCTGGCCGCGCTTGAGGTCACCACCTATCCGGGATGCTGGGCAAGAGATAGTAACTATCTGGGTGGGCTCATCGAGCTTGGGGGCATGAACTATGGCAAGGGTCTTCTCGTTCATCCGCGTCAGCTTGAGGATGGCGAGATGGGCGGCAGTGTGGTGTACCAACTAAACAGTTCGCTGGCAGCAAGCGGTTTTTCCGCCCTCATCGGCATCGACGACTCGATGATCGGTTTCCACCTGGGCTCCTCCGCATTCATCGTCGAGATTCTGCGCCACGACCGTTGGGAGCGTGTGTTCGAAAGCGACGTCTTCCATGTGGGTGATCCGCCGGCGAGGATCGATGTGGATATAACCGGCGCCGATCAACTGCGTCTGATCACCACGGATGGCGGCGACGGCATCGCCTGCGATCATGCCGTGTGGGGTCTTGCGTCGGTACATTGAGCGCGCGTCACGAGAATAGCGGATGCACGCTTATGAATGGGTTCGGGGTATTCTGGCGACTACATGTAGCTGAGAATGCGGCCGCGCTCACCGATCGTCCAGAAGATGAAACCCCAGACCCCGTTCAAGGTGACCTCGCCGATGATGAGTCCGAAGAAGAACGGCTTGAAACGCTGAAACAGTGCCGCGCCGCCGTAGCGCATGATGCTCAGCTTGAGCAGCCAGGCAACCAGCGAGGCGAACCAGATGTGGCCAGCCAACCAACCGACGCTGATGGCGAAGCCGAGGGGATGTAGCGGCCACCAGAACCAGCGGTGCTGGGCCAGCGACAACAACCCCGAGCCTAGCGCGCCGATCCCCTTGAACAGCCAGCCCCGCATGTTGGCTTCGGGGGGATCGATCATCAGGGGTGCGATGTTCGGCCAGCCATGACCGCCAGCCCAGTTGATGTGGCTGAGGTTGATGGCGCCGTAGGTGTGGCACACGTACAGCGTCATGAAGGCGGCCCCAACAAAACTGCAGGCAAGGGCGATCATCATGCCCCAGAACAGGCGAGTCTTCGAACCGATAATGTTCTCCGCCAGCTTGAGCCCGTGCATACAGGCGACCATCGGTGAGGTCCGCGACTCGCCCTGCCAGATAAAGCTGAAATCGAGGGCAACCAACCCCTGCCCTCCCAGCGCCGAGGTGCCGAATCCGGAAATAATGAAGTAGGCCGGCACCACCGGACTTCTCGCCGTGGCGACCCCGGCCGTGGTCACCGCTCGCGCCACCCATATGAAAAACAGCAGGCTGATGATGACGAGAACCGGCACAAAAAGAGCGGGCACCCCCGAGCACCACAGCCAGAAACAGACAAAGGTCAGACTGAGAAAAAAGCCTATTACGGCGGTGCGGTAGCGCAGCAGTTCCTGACTGTCATCCATACCCTGTTTGGGGTCCCAGGCTTTGCGAAACACATCCACCAGGTGACGCCGCGCTGACCACAGACCGAAGAGGACGAAGACGATGACGGCACCCGTTGCCTGGTGCGTCAGATCGGCCGACTGTGAACCCTCGTACGCACTGAGCTTCTCGGTGCTGGATATGCCCAGGACGTTGAAGACCCCCTCCTCCATCTTGCAGAAGATGAAAAAGAACCAGATGCTGAAACTGATCTCGAGATTGACCAGGTAGAAAAAGCCAACCCAGGCATAGCTGAAGGCGATCGGAAAGCTGATCGTTTCACGGAACAGACTGAACCCGGGCCACCAGAAACTGATCTCGGGTACGGCCGGAAAGAAATGGTGCAGCCCGGTCAGGCTGAAGAAAAACATCGGCAACGCAAAGCCGATCCACATGAGCTTGTTGCGGAACAACGGCGCCACCGTGCTCAGCGCCCCGTCACCCTTCTCAATCATCGCCTGTGGCAGCTGCATCATCGGGTAAGCAAGGCGTTCGTGTACTGACCACTGCCGATGCAGGATGGAACTGACGCAGAACAGCATAAACGACATGGCCATGATCAGGGCGAACCAGTAGGCCAGGGGCTCGATCCACACGGGCCAGTTGATTGTCGCCCCCTGGGGCAGCCCCTCGTAGTAGTGTTGGATCGCCCGCAGGTCCTGAGGCACCATCCATGATGGAATGTTGTCGTGAAAGAGCTCGGCAAAGCGGTTTTCGGGGGTGGCGTAGTAAAACGGATAAACCATTGTGCCAAGCAGGAAGAACATGAGCCCCCAGGTCGGCACCGTGACGGACATCAGCAGCATACAGTAGACGAGGACGAGATCGGCTCGTGACAGCGTAAAGGTCCGTCGTACCAGTCCGAAGAGGACGTTGACGACCAGGATGACCAGGAAGAAGAAAATGGCGCCCTGCGAGGAGGCGTTGAACCCCATGCGGAAGTATTCGAGGGCAAGCCCGTAGGGCGCAGCCAGACCGACGGCCAGACTCATGACCGCGCCAATCAAAAGACCTCTGAGAGAAAATGGTGATCGGCTCAAGTGCGGATCCGGCGGATTGTCATCTTGTGTGGAGAGGGAATCCCATCGTCGTCATGCGGGCAGGTGCAGAAAATAGAACATGCCAGGACCCACAGCGAATCGGCGCGCTGTGGGCATGTCGTCAGCCATTGGACCACGGGGTCCGGGTCTTGCCTATTATATGCGGACCCGCAGGCTGTAAACCGACCAGCGTATTGAATGTGACCAGCACTCGAATACGGCAGCAGGCGGCGCAATCTGCCTTCCGCTTGCCGCCTGACGCAGGTACGAAATCGACTATGACAGAAGACGAAGCAGAATCGACAGGCGATCAGCCCACGGCGCTGTTGATCATCCCGGGAGGAGGAGGCAAGGCCGAAAAGGCCCTGGCGAAATTCCTCCAGATGATCCTGGAGTGCAGCTTCAATTCGGTGACCGAGGCCGGCGCCTACCGCCTCGAGGCCGACAGGCTCGGTTCAGGACTGACCTTCGCTGCCAGCATCAGCGACGATGGCTGGAGCTGTGAATGGCGACTTCCCTGGCAGGCAACCGGAATCGACCCCACGAATCTCGAGCGGTTACTCTTCAACATCGGTGTCAGAAAAACGGGCGCGAACGGCGGCTGGGTCGTCTGGGAAGGAACAGGCGTACAGAATTACGTCGTCAACAACGCCGGAAATCTGGTAATGATCACAGATTGACCCCGACTCAGATCCGCTCCAAATACTTCGCGCAGCCCACTCCCTTATCGCTCCAACTTCTACGTTAACAAGATCTTACACGATATGGCTTCATGGTGACCTGAATCACGGAATTCAGCTCTTCAGGAACCGATACTTATGAGTAAGACTTAATATCTTTTGGTTTTCAAGATATCATCAAAGGAGGAGTCATGAGGCGCTATATGATTCTCACTGTGGTTCTCTGTTTCCCCCTTGCCATATCGTTGTTCGCCTGTGGAGCGGACGGAGGTTCGTCGCCGAATAGCGGATCCGCGCCGGAGCCATCGTCGGCCAGTGCCGGTGCGGCGATTGTGGCGATTTTCAGCCAGGGAAGTGACGCATCCCCTAGCGCCAATCCCCTCGCAGCATTGAACAGTACCTGCACCTCCATCGGTGCAGGTACCCCTGGGGTCTCCTCCAGTGATCTAGGAACGCCAGGGATCTACGGGACTGTGGGACAGCAGGTGACCGTGGCGGCCACGGATTTTTGCACCAATCCATCCACCAGCATTGCGAATGCCGGCGACCTTCTCTTTGCCAGCTACGAAATCACGGGATCATTGACAGCCTCGTGCTCTGATGGCTCCAATGTGAGTATCACCGGAGGAAGTGGGGTCTGGCGGGAAACCGATACCCACTCTCCAGAAATCTATGGCTCCTTCGTGGCGGCTGGCGATAGCTTGAACTGCACGATCTTCCTGCAGAAAAACGATGAGGGGATTGTCGATTCCAGCCAGTGTTCAGACAGCTCCGGCGCGATCGTTGATGTCATCAGTCCCATCACATGCACTATCAATTGAAATACCGGAGCCTAGGTCGGATAAGTGGCATTACCGATGGTCAACCCGTGCGTGTCGTCGTGGGCGACCTGAAACCACGCAACACAAACCCGGCGAGACCGCGAACACCGTTCCATCCCTCACA
>Ga0114999_10006801_pt1 | contig 13099 bp, 13 predicted proteins | sample ArcticOcean_MG_C_3_FD_89820 | JGI IMG/M metagenome (GOLD analysis project Ga0114999, IMG submission 89820) | Marine microbial communities from western Arctic Ocean - ArcticOcean_MG_CB8_126 | ecosystem: Environmental > Aquatic > Marine > Oceanic | place: Arctic Ocean: Canada Basin | collected...
TAATTAAATGACTAAATGGTGCACTACTTATATCACGCATACATCGAACAAATTCATGAGCCATACTAGGTGCCATTAATGCATCAATAACTAGCAAACTACCATCACTTACCAAAAATCCTGCATTACTGATCCCCCAGCCACCATTCCATTGCAAATAAGCAAACAAATTATTGCTGACTTCAACTGGCCCAGTTTCAAATTTTGGCATAGAGCGGTATGTAGTCATCTCAATCCTTTTTGCAGAAATTCATAAAACAAACTAAATCTATGTTGTACTAGTCAACCATCCAAATTTCTGTGGTTTCCGCTTAGCGTCAGGAGCTATTGGTACATTAATTAATGAAGGGCCACCAAGTTTGAATGCATCAGCTAAAGCTGCATTCAATTCATCAATAGTTTCTGCTTGATATCCTTTACCACCTAAACCTTCCATCATTAAGTCATATCGCGCACCTGGACTCATCGCACCGGGTGGAACTGTACCACTGTCAATTTGTTCTTGAGTATGTCCACCAATACCACCATTGTTAAAAACAACCCAAGTAATAGGAAGGTTATAGCGGACTGCAACTTCACATTCTGTGCCGGCAAAACCAAAAGCTCCATCACCTTGCAAACATAATACTCGGCGATCAGGATATTCAACCTGAGCCGCTATAGCAAAACCATGTCCAAGCCCCATCGATCCAAACGAACCTGCATCTAATCGAGTCCTTGCCTCGTAATTATTTAATACTGTTCGACTAATATCCATTGTCGATGCACCTTCAGCAACAATTATTGCATCACGTTCTAACGCATCATCAATTGACTTGAGAGCTGGGTAATACTGCAAAGGAGTAGAATGATCATCATACATTGCTTGTATAGCCTCAGCATTTTGGCGTGCTTCAGCACGAACAGATTGTAACCATTCCGAATCTTGAGGGAATTCCCAGGGATCTTGATCGAGTACATCAAGCATTTGTCCAAGTGTTTGTTTAGCATCACCAATAAGTGCAACTTCAGTATCAACATTAACACCTATTTCTTCAGGATTAAAATCTAGTTGTACCACTCGGACATCAGGTCTAAATCTTGGAGGCAATCCGAAATGCAACATCCAATTCAAGCGAGCACCCGCGAGAAAAATTAAATCAGTGTTTGATAATACAAACGATCTTGCAGCTGCAGATGCTAGCTCATGATCGTCAGGAATTATTCCTTTAGCCATAGGCATTGCTAAATAAGGAATACCTGTTTTCTCAACAAATTGTCGCATCTCAGCTTCGGCTCTAGATGCAGCAATACCTTTCCCAAAGATAATGAGTGGTTGTTCAGCAGTTTTGATCGCTTCTATAGCTGCACGGACATCATTAGGATCAGACATTAACCGTGGAGGATCAGGTACTCTTGCTGCCCATTGAACATCTGATTCTTCTACTTCAGCTGTGATGATATCACCAGGTAAATCCAAATATGAAGGCCCAGGAACACCCATTAGTGATTTCTTAACTGCCTCGGCAATATAAATGGGAAGTCTTTCTGCTTTCTCTACTCTTTTTGCATATTTAGCATAGGGAGCCATGGCAGCCACTTGTTCAGCTTCCTGGAAAAAACCCATATCAACACCATTAGCTTCACCAGCTCCACCTAAGAGTAATAACGGCCATCGATTAGACCAAGCATTTGCAAATGCACCAACTGCATTTAATGCACCCGGACCAGAGACTACAAGAGCAGCACCAATACGACCACTTAAATAAGAACTAGCTTGCGCTGCATAAGTTGCAGGCATCTCGTGACGCATTCCAATATAATTAATGCCTTCACGTTGTGATGAATCAGCAATGATATTTACTGGAATTCCTACTACTCCATACATGTTCTCTACACCTTGAGTTTTGAGTGCTTTTGCAATTATTTGATGTCCACTTATCTTAGCCAAGATAACCCCCTCTTATTGTTAAAGATTTTTCAAACTACTCACATTTAAATTCAGTTTACACGTCTACAGATTAGGGCATCTTATGCCCCAACAAAAGAATATTAATCAATTAATTCAAAAAAAGGTAACGTTATTTCATCATTCATTTTTTGGAATACAATTTGTACCTTCATTCCAATCTTAATTTTTGATGGACTTATATTCAGAATATTAGTAACTAACCGTGGACCTTCATTTAATTCGACGACCACTGTTGCTAGAGGAGTACGCCCCCGAAACGCAGAGTGCGTTGGTTGATGTGTTACAACGTAACTAAAAATTTCTCCCATGCCACTCATTAATTCCCATGTATGATCAAAAGATTGACATTGAGAACACATTGGATTCGGTGGATATCGCAAGGCAGTACAGTTAGAACATTTTTGTATTCGCAACTCATTTTTCGATAACGATTCCCAAAATAAAGAATGCTCAACTTCAATCACAGGCATTAAGAGTGGTTCGGGAATCATAATATCTTTTTGTTTATCCATAGTTATCTGGCTCCAATACTACAGCACCAGTGCCTATACCTGTATCCACAAAAGAAAAGTCTACATCCAGTACCTGAGCTGTTGATGTTCCTCTAACTTGACGAACTCCCTCTAATAACTGGTTCATACCTTGCATGTATGCCTCTGATAAATGCCCACCTGAAGTATTCACTGGCAAGATACCGCCATCCCAACTCATTTGACCTGATTCAACAAAATCACCACCCTCGCCACGTGCAACAAACCCGTAATCTTCTAAAGCAAAAATAACAAAAGGAGAAAAATGATCATATATTTGGGCAACGCTTATATCAGATGGAGCAATTTTAGCTTGAGACCATAAACGAGGTGCAATAAATTTTGCCGCAGTATCAGTATAGTCTCGAGAAGATGCGTATGCATGTTGAGCTGCTGCTCGCACTACTGCAGGTGGCTGACGAAGTGATTTTGCTCTATCCAAGGATGTTAAAATTATCGCACCACCACCATCAGTCTCCAAGCAACAATCAAACAACCTAAAAGGTTCTACAACAAAGCGAGATTCTTGGTGATCTTCAATTGTTAAAGAGCGACCAAAAAAGGTGGCACGAGGATTACGATTAGCATGAAAACGCTCTGTAACAGATACCATCCCAAAATGACGACTAGTTATTCCAGTTTCGTACATCCGACGTTGCGTCATCATAGCTAAACCATGTTGGGGTGTTAGTAGTCCAAAAGGTTCGGAAAATGCACTCAACCCTTGCCCGCGCCTACCAGTCACAGCACCACTACCATATCTTCTTCCAGAACGGCCATTAACACCACGATATATAACAATTATCTCTGCCAAATTTGAACGAATCGCAGCACATGCACTTGCAACGAGTGCTGCACCAACATTACCTGCCTGACTAATATCACCAAACCAATTGAGGTTTTTAATACCCAAATTCTCTGCAACAATGGCTTCACTCGAAGTATCTACAGACCAGCGCATTAACCCGTCAACTTCATGAGGATCAATGCCTGCATCTTTTAATGCAGCCACAATAGCCTCTAAAGTCAAAACCAACTCTGACCGCCCAGATGCTCTCGAGTATTCTGTTTCACCAATTCCTGCAATAGCGACTTTACTTTGATCAACCATACTTGCATCGTAATCATTAATGTTAAACAATGCGAATAAACATTCAGAGCATTGCCATTTTATTATTAGCATCGAGGTAAGCATGAAAGAGAACACATTGGATAATTCCCAAGGCGCATTATCAGGAATACGAATCCTCGATTTTACACGCTATCAGCAAGGTCCTTTCGCGACCATGTTATTAGCAGAGATGGGAGCTGAAGTTATAAAAATTGAAGAACCTGGTGGAGAACCAGGTCGAGCAAATGGCCGTGACGAGCATGGTTTTTCAGCATATTTCGAAGGCTATAACAGAAGTAAAAAAAGCATTACGCTCAATTTAAGGAAAAAAGAGGCAATCGAAATTGTCAAACGCTTCATTCCATCTGTTGATGTAGTTGTAGAAAATTTTAGACCAGGTGCTATGGAAAAATGGGGGCTTGGATATGATGATTTGAAGGAAATACGAGATGATATCATCGTTGCATCTGGTTCTTCATGGGGTCGTGTAGGTCCTTGGGCAAATCGTCCGGGATATGATCACGTTGGACAAGCATTGAGTGGTGTTATGTATGAGCAAGGAGATGGTCCGAGTGGTGAACCACATGCACTAATTGGAGGTTTTTCTGACCAAGTAGGTGCTATTCTTTTAGCTCTAGGTGTGAGTTCAGCAATTGTAGCGCGTGAACGCCAGGGAGTTGGACAACATGTTGATGTTTCCTTAATCGCTGGAATGACAGCAATGCAATCAATGCAATTTACGAGATTTTTAAGAACTGCATTTCAAAGTGGTTTTGAACGACGCAGAGCTGCAACATATACAAATTACGAATGTGCTGATGGTAAACACATTGCAATTGCAGCAAATACACAACGCTTTTGGGAAAGAATGTGTATCGCATTAAACCATCCTGAATTACAAGAAGATGATAGATTTTCAGAACCATTCGGTAGAGCAGCAAATAAAGACGAACTTGTAATAATCTTGGGGAATATTTTTAAGGAACGGCCCATGGAAAATTGGCTGGATCGCCTTGCAGAAGCTGATGTGCCTCACGCACCTGTATTAGATTATGCAGGAGTCGTAGAACATGCACAGTATTGGGAAAATGGATATTTCCAAGAAATTGAACATGCACAATTAGGAACAATGCAAGTACCTGGTCCACCAATAAAAATGAGTGTTACGCCAACCAAAATTAGTGGTGGAGGGCCAGAACTAGGAATGCACACTGAAGAATATTTACTAGAAATCGGTTATAGCTGGGAAGAAATTATGAAATTACGTGACGTTGGTGCACTTTAATGGTGAATACTAAAATTGATGTAGTAGTTTTTGATCTTGGTGGTGTACTCATAGAGATGGTGTCAGGATGGGAGCATGCGCATAGACTTGCAAATTTAGAAAAAATTTCAATTAACTCTCTCCCTCTAGATTTTATCCAGAAAAGAAAAATACTTGCCGACAAACATCAGCGTGGGGAAATTGATCTTCTATCTTGGAGCAATGAAATTAGTAAAGCATCCAATTCAATTTATACTCCTGAAAATGCCATGGATATATTAAGAGCATGGGTAATTCAAGAATATGAAGGCGTTAATAAAATCATTGCAAAACTAAAAAGTACTGGCATCCCGACAATAGGTTTTTCGAATACGAACGCTCTCCATTGGAATTTACTAGGTATTGAGGAGAGAAATTTTTCCTCTTTCCCTATTTTAGGGTTACTTAATGAAATTTACGGTAGTCATCTAATTAAACAAATCAAACCTGATTTCAAAAGCTTTCAAGCCTTTGAAGAAGTTGCAAATCTCAAAAAAGAGAAGATTTTATTTTTTGATAACGAAACAGAAAACATAGTATCTGCAAGACAATATGGATGGCACGCAAGGCATATCCACATTAATAAAGATCCCGCTAGCCAAATCCAAGCTAGTTTGGTTCAGCATCGAATCCTACCTATGGTCTAGTACCTCGAAATTTTGGACCAACTATAGTAGGTAAAGATTTGTACGCTAATTCAACCCATTCACATAACAAAAGTCGTGTATCACGAGGATCAATTATATCTTCAATATTAAATGATTCAGCTGTGCGGAATGGTGATCTCAATTCATTTAAACGAGCTTCTATTTCTTCTCTATACTTTTCTGGATCGTCTGCTTCTTCGATCTCACGTCGATATGCGGCCATTACACCGCCTTCAATCGGTAAAGATCCCCAGTCACCTGACGGCCACGCAACTCTATAGTTCCATCGAGAATGATTTTGATGGCCTGCTCCAGCTACACCAAATGCCCTTCTAATGACTATAGAAGCCCAGGGAATGACAGCCTGATTAACTGCCGCTAAAGCACGTACACCTCTTCTTGCAACTCCAGAATTTTCTGCAGCTGTTCCCAACATAAAGCCTGGCTGATCTACAAAATTAATTACTGGTAAATTAAATGTGTCAAATAAATCTATAAATCGAGCAAATTTATCTGAAGCAGCACCATCCATAGAGCCTCCAAGTTTTCTAGGATCATTCGCAATCACTCCCACTGAAAAACCACCCAAACGAGCAAGACCAACTACAAGCGAAGGACCAAAGTATGGTGCAATTTCAAAAAAACTATCTCTGTCTAAAATATGATCTAATAGAACACGAATATCATGAGGCTTCCTTCTATCTTTAGGGATCACAGAGAGTAATTCTTCATCGCGCCGATCAATTGGATCCGTCGATTCAATTTGAGGTGGAACTTCCCAAGAATTAGATGGTAAATACGATAAAAAAATTTTGATTTGTTCAAAAGCTTCCTCTTCGGTATCAACTTCGTTATCGACTACTCCACTTCCATGTGCATGAATCTTTGACCCGCCTAATTCTTCTTTACCAATAGGCTGTCCAAAAGCTCGTTCTACTACGGGAGGACCAGCAATAAAAACTTGTGAATTCCCTTTTATCATTATAGAAAAATGGCTTGCTGCGACACGTGCAGCTCCTATACCTGCAATCGAACCCATTGCAGTAGCTACCATTGGAATTTCTGACATAGCATCTACAATTACATCCCAATTAGTATTACCAGGAATATATGTCCTACCTATATCTTCAATAGTTTTAACTGAACCGCCACCCCCAGTTCCATCTACCATACGTACTATTGGAATCCGTAATTCGCGAGCCATTTTTTCAGCATGACCAGCTTTACCACCTACAGCACCATCTGCGGCTCCTCCGCGAACTGTGAAATCATCACCACCTACTACTGCAGGGCGTCCATCTAGTTTGGCAACTCCCATAACATAATTCGATGGGATAAAATCCTTAAGTTCAGAGTTTTCATAGTGCGCTTTACCCGCTAAAACCCCTCTTTCACGAAAACTTCCATCGTCAACTAATATGGCAATACGTTCTCTAACTGTCAGATGCCCTCGATCATGATGTCGCTTTACACGATCTTCAGTACCCATAAGATAAGCAAGTTCACGTCTCTTTTCTAATTCATTTATTTCTGATTCCCACACCATAATGAGTCTCCACCTAATTCAAATAATGTTTATGAATTGTTTAATGACAACTATGCTGACAAACGTACTAATAGTTGTCCTGTCTCAACATATTCATCTACTGACACCAAAATTTCTTCTACTAATCCAGAGGTCTGTGAAGTAATTGGAGTTAACATTTTCATAGATTCAAGAGTAAGCAACTCTTGATCACTTTCTACTACATCACCCACATTAATGTGTACTTCAGCCACACGTCCTGGCCATTCAGCAAATACATCAGACATATAATCTCCATTACTAATAGTTTTGATCATAGACACTCTACCATTCAGAGCTTCACACATGTAACCTTCAAAAATGGAAACTAAACTAAGTAGCAATTTGAACATTTCTGAATTGGAAAGGGTGGCTGAATTACTAGCGAGATCTCATAATACGGTCGTGTTAGCTGGTGCTGGAATGTCTAAGGAATCTGGAATACCAACTTTTCGAGGAGAAGGAGGTTTATGGACTGTCAATGGTGAACCACCTCTGAATCAATATGAAATATTTTTAAATGATCCAAAGCAATGGTGGGCTGAAAAATTTAGGCCTAACAACAACGATTCCTTTGCAGTAGCTCTCGATCAATCTAAACCAAATGACGGACATTATGCGTTAGTTCAGCTTGAAAAATTAGGAATTGTGACTCATCTTATTTCTCAAAATGTAGACAATTTGCATCGCCAAGCTGGACAAGTGTCTATCACTGAAATTCACGGCAATCGCTATTGGATTAGGTGTATAGCTTGTAATTCTAGATGGCCAAAGGATTCTCTTACTATTCAGGAAGATTTACTTCCCCCCAAATGCGAACTATGTAATGGGGTTCTTAAGAGTGATACTGTAATGTTTGGCGAACCAATTCCTTTAAATTTACTAGAAACTTGCCATAATGCTACACAAAAAGCTGACCTTTTTTTGACCATTGGTACCTCAGCAATTGTCTATCCTGCAGCACAATTCCCCATTATCGCCTTGGAAAAAGGTACCCCTCTAATTGAGATCAATCCTGAACTCACACCACTCAGTGAATTTGCGACCATTAATTTGAGAAGACCTTCAGGTGAAATATTACCTGAAATTATCAAGTTAATTTCTGAAAACCAGACACGAAAGATATAAATTGTTAGGTATTTTACTTGGAACAAGTACAGGATTAATACAGTTCATACCTGGGAAAGATCCAGTTCAAATCATAGAAGGTCCTTGTTTTGAAATAATTGACTACCGAGATGACATTGCAATAAGTGCTGCAAAAGATGCAGGTTTATGGATATATAAAAACGAAACATGGTCTCAATGCTGGGAAGGAAACCCGAGTTCAGCTCGGATCGGCCCGGATGGAACTATTTGGGTAGGTACTTTCGATACCCGTTTATATTTCTCCAACGATCAGGGCAACAATTGGACAGAAATGAGTGGATTACAAAATGTTATAAAACACCGCCAAATCAATACTCCATCTAATTATAAAGTTCCGTATATAGCAGGTGTCATTTTCCCTAAACAAGGAGAAATTATAGGTATAGCTGGTGGTGGAGCTTGGCATACACGCGATAAAGGGGAGAATTGGCTTCAACGATCAGATGGTTTAGATACAATGCTGTATGAAATACAAGAACATCCAGAAAATTCAGATATTTTATATGCAAGTACTGAATCTGGTTTTTATAAATCTGATGACGGTGGATTTAGTTGGATGCACCCAACTATGGGAATTGGGGAATTACCTTGTACTAGTTTTGAAGTATTTCCCAGCAAACCTGACTCATTGCTATTAATCAATAAAGAACAATCAGTAGAAAATTGTTACTCGATATATCGTTCCCCCAACGGAGGAGTTACGTGGGCAAAAATAGACCTCGGAAATAATAATAACTGCGAAACACAACCAGTAATTACAAGACTATGGAATACATCTGACACTGGATTTGCTGCTGTGAATGGTACTGTTTGGGCCTCACATGATAGTGGAAAGAACTGGATCACTCTTGCAACTGGATTACCCGAAACTTATGCAATTACGGCAGCACTCTAACAAAATATCTAGCAAAGTAGGTTTTTATGGAAGTAATAAATGAGTTTATTGTTAGAGGAATTGTTGTTGGTGTTTTTCAGGAAAACTGTTGGATCGTAGGTAACAGAAATACAGGAGAGGCCATTTGCATAGATCCCGGTGATGAACCCAATGAAATATTGGCATTAAGCCGTGATATGGGAGTCACAATTAAACGTATAGCTAATTCACATGCACATCTTGATCATGTCTTAGGTATCCGTGGTGTGCAAAATGAAACTGGAGCAGATTTTTTGCTCCATGCTCATGATTTAAAAATATTAAATAATGGTTGGGAAACTTCAGCACAGCGCTTTGGTGTAGATCCTGATGAACCTACACCAAAGCCTTCACATTTCATTAATGATGGAGATGATATAGAAGTTGAAGGTGTAAGATTGCGTGTCATCACCACGCCTGGACATACACCAGGTAGTGTAAGTTATTATTCTGAGAAAGGATTTTTATTTAGTGGTGACACATTATTTAGAGGATCAATCGGCCGAACTGACTTACCTGGAGGTGACCACAATCAAGAAATGAAGAGCATTTGCGAAAAATTATTTCAACTCCCAGATGAAACTAATGTCTTACCTGGGCATATGTCTGAAACCACTATAGAATTTGAGCGTCAAAATAATCCTTTCGTACAAAATTGGTTAAAATCACCAAAATGAATTTAACTTGGTTGTTCTTCTGTAGCCAATTTATCTTCACGCTCCCATGTAGATAATTGAAAATTATTCAATTCCACTCGTGCCCGTAGCGACTTAAAGTAAAGCCTGCATCTGCATGTCCAAAAATCTAGCTTCGGAGGAGTCAGATTTTTCGGGCTCCATATCGTTTTCTGGAAATCTTAATTGGATCAATATTTGACTCCTGCATCAATTATGCATCTAAAACGAATGCCACGCCAATAGCTCCAGGGCCACCATGGGTACCTACCACAGGGCCAATCCGGAAAATTGGAATTTCTTTAAGTCCAAGTTCAGTTTTTAATGTGCCAGCTATTTCATTAGCCAGATCAAGTTCAGTAGTTGTCGCCACCGCTGCGCCTACGATGCTATCTTTTTGTTCGGTAACAATTGATATCAAACGGCTCCTTGCTTTTCTTGTGGTCCGTACTTGCTCGTAAGGATGTATTTCACCATCTACTAAGTGGAGAATTGGTTTTATTTGAATTAAACCTCCAATTAGTCCCCTCGCTTTTCCGATTCGCCCCCCTCTGACTAAATATTCAAGGGTGTCCACACTAATTATGATTCGTGTTCGAGCGGAAATTGACTTCGCAAAGTCTGCGGCGGCTTCGAGAGATGCACCATCATCGCAGAATTTCTTTGTTTCGATGACAGCATTAGCTAAACCTAAGGATGCCAAAAATGTGTCAACCACTGTAATTTGAGCTTCGGGCATTTCTTTCAAGACTATATCTCGCGCTAGAGTAGCTGAATTCATTGTGCCACTCAGTAGATTAGAAATGTGCATGGAGAGTACAGGCCCTTTTGCTGCAAGATCCCTGTAAATATCTGCAAAATCTTCAGGCGTTGGTTGAGATGTTTTTGGTGAGATGGTTCCCCCCACCAATTTTTCATAAAATTCGTCTGCTGATATGTCGATGGAATCTTTATACGAATCTTCCCCAAAATGCACATATAGAGGAACCACGTGGATTCCTAAATCGGATGCAGCATTTAGGCCAATATCGGATGTACTATCTGTGACGATTTGTATCCCCTTGGATTTTGATGTGCTCATGTTTCCTACCTTTTAGTTAGTATTTATTGTTCAATTGCTACCATGTAACGGTATACAGGGTGGCCTCCATCGATTAACTCTAGTTCGATTTCAGGCCATTTTGCTCCAATAAGATTTGCTAATCTATTAGTCTCCTGTTCTACAGCTCCTGTTCCACAGTATAACGTGCAAATAGATTCTGCCTCAGGTTCGATGTGGTTTAATAAGTCCATTACGCAATCTACTGGATCTTTGGCTGCTGTTACTAGAAGCCCTTCTGAATATCCGATACTGTCTCCTGCAGAATAGGAGATATTTTCGTTATTTCCTGATCTTGTTGCCTCTGCCACCTCTCCCCAGCTCAAATCATTGAGAGTTTCTTGGATTCTCTTTTTGTTACTTTCAAGACTTTCATTTTCTACGAATGAGATTAAACTTGCTATACCTTGAGTCATAGATTCCGTGTCAATGATTTCTAGCCTTTTTTTTGTAAGTTGCTTGGCCATCTGACATGCAGCAATGGTATTTTTATTGTTAGGCAAAATAATAACATCAGAATAAGGTATAGATTCAATAGCTTCTAATATTTCTTCTGTACTAGGATTCATAGTTATGCCTCCCCATATAAAGGCGCTCGCTCCTAGGCTCCTCATGGTTTTTAACAAACCAGGGCCTGTAACCACCGAGACCAAGCCAGTTTGATTATCCAATTTATTCCCCTGATGATCAGCCACAAATATCTTTTGTTGCTGATCCATGTCTCTTATAGCAACTTGCTCCAAATCACCCAGTTCGTTTGCAGCCATAATCACTTCTTCTGGTGCACGAGAATGCAAATGTACTCTTAATATATTCTCGCCTTCTACAAACGATTCGGACTCTCCAAAATCTTCCATTTTCTTTCGGATCACTGAGGTTTTGTGAATTGGGTTAACTAAAACAAACTCTGTACAAAACCCCCAATGGTCTTCGTCAGATTCTGTAATCCAATTTTGATCTATATATATAGGAGCTATGCTCTGAGTAGGGGCACCTAAATCTATCCCCATATGATGATTAGCTGCGGCCCTAAGAATAAGAGCAAGTCCTTTACCTCCTGAATCAACTACCCCAGCTTTCTTGAGCACATCTAATTGCTCAGGAGTTTTTTCAACTGCCTCTTCTGCGCCTTTTGCTGCAGCCATTAATTGATCTGAAAAAGAACCGGATGAAACTAGTTTGGATGCTTCTCCGGCAACTCGAGCTACGGTTATCATTGTCCCTTCTACTGGGTTACTCATTGCTTTTCTTGCTGCTTGAGCTGCCATGATTAGAGCATTAGGTAAGTTAGTTGAATCTAAAACCTCTGTTTTATCTAAGGCTTGCGCAAAGCCACTCAAATATTGCGATAGAATTACTCCACTATTACCTCTCGCTCCGAGCAGTGCACCATACGCTATTGCTTTAGACACTTTTTCGACGCTTTCATTCAACGTTTTCTCTGCTTCTCTTAAGGCTGTTTTAAGTGTTAAAACCATATTAGTTCCGGTGTCGCCATCGGGAACGGGGAAAACATTCAATGAATTTATGAAATTAGCATTTTCATCTAACCACTGAGTTGAAGCTTGCAGGAGTCGGAAAAAATCCTGCCCATTATAAGTTTCTTTTGTTTTTTTTCCTTTATTCAACAGTTATTCACTTTCCAGATACATTTTCGGTATCTAATCATAATTTGTTGTTTTCATTTTATTTTTTAGGAAAACAAGTACGCACACAATAAGCAGAATTGGAAGAGTAATTAAAAAAACAAATGAACTAACATGTTTAGTCATGACAATTTCCTCGCACGAGCCTCTATCGCCGCCCCTCCCAAAATATAGGACAGCACCTCGCCTCTCAACCCCCACCCGTGCATTTCAAGGATATTTGCAGCAACAGTTGCGCAAGTGTTCAAGTGTTCAAGTGTTCATATATGCCTATTTATTAGTGTTTTTGGGCAACAGTGGACCTTAAGTGGACTTTTTCTAGGAAAGTTAACAATTAGCTAACAGAGGAAACATTGCTATAAACCTATGGGTATTGAGGTTTTTATGGAGCGGGAGAAGGGATTCGAACCCCCGACATTCTGCTTGGAACAATCACCCAAGGAATTGAGTTACGATCTTCAAGAAACACAAAATCGCCTTTAGAAGCATCTTTTCTAATTAAATTTGCAAAA
>Ga0114999_10006804_pt1 | contig 13094 bp, 9 predicted proteins | sample ArcticOcean_MG_C_3_FD_89820 | JGI IMG/M metagenome (GOLD analysis project Ga0114999, IMG submission 89820) | Marine microbial communities from western Arctic Ocean - ArcticOcean_MG_CB8_126 | ecosystem: Environmental > Aquatic > Marine > Oceanic | place: Arctic Ocean: Canada Basin | collected...
ATCCCTTCTCATACGATCCCTTCAGGAGCTACAGTAACGGATACAGGTATGGATTCGGATATGGATTCGGATATAGCCCCTACTATTCCCGTTCCAATTACAGAAATATTTATAATTATAACAACTGGGGTTCTTATAGATCACCAATCCGTGTAACAGGTAGGACTAGGGCAAATACATGGGAGTATGAACCTGGAGCCACTGTAGTTCCTGGCCGAGGATATACGAGGGGAGGCAGAGGCGCACCCTCCACTGCCTCACCTTCCGGAGGTGGCGGCAATCCTCCTGCGAGAAGTGGGGGAGGGGGACGCACGGCCAAACCCCGGGGGGGTAAACCAGGTGGAACCTTTTAACCAGATCTCCCCCGTTCCTCCTTTTAACTAATAGAAATACCCACCTTGGTCCTATGGGATCACAGTGGGTATTTCTATTAGGCTCCCAGGATCTGGACGTATCCCTAACCGATCCAATTCTGAGTTAAGATTGGGCATGCCTTCACTGATCACCTCATTAATAGTTGTGATCACTTCGGTCAAATCACTCATGCCCGCTTCGATCTGGTAGAGTTGGTCAGCAGTAGGAGCGGTTGCAGAACCCTCCAGGCCAGACAAAAGTCTAGACATGCGACTCAATCCCGAAAGATCTCCAGTTGCATTATCCAGATTGCCCTTCAAGTCTTGTACAAGACTCCTCAACTCCTCTGTTACTTCTGATTTAGAATCAAGAAGTGTTTCGACGTCTTGAAGTTGATCTTCAAGACGTCCTGAAGCGTCTCTCGCTTGGCCTAAAAGACCTAACATTTCAAAGACCGATATTGCAGCTTCATATCTAGACTTTCTATCTATTTCAGACATGACATCTCTAGGATCCGCCTGAACTTCTATCTGAACTTCACTCGCTGCCAATCCTGCGATTATCCTGACCTGGTAGGTTCCTGGCAAAACCATCGGTCCGGTTAAGGGTGGCCCAAAACCACCTCCATTTTGATCTTCCATATTCGGAGGTGAGTCGTAACGCATATCCCATAGAACCTCATGAAATCCGGCCTCTCCAGGTCCTGTCAATTTACTTATCATCCCCGAAGAGTTATCACGAATTTCCACGCATACCGATTGGCCACACTCACTATCTTCGTCCAGATCTAGATCTTTACCCAGCCAATAGCGAATCTTAATCCCATCCTCAGGATTCGCTGCAATGAACATATCTCCCCAGAAAGGCCAACCCCCCGATCGAATCCATTGAACTCCGGGCTTCGACCGGAAGCCTTGTAAGGCGGTGTCTAAAATTCTAGGATTTTCAGCGATTTCCTGTAACGGACCAAGATCGTGCAATATCCATATGCTTCGGCCATGTGTGCCTACGATTAAATCATTCTCGCGTGGATGGATCGCGATATCGTCGACTGGGACCGTTGGAAAATTTCCTTTCAAAGGTTGCCAGTTGTTACCCCTGTCAAATGAAACGTAAATCCCGACCTCATTTCCTAGAAAAAGCAGGTCCGGAGACAAGTGATGTTCCCTGACAACATTTATCGACCAATCCGGTAAATTTGATGCAATCGACTGCCAACTCATGCCATAATCCTCGCTAACATAAAGATACGGCTTATAATCATCATCGTTATGAGCGTCGAAAGAAGCGTATACACGACCTTCAGAATGCCTGGAAGCTTGCAGTCTACTTACATATGTTCCCCTGGCTAGACCTGGACGATTTTCAACGATCATCCAACTAGCTCCGCCATCTCTTGTAACCTGTAAATTACCATCGTCAGTTCCAACATAAATTACCGATGGACTGAAAGATGATTCTGAAATTGCCGTAATATTTCCATAAGAGGAAATGCCATCATTGCGAGATAAATGCGATTCAGACAAAGGTCTTCCCATCACTTCCAAGGTGTCACGATCAATGAGCCTGGTCAGATCAGGAGAAGTTTCCTCCCAAGTCATGCCCTGATCTCGAGAACGCAGTAGATGATTGGCTCCGATGTAAATAGTATTGGGATCGTGCTGAGACACCACTATCGGTGCATTCCAGTTGAAATCGTAAGAACGATCCTCGTCACTTTCGGTAGAGTATGCCATGGGACGAATCCTTGTTGCTGATCCGGTACTTCTATCCAGGCGAGATATGTTTCCTCCCTGGGATTCAGTGTAGACTATATTTGAATTGGTTGGGTCTATTTGGTTATAAAATCCATCTCCACCAGAAACATCTTCCCAATCGCTGTTACGTACTCCGTAGTTGTTTAGAGTTTGGTTCGGAGCACACCATGAACTGTTATCCTGCAGTCCTCCACAGACATGGTATGGATGCTGCATATCAAACCCAATTTCATAAAACTGCCCCACTGGCATGTTGTCGTACATGCGCCAGTTTTGTCCTCCATCTCTGGTCGTTGACAACCCTCCATCACTTCCCAGAATAACGTGATCGGAATTGTCAGGATTAATCCAAAGGGCATGATGGTCTACATGAATTCCCTCAGCTGCGTCCCCTTCCCACCAAGTTCTTCCTCCATCATCGGATATCGAGAGCTGGACTCCACCCAAATAGATACGCTCTGGATTATTCGGATCGATTCTCACCATACTGAAATACATCGGACGCGGATTGCGAGTATCCACCATTTCCCAGGTATCACCTCTATCCCTTGTTCGATAGAGACCCCGTCCATCTCCTTCTTGACTTTCGACAGTAGCGTACAGGAGATTCCCATCTCTTTGATAGATATCTATTCCAATGCGCCCCTTATCTCCTTGAGGTAGACCTTCGCTGAGTTCACCCCAATTTTCCCCACCGTCATAGGTTCGATAGATACCCGAACCTGATCCGCTCGCACTGAACCCAAAAGCTGTGCGACGGCGTTGATACATCGCAGCAAAAAGAGTGTTCGGATCTTCGGGGCTCATAACCAAATCAATGGCTCCACTATCTTCGTCTATATAAAGGATTTTTTTCCAATTTTCCCCACCGTCAGTAGTCTTAAAAACTCCCCGCTCCTCATTAGGACCCCATAGATGACCCACGGCAGCAACGTATACCACATTCGGATCTTGAGGATGAACGACTATGCGACCTATGTGTCTCGTCTCTGACAATCCTACCGAAATCCAGGTATCTCCACCGTCAATCGACTTGAAAACCCCATATCCATAAGGCGAACTCTGTCTATTTTGAGGCTCCCCAGTGCCAACCCAGATAACATTGGGATTAGACGGGTCGATCGTAACTGCACCTATAGATCCTGTTATTTGGTTGTCGAATTTGGATTCCCAAGCCATTCCATCACTAGTTGTTTTCCACAAGCCTGCAGTTGCAAATCCCACAAAGATATTTGCCGGATTTTCTACGTTCACAGCTACATCCGATATCCTTCCACCCATGATTGCAGGACCTATTTCACGAAACATTACACCTTCGGTTATTAATCTAGAAGCATCGATATTTTCTTGTCCTGCAAGTGACATAAACGACGCAATGGTAAGGACAGCTACCGACAACCACACTCCCAAAACCCTAGATATTATTGAAGAAAATATCTTCTGTGATTTCTGGACTGGTTGCATAGAATACGACCCTGCTTGACGAGATGGAAAAGTCATGAATCCTCCGAGCGACTTGAGTTCTGACCATAATGGCTAATAGCTTTTCCCTTATTAGTCTGTGCCATAGGCCTTAGCTATAGCTAAGTTGACAAGTCCAGTAAGGCAAGCAATCTATTTCCGAGTTCTAAATTTTACTGTAAACTACTGAGATTCTTGAGGGGTATTAGTTAAACCCTCGAACATCTCAACTATTTTCAACTTTAGAAGGTGCCCTTTGTTCTCACTACAGATAATAGCAGGCAAAAACTCCTCCGATGCTGATATGTCCAAACCCTTGGGAATCATCGTTGTCATAGCTGTATTAGTCATAAGTTTCATGAGCAATAATGATAGAGAATACTGGCAAGAACCTTTGAATTCAGAAGATTGGCCACACTATGCAAGAGATCTGGCTAGTACCAAGTATTCACCCTTAGACCAGATCAGCCAAGAAAATGTCAGTCAGCTAGAAATAGTGTGGAAATGGGAGTCGGCCGACTACGACTTGCTGGAGAAATACCCCGACTTGCAAATTAATAACAACTTCCAAACTACCCCTATAAAGATTGACGATCGGATTTATACAACTACCAGTATGGGGCAAGCCGTCGCACTAAATCCAAGCAATGGAAAAGTGCTCTGGACGTACAACCCTTATCTTTTGGAAGATCGAATTCCTACAGGAAGAACGAACAGAGGGTTGTCATACTGGAGGGACGGAACTGATGAGCGAATACTGTTGGGATCTGGAGAATACTTGATCGCTCTAAACGCTAAAACAGGAGAGCTTGTACAAGATTTCGGAAGTGAAGGTCGTGTTCATCTAGCTCAAGACATTGACGACAGAGTAACTCGTTACAGGTGGGCGTCAGCTCCTCTGATAGTGAGGGATGTTGTTATCGTAGGTTCACAAGCCTTGGCAGAAACTAGAAATTGGCAAAAATCCCCTCCTGGATATGTGAGAGGTTTCGATGTTCGTACTGGAAAACTCAGATGGCGCTTCAATCCCATTCCTCAACCAGGAGAACCTGGCAATGAAACATGGGCCGACTCTTCTTGGGCCTATACAGGACATGGTAATGTCTGGACGCTGATGACTGGAGATGCGGAAACAGGGACGGTTTTCTTGCCTTTGAAAACAACCACGAATGACTGGTACGGTGGACACAGAAAAGGTGACAACCTCTATGGAGAAAGTCTCGTTGCATTGAATTCTGAAACAGGTGCTATGCGGTGGCACTACCAAACAGTCCACCATGGACTCTGGGACTATGATTTACCAGCCGCTCCAAATCTGGTAGATGTCCGTGTTGATGGGCGAGAAATAAAAGCAGTCGCGCAAGTTACCAAACAAGCTTTTGTTTTCTTCTTCGATAGAGAAACTGGTGAGCCCATATGGCCTATTGAAGAACGACCTGTGTTGCCTTCCACCGTTCCGGGAGAAAAAGCATCCGATACGCAACCATTCCCTACCCGACCAATACCTTTCGATCTTCAAGGAATCACAGAAGAAGACTTGATAGACTTCACTCCAGAACTCCGGAGTGAAGCAATTGAAATATTGTCTGATTTTGTATATGGACCGATGTACACACCTCCAACAGTAAGAGATGAAGACCTGCCAGGTAAAATGGGGACTGTAATGATGCCTGGATGGGTAGGCGGAGCTAACTGGGGTGGGGCAGCAGTCGATCCAGAAACAGGTATCATCTACATACCATCCGTTACATCACCAAATGTTGTTGCACTGGAGCCACCTGACCCTGACATTTCCGATTTCAACTTTGTCCGAGGATTACCTAGAGAAGTTTCTATGCCTCAAGGTTTACCAATCCTTAAGCCACCTTACGGACGAATTACTGCTATCGACTTAAATACTGGAAATCATGTCTGGATGAAACCCAACGGTCCAGGCCCTATCGATCATCCATTATTGAAAGATATGGACTTACCGTGGCTAGGCCAGCGTGGACGCCCTGCCCCTTTACTCACAAAAACTCTTCTCTTTCTCGGTGAAGGATCCGAGGGCGCACTATCTATTTTACCCATAGCAGGAGGTTCCTCTTTTCGAGCTTGGGACAAGCAGACCGGTGAAGTAATCTGGGAAACAGAACTAGAGGCAGGAACTTCAGGTGCTCCCATGACTTACATGATTGATGGGAAACAGCATCTTCTAGTAGCAATCGGTGACCAAGACGTGAACGGACAATATGTAGTTTTTGCTCTTCCTTGAAAAAGTCATTTGAGCATTGTGATCACAAACTGGAGTTGACCTATGAATCGAAGCAAAAAATCACTCTCACTTCTCTTGGCAATCGTCTTTGTTTCGTCCGTGAACTTGCATATCGGGAGGGGGATAGCCGCTCAGGGAAGTTCTAGTACTACAACTGCAATTGTTGGTGCCATGCTCCTAGACGGATATGAAAGACCTCCTATTCACAACTCGGTAATCATTGTGAAAGGCGACCGTATCGTGGCCGTAGGAACAGAAGCAGATACTCACATACCTGAAGAAGCAGAAATTATTGACGGTGGTGGTATGACGGTGATGCCAGGACTTATAGACCTCCATGTTCACACTATGTTTTTGGGGCATGGAGATTATGCAGAATGGTTCCCAATCTTCGAGGGAAAAGAAGAAGAAATGATGGAGATAGCAGCAAAACAATTGCTAATGGCTGGAGTGACCACTGCAGTCGATTTAGGCGCGCCTATAGAGATCGTTAACGTCAGAGATCGTATAAATAATGGAAACGCTATTGGACCACGACTACTGGTAAGCGGTCCATGGATTTCGCGAAGAGCTTGGGGCTCTTACCCGTCCTATTTTCAACATGTAGTAACTGGTCCAGAAGAAGCCGCCCAACGCACCCAAGAATTAGTGGATGCAGGAGTAGATGTAATAAAGACCTGGGCAGGCATGGGAGAAGCAGACATTCGCGCAGTCGCTGATGTCGCACACCGATCTGGAATTCCGGTGCACAGTCACCTTTACACACCGGAATCCATATGGGATGCAATCCGTGGAGGATCGGATGTTTTACAACACGTTGGATCAGGGGGGAATCCAGATTATCCAGAAGACTTAATCGACGCTATAAACGTACGAAATATCCCAATCGTCCAAACAATAGCCCATAGAATCTGGGTGTACCCCTCTACCATAGATTTTCCCGAGCGACTTCAAGACCCTCGTCTCAAGGAAGATCTCCCCAGGGACTTATATTCAGAGTTCCAACGATCTTTCTCGGATTTTGAGAGACTATCCTATTTTCGGACTACCCCAAGACAAATACGGAACAGCAAAACAGCAGCCCGACAATTTATCGATGCCAATGTCGTTATGGGTATGGGAACGGATTCAGGAAGCCCTCTAAACTTTCATACAGAATCAGCATGGAGAGAAATATCTGCTCTGGTAGATAGCGGCATGAGTCCACTTCAAGCAATTTCAGTGTCGACAAAGTCTGGAGCAGAAATCATCGGCCGTGGGTCTGAACTAGGTACGATCGAAGTAGGCAAAATTGCAGATCTTATAATGGTTACTGGGAACCCTCTTTCTAATATAGAAACACTAGCAAAAATTGAACGTGTAATGAAAGGAGGCGTCCTATACAAATGACTCTCGCATTCCCACTTGAGCTGACAATCCCATGCAACGGTCCAAAATAGCTCCACTAGAAGCTATTTACAGATCAAATCCTATCGTCACCTCAATTTTTTTATTTGCTAGAGGTTTCTAAGGATTGTCCATACTTAATAGAAGTTTTCATGGCTTCATCCAGCAGGAACAAATCTGTAAGTAGCGCTCGAAAGTGAATAGAAGCGTTAAGATTATCGATGAGCTGAGAACTGATAGCAGGCTGTACGATTACCAGTCCCACTGCCGCTCGAGTCTTAAGTGCATCCCGCCTGACAACGTCTGCGAAAGCCGTAAATGCGGAGTTTAGCTTGAGTGATTCCATCACTACATGGAGTTCTTTTTCAAGAAATTCCAAAGCTACATCTGTAGCTTCCAAGAAACTTACTAAGTCTGAATTGGGTTCTTGATCTCCACTGGTTCCCTGTGCAGCATAGGCCAAGAAAAACTCATAACTTTCTTCGATCTTATCTATGTGTTTTTCGAGCTTAGCTACAGTCACGTAGAGCTGTCCCCTTCACCATAAGTGAGTTCAGATTCATTAGATGCTACTGTTCCTTGTTTAGGAGTTTCTTTTTTCTTTATAACCCAACGTTCAGGATCATGGTGTTTTAGATAATCGTCTCTAGTGATCCATCCAAAAAACATGGACTTGGTAATCCACCATTTGTCCGGCCTCACCGCAAAGTAAATGTGCGTGATAACCAAACTTATCAAACCAACTCCACCGAGACCATGAAAAACATAAACGACACCCCATTGAGCGTCAGTGAAGAACTTGTCTGGATCGGCTGGACCAAACCAGGTGTCAATCCTTAGCATCATCAGTAGGCCAGTAGCAATTGCCAGTAGGCCAGCCACAGAAGCTGCGTGGTGAAAAAGCTTGTGGTCAACTGGATATTTCCCAGCCTTAGGTGCTTCTTTTTCATTATTTGAAAGGATATTGTTCAGCTCCGATTTCCCAGATTCAATATCATCTTTATCGATCCACATAGCCCAAAAATTTTGCCAAAAAGTAGCATGGATGATGTGGTAAAGGATGGTAGCAGACAGAACTAGCCCAGCTATCCAATGAATCTCAACCCAGGCAAATTGTAAGCCCACTATAGGAAAAAATGCGGTTACTAAAAGAACAATCATTGCAACTGACATTAGCCAATGAAACACCCTCTCAGACATGGCGTGTCGTAAGATTTTAACTGGCAGGTTCCAACCTTTACTTGAATCTGGTTTTAGATCTACGAGATCTGATCCTGAACTTTGATTTGACTTCGCATAAGCCCACACAAAGTGCACCGCCACAAAACCCAGTCCAAACACAAGGGCTGCCCACATCAAGTCCCAAGAAATACCTATCAGAACCTCTTGACCCCAAGGGTTCGCCAGTTTTCTCCATAATTCCACTGTTTAACCCTCCGTTCCACGAATAGACCTGCGAACCAGGTTTCTCATCAAAGGCAATTTGAAACTATTATGTCTCAATGGTTGAGCGTTTATTGTACTTAACGCCAGTTTTCCAGCAGCCATTCCCAGTTCATCCGTCGGCTTTTTTCCTTTAATAAATGACTCCACAGGTTCCAGACGAATTGGGAAAGGTGCGACTCCATTCACAGCTAGCCGAGCGTCTTCAATGATCCCTCCGTTCATTTTGATCGCTGAAGCAACCGACACTAGAGCAAAGTCCCAAGCTTTCCGGTCTTCCATTTTCTCGTAGTAGAAATCAGTCCCTGACCATGTCGATGGAATGCGAATAGAGGTCAGCAACTCGTCGGCCTTAAGTACTGTCATACGCTGAATATCTACGGCAGGGCTCATAAAGTAATCTTGAGCTTCGACTATTTTCTCTCCCCTAGGACCTCGTATTACAAACTGGGCCCCCAATGCAATTAGTGCAGGAGCTGAATCTGAAGGATTTACAGCAACACAACGACTAGCCCCTGTAATACAGTGCTCTCTGTTCATTGATGTGGGTGTGCCTGCATAGCAAACGTTGCCGCCTGCACGATAACAGGGCCATCCACTTCTGTAATACCAACAACGAGTATCTTGAGAAAGGTTGCCACCCAAGGTCCCCCTGTTACGTATCTGTGGAGTGGCAATGTGACCAGCAGCTTGTGCAAGAATCGAATAGTTCTCCAGAAGATGAGGGTGTTTAGACACCTCAGTGATTGTGGTCATGGCTCCAATCTCAACTCCATCCGAACTGATCCGAACACCTTTAAGTTCTTCCACATTGGCCAAGTCAACAACTGCAGTCGGTTTTTTTATTCTATCCTTAAACCAATCGAAGCTATCCAATCCTCCTGACAACACCCAACCATCATCACCATAGCGAGACAATAGTTCTATAGCATCATCCACAGCGGTTGGCTGGAAAAGCTCGAACCCCGAGATCATATCTCTTATAACTGCCATAATCTGCTTCTCTGGTTAGACGTGTAGGTCAAGAGGACCATATGCTGGTTCTAGACCTTCAATTTCTGCTAGAATTACATCTGCCGTTAATGGGGTCCTACACAGGCACCGTCCGTCTAATGCATCAGCTATAGCAGAGGTTAGTGCCGCCGAGCCTGCACCAACAGGTGGTTCTCCAATCCCTTTAGCACCTACTGGATTCTGGGGGTCGGGAATTTCAACCGCAGCCCAGTCCATATCAAGAGGGACATCCAACATCCCAGGAGGCCGTGCTGTGTACAGGCGATTTGCGAAAGACACTCCCCAAACTGGATCAAAAACCCATTTTTGACTCATCGCAATCCCCATCCCTTGGATCGACCCACCCAAGCCCTGAGCTCTCAGACTCCTGGGGTGCAACACAGTTCCAACGTCGGCCACACCGGTATAATTGATTAGATCTACCTGGCCTGTCTCAACATCAACTTCCACCTCTGCGAACCCTACGACCCACGATTGTATGGCTCCCTCGCGAGGATAATTATCTCTTGCTGCTACTACTAACCCTTTCCCTTCTAAGCCTCTGACGGCCATTTTCGTCATATCATTAAGGTCTTCAGCCGGCTCTGCTCCACTATAGGTGCCACCCAAACTAATAGCCCTCTCTGCCGCTGCTCCTAAGCTCATTCCTCTCGATGGATTCGAACGATGAAAAACTCTACCATCCGACGTCTCATAATCTGAAGGCGAACCACCTAGATCAAGAGCTGCTATCTGCTGTAGTTTCCGTTTGGCATCCATTCCAGCTGCATGGTTCGCCCTCGTATGAGCAAACGTTGTTTGGCTTCCTGCCTGAACTGAACTCCATGGAAGGTGTCGGCTCGTATCACCCCAAACAATTTCACAATCTTTCCACTGCAGTCCAAGAACATCAGCGGCTGCACGACCCGTATCCGCAATCGAATGAGTGCCCAGATTTCCAATCCCCTGATGGATTTGCAACTTGCCATCTGGACGAATTACTAGCAAACCATCAAAACCAGTACTGCCTGCTGTATAAGGACTGACTGCCAACCCTATTCCAGTTTTTTTAGTACCATTCAGTTGACCACTCCTCTGAATACGCTCATTCCATCCGAAAAGCTCCACTCCTTTTTCGATGGCTTCTTTAACGTGAACACTGGTCAAGCCACCCTGCCTTGGACCGAAAACCGAGTTGCCATCTGGAGCGTTAATTCTCCTGAGATCCAAACGATCAATCCCCAACTCTCTAGCGGCCTTATCCATCAAAGGTTCGAGCATTCCTATGTACTGGGCACCTCCAGGACCTCTCTGAGCAGCTTTTGGAGGAGTATTAGTATATACCCCCACTCCTCGCTGACGCTGATTCAAAGGCTGGTAAGCCAGAGATGCAGTAGATCCCCCCGACATATGGTCATTGGTACCGTAGGGTCCACCGTCACCAAGCGCATATATATCGAGAGCCGTGATGCGACCGTCCTCCCTAAATCCTATTTTTATTCTAGCCTGCATTCCAGGTCGGGCTCTACCCAAATAATTTTCCTCATATCGGGTAATCCTGAGCATCACAGGTCTGTTTAGCTTGCGAGACAAGTGCGCTGGCACCTGCATTATTGGGCTTCCGCTGATCTTGCTGCCAAATCCGCCGCCACAAAATTCACCCACTAAGACTACGTCTTCAAGGTCTAAATCCAGCATGTTAGCAAGGGCTGCCCTAGTCCGCGAGACACTCTGAGTGGATGTGTGCATATATATTTTACCATTCTTCCAGTATGCCATAGTACTTCTAGGCTCCATTGGATGATGCGTCAGAGACTGATGCACGACAGTCTCGTCCAAAATGACCTTGGCCTCCGAGAACCCCTTCTCAATGTCTCCAACGGTCCATTCATCTGAAGGCTCTCCCATTGGCATCTTTTCTGGGCCAGCAATATCAAAATCTTCCTGTGTCCACTTGATCGTTTTTATCTCCCGACCAACTCTAGTATTACCTTCGAGCCTACCGTTTGGACCATCGGGATGCAGGCTATCCAAGGGATTCAAAACGAAAGGAAGAGGCTCGTAATCAATTTGTATTAACTCAATAGCTTCAGCTGCAGTTGTTTCATCTACAGCAGCAATCGCGAGAATAGCTTCTCCTTCATACAAAGGCTCATTCGTTAGACACGGCTCTCCTGGAGCGTCGACAGCTGGAACATCGTCAGCGGTCAACATTCCAAACACACCTTCCATAGCCAATGCAGCACTAGCATCAATTCGAAGGACTCTACAGTGAGGCATCGGGCTTAACAGTAATTTGGCAAATATCATTCCGTCAGCCCTAAAGTCTTCAGAGTACTTTGCCCGACCGGTAATCTTCGCAACCAAGTCAGGTGGGCTAATATCCTGTCCAATTAATTTTTCTGCCATGCCAGCCCCCTATGCTTGACGCCGCGCATATTCTGCGCCTCGTAAAGCTGAATTAAGAATTTTTTCATAGTCACAGCAACGGCACAAATTCCCCGAAAGTGCTTGAGCCGCCTCCTGTCTAGTGGGGTTGGGATTTTCCTCGATCATCGCGACCATGGACATAATAAACCCTGGAGCACAGAAAGCGCACTGAAATCCACCTTCGTCAAACACGCCTTGTTGGACGGGGTGCAAAGAACCATCCGCGCCTTCCAACCCTTCTATAGTAGTGATCTGCTTTCCTCGGACGCTCTGCGTCAGCACGGAACATGCGTAACTGGCAACCCCATCAATTAGTACCGTACAAGCACCGCATTCCGCCCTATCACAACCTAGCTTGGTTCCAGTAAGACCCAATTTATAGCGAAGTGTCATCGCTAACGTTTCTTGGTTTAAAACGTCAACTCGCCTTTGTTGATCATTGACATTCAATGTAACTAACCGCTCTACCGAGCCTTGGACAGCCATGGCACCCAGTAAAGGCTGGGAACCCCTAAAAAGATAGCCCACAGATGATGTGGTAGCTCCAGTGGCAATAACCCCCATAATAAATTTCCTGCGGGAAACCGTCCGCTCTGGAGTACCGATGATCTCAACCTCACTCATGGAACCCAACCTCCTTGAGTAAATCTGTTTAAGAGCCTCTTTATGGGTGGCTCCCTATGCCCACAACTTATCCAAGATAATGTCAGATCTACAGATGTGCGAGGCCAGGTCGCAACTCCATACTCCATTTGCCGTGCCCTGACATTGCAGTTCGATCAAAACCTTGCCTGACTCAGAACTTTCTCAGTTTCACTAATCATTGTAGCACCATATGTTATTCGGAGAATAAAACCAACAGACACCTTAAATCTTGAAGCCGTGAAAATCACACCCTCCAGTTCATATACTCACCTGAGTGACCGAGAAGCTACCGACATCCTCAATTCCAATTATGGAATTGCTGGTTCGGTTGATTTTTTACCTAGTGAGAGAGACCAGAATTTTAGAGTGTC
>Ga0114999_10006807_pt1 | contig 13091 bp, 6 predicted proteins | sample ArcticOcean_MG_C_3_FD_89820 | JGI IMG/M metagenome (GOLD analysis project Ga0114999, IMG submission 89820) | Marine microbial communities from western Arctic Ocean - ArcticOcean_MG_CB8_126 | ecosystem: Environmental > Aquatic > Marine > Oceanic | place: Arctic Ocean: Canada Basin | collected...
AATCCCGCAGGAGGTTCCCGAGGGCGCTCACGACGGTGGCTAGTGCTCACGGGATGGTTCACAGAAGTCTCGCGGCGCTGCTTGTCTTGATCGCTTCCGCGACGGTGCTCGCGGCTTGCTCCGGATCGAGCGATCCGACGCCCGAGGCAACCGCGACACCGGTCGCTACCGAACCGCCCACGGTGATCCCGTCCGCCGCCACCGGTACACAGGCACCGACTGTGACGTCCGAGGCAAAGCCATCGCCGACGCCCCTCCCCGCCTCGACCCCTGAGTCGGCCGTCCCGATCAATTTCCCGACTGCGGAAATGTCAGCGCTCGAAGCGACGCTCACGGCGATCGCCTCCGCTTCGAGGGTGGCAGGTGAGTTCGCTTTCGCCGTGACGGACATCCAGACGAGCGAGACTGTCGGTGTGAACATCGAGCGTCCCCACCTCACCGGCTGCACGGTCAACTACTTCGTACTCCTGCAGGCGACGATCGACGCTCAGGAGGGCCGGGTCGCTGAAGACGTGGTCGGCGACCTGATCGCGGCGACAATCCGCACGAGCAACCCGGTAACCGCGCGCGAGCTGTACGGCATCGCCGGCGATGGCGACGTCCTCGACGGGGTCGAACGCGTGGCGGAGCTGCTCGACGAACTGAGCGGCGACGATGCGGTGTTCGACCACCTGCCGCTGTTCGGGAACCATTCGCGGGGCGGCGATCGCAACAACTGGATTAGTGCCGTCGCGATGAACGAGGCGCTACGGGCGAGCTATGCCGACGGCATCCTCGACGACGAGTGGCGTAGCTACCTGCTCGAGAAGATGACCGGTGTGAAGGGCGGGCTGAACTACCTGCTCGCCGTCGGCCCTGACGTGCCGGTCAGTCGCAAGAACGGATTCTTCCCAACTGACGGCGGCAAGTGGGTCGACAACGACATCGGGTTCGTGCGCTTCGAGCAGGACGGCGAGGAACGCGTCTACGCGGTGTCCTTCTTCTCGCAGTGGGTCGAGGTGAAGTACGACGACATCCCGCTCGGTCAGCGGCTGTCGACCGCGACTTGGGAGTTCTTTCAGGAACGCTACCCGTCGCCAGATTTCGTCGCTGCCTCCGACACAGATTCAGACAGCGGCTCCTGAACGGTCGCGTCTCGTGAGCCTCCGCGGATCCAGCGCCAGCTGTAAAGCAAGATCGGCGGTACCAGCAGCAACAGCACCGCTGGCAGGAAGAACAAGAACAACGAGCGGTCCTTCAAATATGCGGTCGAATAGAAGTAGGCGACGCTGATCAGGGTCCAGGGCAGGATGCTCGCGACGTAAAACGGGACGAACCGTAGCCCCCGCATGCCGGCGAGATAGCTGACGATGTCGATCCCGATGCCCGTGAGCGGCAGCATGAAGCGGGTCACGAAGACGGTGCGGTAGCTCATCCGCGCACTGAGGCGATCGACGATCGCGATTTCGCCTCGGCCGGTCAGCAGCCGCAGGCCCACGTGGCCGTACCGTTTCGCCACAAAGAAGTTCACGCTCAAGGCTGTGGTGTGAGCGACGAACGTCCCGGCGACTGAGATCGCCGGATCGAAGAACAGCGCCGCGACATTGACGGTCGCGATATCCGATACCGGATTGAACGGCACGCTCAACCCGAGGAAGAGGACGAACGCATACGCGATCGGCCCGAACACGCCGGCGCGATCGACGGCGTTCTCAATATCGTCGACCGAGAACCGCACAGTGAATTGCAGCACGACGACCACGATCAGCAGCGTGGTGCCACCAATCATCAAGCGGCGCGAGGGCATCCGCAGCACGTGTGGTCCGATCTTCGATGCGTCGTTCAAGCAGGCGAACTGCGACCGGCATCGCGCGCTCACCAACACCGAGGCTAGAGCACCGGACGCCGATCGAGAATGATAGCGGTCACACTCTGAGTGATCGGCCTCGTAGTTGCCGCACCGAGGAAGTGCCCCGTGAACACCGAGGCGCACGCCGATGTCGCGGTTCGAGCCGCGCGTCTGGACGAGACAGAGCTCCTCGGTGGGGTGCTCTCCGAGGCGTTTCGCGACCACCCAGTTATCTCGTAGGTGCTCCGCGACGACCGTCGTCGCGAGCCCGCTCGGGCCGACTTCTTCACCGGGTTTGTCGCGGAGCAATTTGAGCACGGCCGGCGAACCCAGGTCGCCGAGCGCGATGGCGAAGCCCAAGCGGTGGCGCTGTCGACCGACCTGCCAGGTGCCCAACCTTCGTTGTCGATCGGTGGTATCCGAGAACTCTGGGGTGCACGGAGCCTGACCGGCGTGCAGCGGTTTCCACGCCTGCTGCGCCTCATCTTCGCCACGGAGGGGCGCTATCCGAAGTTCCCGCGCTTCTACTTCGCGGCGGTCAGCGCCGCCGATCAGGCCCGCGGCTCCGGCATCGGTGGGGCGCTGCTGCGAGCCACGCTCGCCGAGTGCGACGCCACGGGCATGCCCGCCTATCTCGAGTCCTCCAATCTGCGAAACCTTCGCTTCTACTGGCGCCACAGCCTCCGCGTGCTCGACGAACTCAGCCTCGGACGGAACGCGCCGTCGCTCACGCTGATGCTGTGAGAGCCTCGCGAGCCGCTTCGCTCCGCGAACGCGCCCGGTCCGCTATCGTTCGCCGGTCCGAGTTAGATAGCCCAACGCTTGAGGAGGATCCGTGGACGGACCGTTTTCTGGTCTCCGAGTGATCGACGTCAGCAGCTACATCGCTGGGCCGTTTTGCACGCGCCTGCTCGCCGGGTTCGGCGCCGAAGTGATCAAGGTCGAACGCCCCTCGGGTGATCCGGTCCGACTGTGGGGACCGTTCCCAGAGGGCAACGAAGGGCCGGAGAGCGGCGCTCTGCACCTCTACCTCAACCAGGGCAAGCACTCGGTCACGGTCGACCTCGAGACGGAGTCAGGCCGGAGGGCTCTGCGGGAGCTGATCGCGACGGCGGATGTGCTCGTCGAGAGCTACCGGCCGGGCACGATGGAGCGCTGGAACCTCGGCTACGGCGACCTGGCCGAGGAGTTTCCGGAGCTCATCTACGTTTCTGTCACGGACTTCGGACAGGACGGCCCGTACCGAGACCTGGCGGCGTGGGAGATCACGACATACGCCCTCGGTGGGCTGATGCACATCACCGGTGAGCCCGACGGTGAGCCGCTTAAAAATGGCGGCTACCTCGGCTCATACGGAGCCGGGCACAACGCGTTTGACGCGACGCTGGTCGCGCTCTGGGAGCGGGCGACCTCGAACTGCGGCCAGCAGGTCGACGTCTCGATCCACGAGTGCGTCGCCTCGCTGCTGGAGTTCACTGACATGGTGTGGGTCTACCGAGGCGAAATCTGGCCCCGTGCGGGGAACGGCTCCCGAGCCGCCTGGGGCGTGTATCCGGCAGCCGACGGCTTCGTCGGTGTCGTGTCCGGACCGGCGCGACGTTGGGCGATGATTCCGCAGCTTGTGGAGAGCGACACACTCACCGAGGGGCGGTTTAGCGCTCCCGGGGCACAGAGCGTGCTGCGCGACGAGATCGATGCGCTGATGCTGCCGTGGCTCGTCACACACGAGAAAGAGGAGATCTACCACGGCGCGCAGGCGCTTGGACTGCCGTTCGGTTTCGTGGCGACGCCAAGCGACTTCTTCAAATCCGAGCAGCTCGAGTACCGCAAGTTCTTCGAGACGATCGACCATCCCGTCGTTGGCACTGCCCGCTATCCCACCATCGCCGCGCGATTCAGCGATGGCCTATGGTCGCTCGGCCGCGCACCGCTCCTCGGTGAGCACAGCTCCTCGGTCATCGCGAACCTGCCATCTGGTGTACCCGCACCGTCCGAGTCGGCTGCCGAGTTGCCCGCCGTGCGCCCGCACCGGGTCTCGGTCGACCCAACCGCAGCCACCGAAGGCGTCTTCCCGCTCGACGGTCCGGCTGGCGACTTCGAGGAAGACATGACGCGGAGCGGCGCCCTCGAGGGCATCACGGTCCTCGACCTTTCGATGGTCTGGGCCGGGCCGTACGCGACGAAGCTGATGGGCGACCTCGGTGCGACGGTGATCAAGGTCGAGGTGAACAGCCACCTCGATTCGGTGCGCGGCCCGGCGATCGCGATTCCGGGTGGCGCGATCGGGATGTACGCGAACGACGACCCAAAGGACGAGCCCTGGAACCGCAACGGCTATTTCAACAAGCTGAATCGCGGCAAGTTCGACCTCTGTATGAATATCCTCCAGGACGAAGGCCGGGTGGTGCTCCACGAGCTGATCGCGCAAGCCGATGTCGTGGTTGAGAACTTCGGCGGCGGCGTCTTTGACCGCATGGGCTACGGCTACGAGGTGCTCAAGGCTATCAACGAGGATGTCGTCTTCATCTCGATGCCACCGAGCGGCAATGGCGGCCCGGAGGCGAAGTACGTCGGCTACGGCGTTGCGATCGAGCAACTGGGTGGCATCGTCGATCGCACCGGCTACGCGGGCGGTGGCCCCTACAAGAGCGGGATCAACTACGGCGACCCGATCGCCGGCATCCACGCGATGGGCTACATCATGACCGCCCTCCACCACCGCCGGCAGACCGGTCGCGGTTCGCACATCGATCTGTCGCAGCGCGAGGCGGTGATCTGCTGGCTCGGTGACGAGGTGGTTGAGTACGAACTGACCGGAAACGAGCCCGTGCGGATCGGCAATCGCGACGAGTTTATGGCGCCAGTTGGCGTCTACCGCTGCGCGGGCGAGGACGCTTGGCTCTCGGTCGCGTGCGGCAGCACCGAAGAGTGGACCGCCCTCGCACGAGCGATCGGCAGCGCGGACCTCGCGGAGGACGCGGACCTCGGAACTCTCGAGGGCCGGCGCGCGCGTTACGACGAGCTCGACGAGGCGATCACCGGCTGGACGGAGACCCGCGACCGCGACGAAGCGATGTCCACGCTGCAGTCGGCGGGCGTAGCGGCAGGCGTTGTCGCTGAGAACCGTCGCGTTGTCGACGACCCGCATCTGCAGGCGCGCGGCTTCTGGCCGCTCGTGGATCACGAATCGGCGGGCCCGCACATCGTCAGTGGGATCCCGTGGCACTTCAGCCGCACTCCCGGCGAAGTCCGCCGTGCCGCACCGCGTCTCGGACAGCACACCGACTACGTACTGCGAGAGTTTCTCGGGAAATCGGACGCGGAGATCGAGGCGCTGCACGCCTCCGGTGTGCTCGAAAGCACTCCCGTCGAGGTGCTCGCGCTGCGCGAGGCGGAGAGCACGAACGGCTGAGTCGTCAACTAATCAGGATCGAGGCGGAGTCGACCAGCCGGCGAGGTCGCGTACCTCGTCGGCTGGTCGACTCCGCGCGCTTCTCAGCAATCATCACGCGAGTGACATCGATCAGTTCTTCTCGGCTCGGTTCTTTCCCTGCAGCCGTTCGGGGAGCCCAGTCCTTCTTGTATGCGGAGTTACAGGGATGGGAGGCAACTGCCATATTCTCGATCCCGTCTGGTCCGCCGAGCTTCCCAGGCACGATGTGATCCTGCGCGCAGGCCTTGTAGTCATCCAAGGATGCCAGAAGATCGCGATCGCAGTACTCACAGTGGAAGCCGGCACGAATGCCGGAGTCGATCACCGGCTGTCCTCAGAGCGGAAGTCGTGCCGGGCCATCTCTTACCTTTTCGTTGCCCATTGCCCACCTCTAGCGGCTCGGCCCTCGGAGCAACATGCCGCCTTCGACGGGGAGCACGACGCCGGTGATGAAACGCGACTCGTCCGAGGCGAGGAAGGTCGCCGCGAGCCCGATGTCCCAGCCATTGCCTTCGACGCCCAGCGCCGAGGCCTCGCGCCGCGAGGTACGGCGGTCCTCGTCCATGCCCCCGGCGTAAACCATCGGTGTGTACATCGGGCCGGGGGCGATGCAGTTAACGCGGACGTTCTGCCGGGCGTGGTCGACGGCCATCGCCTGCGACAGTGCGATCACCGCACCCTTCGAGGTGGAGTACGCCGTCATCCCACGCGGCCGGAGCGCTCCGACCGAGGAGATGTTGATGATCGAACCGCCATCAGATTCGATCATCGCCGGGATCGCGTGGCGGCCAGTCAGCACCATGCTGCGAACGTTGACGTCCTGCACCATGTCCCACTGATCGAGGTCGGTGTCGACGACGCTACCGGCAGACAGCCCGACACCGACGTTGTTCTGCAGGATGTCGAGCCCACCCCAGGCATCGACGGCGGTACGTACCATCGCGGCGCAGGATTCCTCGTCGGTCACATCCGCCTCGAACAGTTCGACTTTGGCGTCCGGACGGTGCTCCAGGATCAGCGCGCGGGTCTCCTCGGCGGCCTCGAGCTCGCGGTCAACGAGCAGGACGCGCGCACCCTCGAGGGCGAACAGCGCAGCAGCGGCGCGGCCGTTGCCGATGCCGGCGGCCCGGGATCCGGCGCCAGTCACGATCGCGCGCTTGCCTTCGAGGCGGACTCCCGTCGTGCGTGGGACCGGGGGCATCGAGATCTCGGGGATGGTGATGGCGTGGCCTCTTTCGCGATGTCGTCGGAGTGCCACGATAGCCGACTGGTCGTGTTCAGCGGCATAAGCGAGGCGCGCCGGTGCGGCTAGGGGTCTAACGCGCGAAGCGCTGACATCCGAGAGGGCGGCGTGCTGGGGCACTACCGAGTACTCGATCTGACTGACCACTGAGGGCTGATCGCTGGGATGGTGCGCGCCGACCTCGGAGCGGACGTGATCGCGGTCGAGCCGCCCGAGGGCAACTCGGGCCGCCACTGCGGACCGTTCGCAAACGATGTCGACGACGGTGAGCACTCGCTGACCTGGTGGCCGTACGCGCGACACAAGCACTCGATGACCGCTGACCTCGGAACGGACGAAGGGCGCGAGCGCGTGCGACAACTCGCGGCGACCTCGGCTGTCCTGCTCGAGTCGAGCGGGCCCGGCGTGCTGAGCGCGATCGGGCTCGGATATGACGTGCTTGTCGGCGCGAATCCGGCGCTCGTCTACGCCTCGATCAGTGGGTTCGGGCACGGCGGGCCGAAGTCTGGGTACGCCGAGAGCGATCTGACGGTCGTGGCATCCTCTGGTCAGATGGCGATCATCGGCGATAGCGACCGCGCGCCGATGATCGTCGGTGTCCCGCAGTCAGGTCTGCATGCAGACACCGAGGCGGCGACCGGCCGTTGCAGTCTCGAGCTCGTGCGGCTCGTAGGCCTGTTCGATTGGCAGGATCGGCTCGTACACCTCGCAGGTTCCGGGGCTGCTCATTCAACGCCTCCGGTGGTTTTCTACGGACCAAAGAGCTTCGGTACAGCCCTCGCTCGAACCGTCTACTCATCTCAGTATCTCAGGTCGGGCGTTAGCATTCAGCAAGAACCAGCGATTCAGGTTCACGTCCCAGTGCGAAGGTCTAGATCAACGGCTAGGCTCCAACAAGCCGCCCCCAACCCTCGATCGGAGTCTCTCGATGACCCACCCTGCCATGGCCGTCGCCCCGCAACCCGAAGCTGCCGAAGCCGCGGTGCTCGTCCTCCGAGGTGGCGGCAACGCCGTCGATGCGGCGATGGCGGCGGCGCTGGTGCAGGGCGTGATCGACCCGCAGATGTGCGGGATCACCGGGTTCGGGTCGGCGCAGATCTACATGCGCTCGCGCGGTGAGCACGTCTGCATCGACTTCCACGGCAAGACCCCGCTGGCGGCGACGTCCTCGATGTGGGAGGAGCTGCTCGAGGGCGAGACCCGCGACGGCTTCGGCTTCATCCTCCGCGGCAATGTGAACGACCTCGGGTACCAGTCGATCACCACCCCCGGCAGCCTCAAGGCCTACTCCGAGGCGGTCGAACGCTTCGGCAAGTGCGCGTGGAAAGACGTCGTGGCGTCCGCGCTCGCGCTCGCCGAGGCAGGCACGACGATCCGGCCGAACACCGCCAACTGGTGGCGCGTCACTGACCAGCTTGGCCGCATCGACAACGAGGTGCGGCTCGCAAACACTGAATCCGGCCGCGCGGTCTACTTCAACGAGGACGGCTCATTGAAGCGGCAGGGGCAGCGCCTGGAGAACCCCGGCATGGCCTCGACGCTGCGGCGCGTCGCCGAGGGTGGCGCGGAGGTCTTCTACGAGGGCGCGATCGCCGAGGAGATCGACGCCGACATGCGCGCGAACGGCGGGCTGCTGAGCGGCGACGACCTCGCCGCCTACCGCACGACCTGGACCGAGCCGGTCTGGACCGAGTACCGCGGCCACCGCGTCGCCACCAACCACCCGCCGGGCGGCGGCATCCAGGTCGTCGAGCTGCTGAACATCCTCGAACACTTCGACCTCGCGGAGCTAGGGCACAACAGCCCGGACTACATCCGCATCATCGCGGAGGCGATGAAGCGCGCCACCAGTGACAAAGACGAGCACGTCGGCGACCCCGCCTTCGTCGACGTGCCGCTCGATCGCCTCACCTCGAAGGCTTACGCCGCCGAACTGGCCGCCGCGATTGAGCGTGGCGAACGCGCCGAAGTGACGCGCTATTCCAGCGAGTCGCCGGACACCACCCACATCGTGGTGGCGGATAGCGAGGGCAACATCGTCACGATGACGCACTCGCTCGGGATGCCCTCGGGCGTGATCACGCCTGGCCTCGGCTACATGTACAACGGCTGCATGGCCGTCTTCGATCCGCGCCCCGGCCACGCCAACTCGATCGCGCCCGGCAAGAGCCGCTTCTCGTCGCTCTGCCCCACGATCGTCTTCCGCGACGACGAGCCGCTGATCGCCCTCGGCGCCCCCGGCGGCACCCAGATCGCGATGGGCGTCACGCAGGCGATTCTCAACGTGCTGGACCACGGGATGACGATGCAGGAGGCGGTCTCCGCCCCCCGCTTCTCATCCACCTCGAACGCGATCGACGTGATGAACCGCATCCCGCGTTACACGACGGACGCCCTCGAACGCGACGGCTACGAGGTGATCCGCAGCCCGCTCTCCTACGGCATCGCGGCCGTGCACGGCGTGCGTTTCACCTTGGACGGCGGCGTCGAGGGCGGGGCGGATCCGGGGCAGGACGGTGTCGCGCTGGCGGTGTGAGAGGGGGAGTCGTCGCTGCAGCCTGGCACGATCGCCCCTTGGTCGATGCGATCTCAAACTGGCGAAGAATCAAGCGACCGTGCCGATTACTGCTTCAGCAGTCCGGTCGCGAGACCGAACAGCGGAAGACCGCCGAAGAGGACGATCCCCCGGACTACGAGATCACTGGCATCACGAGCGACCGTATCCAAATGGTCATCTGGTAGATGCTCAGAGCGCTCGCGCAACCAAACCACCACAGATGCGACCGGTTCTCTGTGAACCGGAGTTGTTGATTCAGCGCGTAACCAAGGGTGATGCCGGCGGTGATCGCCTCGACTTGATGAACGATCAGCGCAACGAGAAATCGGCGGAGCCCTGCCACAACCGTGGCCAAGATAATTATTAAGAGTTTGGCGATGACTCCGCCGATGAGTGCTCCGGTTGCCGCGCTCACCAGCCCGACGAGGGGCAGCAGCCGACTGCTTCGAAACCAGCCCCCGAAGAGTCATCAGAGCGTCAGGCCTACGGAGAGTCCGAAGACTGCATTCGAGTATCGACTCACGAATGAATGTGCCTCGTCGCCTCACCAGATCCAACGGATCGTCGTAGAAGGTGAAGAGCCCGCGAGCCCTATTGGCTCCCAGTCGAGTGCATCCAAGAGCGCGAGCAGTCCACCGAATCCAATGAGTAACAGGAACCAGACGGTCACGGTCCAGGTGATTATTCGGCCGGGGCCTGGCGAATACGGGCCGCTGGATCGACTCGATGGAACCGAGTGCCGTACATCGTCTGTCGGCTCACGCTCGCCTCATCAGCTATAGGTATGCCGATACTGTCTGGCGATCGACGTTAGTTAGTCGTAAGAATGGAGAATACCGCCCTACCCCCACGACTTCCCTTCCGGCGTGCGGAACACCTCGGTGGGGACGAGGGCTTCGAGGTGGGTGGCAACCAGGGTGCGCTGCTTGCCCGCGCGCTGTTCGAGGATGCCCGTCGCGCGGATGAACGGCTCCATGCGGATGTGGTCACGGAACTTCTCGGACAGCTCGCGGCTGACGAGGATGTTCATCAAGCCGAATTCGTCCTCCAGCAGCAGGAAGATAATGCCCTTGGCGGTCATCGGGCGCTGACGGCAGACGACGAGGCCTGCAACCTCGACGGTGGAGTTGCCGGGGAGCGAGCGCAGGTGGCGACTGGAGGCGACGCCCTCGCCGAGGGCGGGGCGCAGGAACTGCATCGGATGGCGGTCCGGCGAGAGCGAGAGCAGCTCGTAGTCGGCGGTCATGCGCTGGTAGTCGTTGAAGTCGGCGAGCTGCACCTGGTCCTGTGAGGTGGCGAGCGGCATCCGGAGCTGGCGGTCCTGCTTCACGCTGAGCTTGCTCTGGTGCATGTCGCCCCAGAATAGGCCTAGCTGCCAGATCAGCTCGCGGCGGTTGAGGCCGAAGTCATCGAAGGCGCCGACGCGGATCAGGTTCTGCGTCGACTCGCGGCTGGCGCCGCTGCGCTGGACGAAGTCGAACAGCGACAGGAAGTCGCCATCGCGGTTGTGCTCGTACTCGATGCGCTCCGCGGCGGCTTCGCCAACGCTGCGCACGTAACCGAGGCCGACGCGCACGCCGTCGCGCCCGTCCTCGGTTACCTCGACCGAGCAGCGGGAGCGGCTGACGTTGATGTCGGGCCGCAGCACCTCGACGTTGTGCCGTTTGGCATCGTTGGTGAGTACGTGCGGCGGGTAGAAGCCCATCGGCTGGTTGTTGAAGAGCGCGCAGGTGAATGGCGCGGGGTGGTACCGCTTCAGCCAGGTGGTCTGATACGCGAGCAGGCCGAACGCGGCGCCGTGACTCTTCGGGAATCCGAACTCGGCGAACCCGAGCAGGTTCTGGAACATACGCTCGGCGGTCTCCTGCGGGACACCGCGAGAGGCGGCGCCGTCCATGAAATCTAGCTCGTGTTGCTGCATCGCTGCCAGCGAACGTTTGCGACTCATCGCGCGGCGGAACTGCTCCGCCTGACCGGCGGTGAAGCCGCCCATCTGACGCGCGACCTGGACGACCTGCTCCTGGAACAACACCACGCCGAGCGTCTCGCCGAGCACGTCGTTCACGCACTCGTGGACGTTCGGCGGCTTGTAGCGGTCGCCGAGGCGGCGCTGTTTCTCCCGCTCACGCACGTACGGATTGACCGCGCCACCGACGATCGGGCCCGGGCGCACGATCGAGACCTGCACCGTGAGGTCCTCGAGGTTGCGCGGCTGCGTCCGCGGCAACATCGCGATTTGGGCGCGCGACTCGATCTGAAAGACGCCGACCGTGTCGCCTCGGCAGATGTCGTCGTAGACGTCGCTGTCGTCGAAGGCGATGCGCGAGAGGTCGAGCGGGCGGTGGCCCTGCTCGGCGATCAGGTCGGCGGTCTCTTCGACGACGGAGAGCATGCCGAGGGCGAGGAAGTCGATCTTCACCATCTTTGCGTCGTCGACGCTGTCTTTGTCCCAGTGGCAGATGTAGCGGTTGGGCCACGCCGCCGGCTGACACGGCACGTAGTCGATCAGCGGTTCCGAGGAAATCACGATCCCGCCGACGTGCTGCGAAAGGTGCCGCGGGAACCCCGCCAGCTCCTGCGCGAGCTTCACGAGGTCGCGCCACGCCTGCGTCTCGAGCCGGTCCGCGAACTCCGGCAAGCGTGCGAGTTCCTCGGGGAGATCGTCGATACTGCCGTGCGGGTCGGACTTCTTCGCCAGGCGTTCCAACTCCGCCGAGGGCAGCCCCAGCACCTTCCCGATGTCACGGATGGCGCTCTTCAGGCGGTAGGTCGGGAAGATCGCGACCAGCGCGGCGTGCTCTTTGCCCCATACCTGGTAGACGCGCTCGATCAGCTCGGCGCGGATATCGCGCGCGAAGTCGAGGTCGATGTCCGGGAAGGTGCGCATGCCCTCGTTGAGGAAGCGGTCCACCGTCAGGTTGTTCTTGATCGGGTCGATGTGCGACAGCCCGATTAGGTAGCAGACGATCGACGCGACCGAGGAGCCGCGCCCGCGCCCCGGCGGCATGTTCGCGCGACGCCGCGCCTCGGTGCCGCGCACCTCATCCGCCACCTCCGAGGCCAGCTCGAAGATCTGGTGGTAGACGAGGAAGAAGCCGGCCAACCCGTTCAGCGCGATCAACCGCAGCTCGTGCTCGACGCGCGCCTCCGCAGCCTCGCGGTCCTCAATGCTCGCGGTGCTGTAGCGCTCGTAGAGCTGGCGACGGCAGATCGCGCCGAGCTCTTCGATCGGCGAGCGGCCGCTCGCCGTCTCCGGTGACGGCAAGCGGTAGCCGAGGTCCTTGGTCAGGTCGAACGTGCAGCGACGCGCGATACGCACCGAGTTCGCCGCCGCCTCGGGGTGGTACGACTCGAAGCGGCGCGCCTGGCGCTCCGGCGAGCGCAGGTAGAACTCCGCATTCGGCCGCCGTTCCTGGTGCGATTCGTCGAGCGATTTCCGAGAGCGAATCGCGACCATCACGTCCTGCAGCCGGTGCCGCGCGCGGTCGTGATAGTGCACGTTCCCGGTGCCGACGACGCCCACTCCGACGCGCTCCGCCACCTGCACCAGTACCCGGTTCCGAGGCCGATCTCCAAACACGAGGTTGTCCTGCAGCTCCACGAATACGTTCTCGAGGCCGAACCACTCCACGAACCGCCGCAGCGCGGCCTCGGAATCATCGAACCGCCCGTCACCTGCCAGGCGTGCCACGGCGCCATCGCGGCAGCCGGTGAGCAGGATCAGCCCCTCGCTGTGCGCCTCGAGCTCCTTGATCGCGATGCACGGATCGAGCCGCCGCTCTTCCTTCGTGGTATCGGTCAGCTCGTTCAGCCCGAACGCGATGCTGGAGAGACGACACAGGCTGGCGTAGCCCTGCTTGGTCTCCGCCAGCAGCGTGACGTGCGACCGCCGCAGCGGCGCCAGCAGCCCCTCTCGCCGCACCGCGACCCTGTGCGCGTTGTTATGTCCTCTATCGGTAGCCCTAGCCTCGTACCAGGCACGCCCGCGATCCGACTCTGGCTCAACGATCGTCAGCTCCAGGCCAGTGAT
>Ga0114999_10006810_pt1 | contig 13087 bp, 11 predicted proteins | sample ArcticOcean_MG_C_3_FD_89820 | JGI IMG/M metagenome (GOLD analysis project Ga0114999, IMG submission 89820) | Marine microbial communities from western Arctic Ocean - ArcticOcean_MG_CB8_126 | ecosystem: Environmental > Aquatic > Marine > Oceanic | place: Arctic Ocean: Canada Basin | collected...
CCCAATACCTGCAACTGTTGCTGCGCAGCAGGACGGCGCACGTCGAGCGACGCCATCAGTGCCTTTTTTCTAAACTGATCCCGCAGGTGAATAGCGACCTTGGCGGTCGATGTCGTTTTACCGGACCCCTGGAGGCCAACCATCATTATTGCCGCCGGCGGGGTTGCCGCGAGATTAATGGCAGACTGATCACCACCCAGCATTTCTGTTAGGTGATCATTGACAATCTTGACCACCATCTGGCCTGGCGTAACGCTGCGCACGACTTCTTCACCAACCGCACGCTCACGGACCGTATCGATAAAGTCTTTGACAACCGGAAGAGCAACATCGGCCTCAAGCAACGCGACCCGAATTTCACGCAATGCCGACGTGACATCAGCTTCAGACAGCGCGCCGCGCTTCTTCAGCTTATCGAAGACATCAGATAGTCGTGTGCTCAGCGTGTCAAACATCGAGTCTCATCAAAAAATTCATTTCAACGCAAAACGCATCGGCGTGCGAACACTCGCAGACCGATGGTCACCCCTGGGCGAAAAAAGCCATACTAGCCTTGGGATGGCGGGGAATTTACGCCGCAAATGGAGAAAGTCAAGCAAAAGGCACGCGGTCTGTCCTTGACGATCACAAGACGATAAGCGCCTAATCCGTAATATGACCGAACCTTCCGTTTTTGCCGTTCTGCATCGCACCCAACGAATTTGGGCGATCTCGTCTATCCATGGCGATGTCGACCGCTTAAACAAGCTACAGGCAGTCATCGGGGAAAAATACCTTCCAGGTGACCGGCTGCTATATCTCGGCAATGTATTGGGGCGCGGCGATGCCGTTCGTGCGACGGTCGATGCCATGTTGGCATTTCGACGCGTTATCCTCAGTCGCCGTAATATGTTCACTCATGACGTGGTGATGCTGCGGGGCGCGCAAGAGGAAATGTGGCAGCGGCTTATGCAGCTACAATTTGCCATCGATCCAGTGGAAGTCATGGACTGGATGCTCGAGCAAGGTATCGGATCAACCCTTGAGGCCTATGGTAGTGGGCAGGAAGATGCACAGTCTGCAATCCGCCAAGGCCCGATGGCCATCACGCGCTGGACAGCAAAAATACGAACGGCGTTTCAGGCGGCAGGTCATCAGGAATGGCTCAGCAGCCTCAAACATGCGGCCTATACCCGCGAAGCGACGCTTCTATTCGTCAATCGCGGCGTCGACCCCGAACGCCCATTAGATGCTCAAGGGGACGAATTTTGGTGGGGGGCTCGTGCTTTTGATACTATCGACACCTCCTGTAGCGGCTTTGACAAAGTCGTCCGCGGTTTTGACCCTGACGCAAAAGGGCTAGTAGAAAAGCCTTTCACAATAAGTATCGACAGCGGCTGCGGCCGCGGCGGGTCCTTATTGGCGGCCTGCATTGATAATGACGGCGCGGTAATCGAAATCATCGAAGCCTAAGTGCCGGTGAGAAAAGCTTCCGCGGTATCATTGACGATGTGTAATTCGACCACCAGTTTACCGTCAAGGCTCACCCTTTGAACCGCTTCAATTGAGTAGACGGAAGGCGGCCTAAGCCCCTATAAGGCGCCTATGACTGATATCGCATTCACAAAAATGCATGGCCTCGGCAATGATTTCGTCGTCATCGATACGCGGGACGCCCCGCGCGATCTGTCGACGGCGCAAGCACAGGCTATTGCTGACCGCCATAACGGCATTGGATGCGATCAATTGATTCTTATCGAGCCATCTCCATTGACCGGCCCTTTGCGAGATGCCGATGTCTTTATACGTATCTTTAACGCGGACGGCTCACAGGTCGACGCCTGCGGTAACGCCACGAGATGTGTGGCCGATCTCGTAATGGCCGAAAAGGCACATCCCACTGCAAATATTGGAACCGGGGCTGGACTCCTAACGGCTGAAGAGTTCCCAAACGGTATGATCGCGGTTGATATGGGGAGACCACGCTTCGGCTGGCAGGATATTCCGTTATCGAGCGAGCAGGACACCCTCCATCTTGATATCGAGAACTGGACACTTCGGGACCCAACCGCTGTCAGCATGGGCAATCCGCATTGCGTGTTTTTTGTGGATGATGCCAATGCCGTGCCGTTGAATGAAGTTGGTCCAATTCTCGAACACCATGAATTCTTCCCAGAGCGCGCCAATATCGGCATTGCGCAGATCAAAAACCCCGGTGCCTTCCGATTGAGAGTTTGGGAACGCGGCGCTGGAATAACCCAGGCTTGCGGTACTGGCGCCTGCGCGGCGGCGGTGTCAGCCCATCGACGCAATCTGACAGGCCGCACTGTTCTGGTGGAACTTGACGGTGGCACGCTGACAATTGATTGGCGAGCAGACGACCACGTCATCATGATTGGTCCAACGGCGACCAGCTTTGCCGGCACGTTTAATGCTGCACTGATCGGAGGCTAGACATATGTCTCCGCCAGAAATTCTCACATTCGGATGTCGGCTTAACGCCTATGAATCGGAAATTATCCGCAATCATACCCAAGCTGCCGGTATTGACGACCTCGTTATCGTAAATACCTGCGCGGTAACTGCTGAGGCGGAGCGCCAGGCAAGACAAGCGATCCGTCGCGCCCGCCGATCAAAGCCCGATGCCAAGATCGTCGTGACAGGCTGTGCCGCACAAATAAATCCAGAACAATACGGTGCGATGGATGAGGTCGATATAGTTCTCGGGAATGAGGAAAAACTCCGTGCCGAGAGCTGGTCAGCGCTTGAAAACGGCGAACCAGAAATCCGCGTCAACGACATCATGTCCATTACTGAAACCGCCAATCACCTGATTAGTGGTTTCGATGACCGCGCCCGCGCCTTCGTGCAAATTCAGCAGGGCTGCGACCACCGCTGCACCTTTTGTATCATTCCCTTTGGTCGTGGACCCAGCCGGTCGACAGCCGTTGGTGAAATTGTGCGTCAGGTACGTTCACTGGTGGAGAATGGATATAAAGAAGTCGTTCTCACAGGTGTCGACCTGACTGATTACGGCAAAGATCTACCTGGCCACCCGTCTCTCGGTAATCTATGCCGACGGCTGTTAATGCAGGTCCCTGACCTACCACGCCTACGTCTTTCCTCACTGGACCCTGTTGAAATTGACGATGACCTCTTTGGGTTGATCGAGACTGAAGCACGCTTGTTACCCTATTTTCATCTCAGCCTGCAGGCTGGTGACGACATGGTCCTGAAACGCATGAAGCGACGTCACAATCGTGAGGATGCAATCAAAGTTTGCGATCGAATTCGGGCGACACGTCCCGATGCCACATTCGGCGCCGACCTGATCGCCGGTTTTCCTACCGAAACCGATGAGATGTTCGAGAATACACTGGCGATCATTGACGAGTGTGACCTCACGCATTTACATGTATTTCCCTATTCGGAGCGCGGTGACACCCCAGCAGCCAAAATGCCGGCAGTTCCGAAAAAAATCAGGCGCGAACGAGCCGCGCGCCTGCGCGCGGCAGGAGAAGTCCGGCTCTCGGGACTGTTAAAGACACGCATCGGAAAGACAGCTAGCGTGTTAATTGAAAAAGACAATATGGGCCGATGTGAACAGTTTCTGCAGGTACGGCTAAACCAAGATGTTGAAACGGGTACCATAGTTAACTGCCAAATTTCCGGCACCGACAAATCCCAACTCGATGCGACAATTGTATGAGTGAAACGTCAGGCGGTTGGTTGTCGCGGTTACGCTTTGGTCTCAGCCGCACCTCTGAGAAATTAACCAGCGGCATTTCCGCGGCTCTAACACGGCGGACACTAGATACCGCAACGCTGGAAGAACTCGAGGAAGTTCTCATCAGTGCCGACCTCGGTGTCGCAACTGCAGCAAAACTGTCAGCTGCCTTGGCGGAAGAGAAATTTGAAAAAGAGATTAGCGACACTGAAATTCGTGAAGCACTGGCGTGCAATATTGCAGAAGTTTTGCGCCCGGTTGCGACCCCACTGAATATCGACCCCTTACGCAATCCGCACGTCATCCTCGTGGTTGGGGTAAACGGTTCCGGCAAAACGACGACGATCGGTAAACTGGCAAAAAACTGGACCGGCGAGGGCAAGTCCGTCGTTCTGGCCGCAGGCGATACGTTTCGCGCCGCCGCGGTTGAACAGCTGAAAATTTGGGGCGAAAGAGCAAATTGCCCGGTAATTTCGCGCGATACCGGCTCCGATTCAGCAGGATTAGCCTATGAGGCACTAGAGCGAGCTCAACAAGACAATGCTGATATTTTGATGATTGATACGGCAGGCCGATTACAGAACCGCGAAGACTTAATGGGTGAGCTGTCCAAGATCATCCGTGTGCTGCACAAACTTGACCCTGAAGCTCCTCATAGCTGTCTTCTCGTCCTCGATGCCACGGTCGGACAGAACGCTCATTCACAAGTCGAAACGTTTCAAAAGATTGCAAATGTTAGTGGGCTGGTGATGACCAAGCTCGACGGCACGGCCCGTGGTGGTGTCGTGGTCGCCCTCGCAGAACGATTTGGGTTACCGGTACATGCCGTTGGAGTCGGAGAAGGTGAAAACGACCTGCAGCCTTTCGATGCAGATTTCTTCGCGCGTAATCTTTTGGGGCTTAACGCCTAACCCCCTGCAAATTCAGTAAGAAATATGTTCTTGGTGGGAAGCTGATGTCAGACAACGACGTCGATAAAGCTGCCCCGAGGGAAGTTCTGTCCGGGTTGCATTGGCACCTCACGGCTCGCGCCACCGCCATTGGTCATCTGGGTCAGTGATTGCGGTGCAACATTCTGCAATTGTTGAGCGCCCACAGGCTTCTGCGCCTGCTGAAATTGCTGCGGGTTTTTCTGGATCGTGCCCGATTAGGCGGCTGATCCGGACACCGTCTGAAAGAGGGCGCTACCGAGATGAATTTGCATATAGACTACTCTTTACCTCCCAAAATCGATGCCCTTCTTATAGGTGACAAGTTGATGAAGGGTTTATCGATATCCTTAATGCAAAATTTTATGCAAAATTCAAATCTAATTGGATACGAAACAAGTCGCAGGTTAAGGATAAATTAAGGGCTTCAGCGCCATTTTGTACACGTTGTCATAGATGTATTTTGAACGTAATTAGAAGTGGTTAGCGATGGTTGTATCGCCTGACACAGAAATGCAAGACCTGCTCGATCTGGCACAGGACAAATCCGCAAGTGTAAAGTCTCAACTTGCCCAGGTAGTCAGTGACCTGTTTTTCGAGGGAGAGCGTGTTCTGAACGAACGCGAAAGAACCCTCATGACAGATTTTCTGCGTCAGCTAATTCAGGATGTCGAAATTTCTGTCCGCAAAGCCCTTGCCGACCGGATGGCGGAAGAAAGTAGGGCACCGAGCGACCTAATTAATATCCTCGCCAATGACGAATTAGACGTCGCCCATAATATTTTGCTGAATAGCCAGGTTTTACAGGATCTTGAGCTGATCGAGATCATTCAGCACCAAACCTTCGAACATCAACTCACTATTGCAATGCGGGACAAAATCTCCGAAGCCGTTGGTGGTCGCGGTGAAATCGACACGCGCTCGCTGAAGCAGACATCCCATCTGGCCCAAAAACTTGCCGACAAACAAGCCATCACGCCGCAGGTCCTTTTCCAGACATTGCGAAGAGACGAAGTCCGGATGTTCGAGGGCATGTTCGCTCAATTGACCGGGCTGTGGCATAATCTCGTGCGCCGTATCTTCTTTAAACCGGGCGGTGAAGGGCTTGCTATCGCCTGCAAAGCCATTGGAATGCTTAAACCAGATTTCGCGGCTCCTTGTTCCTGCTTAGCCGATCAGCCTGCCCAGGAAACAAAATCGTCGACCCGCGTGAGGTTTCGCGCGTCATTACCTTCTTTGACCATTTGCGCCAGGATACAGCGAAAAAAGTCGTCGGTCGCTGGAAACTCGATCCTAATTATTTGTTTGCATTGAAACAGGTGGAAGATGGCGGTGACCGAAAGGCAGCAGCGGCAGAATGACGCCTAAAAGAAACTGAAACGGCGCGCCCGGTTTGAACCAGGTTTTTTTATATCTATGGATTGGACCCTGCCGCCATCAGGCGTTAAAACACTACAACGATTTCAGATGCAATTTGAAAAAAGGTGACTTTCATGGATGGCAAGGTGTTTGGTGGACGCGTCAAACGGCTCGAAGATCCTGCCTTGCTCTGCGGGCAAGGCCGATACGTCGATGACATCAAGCTCGCCAATATGGCAAATGCTGCCTTCATCCGCAGTCCCTTTCCGCACGCACAGCTCAAAGGGATCGACAAATCTGTCGCCGAGGCTATGGAAGGCGTCCATGCCGTCTACACCTTTGAAGACCTAAAACCTTATTTGACGTCGGACCGTCTGCCCGTTGAATTTCCGGGGGGCGTACCAAACGCTGAAACCGCAGGCCCGGTCATCATGGTTTTTGATGAGACAATGTATGCCGGTGAATGCGTCGCCATCGTCATCGCGGAAACCCGCCATATCGCCGAAGATGCCGCCGCGATGGTCGAGATAGACTGGGATCCGCTGCCCGCCGTGGGCGATTGCAAAAAAGCGCTAGAACCAGACTCACCGACTGCATCGATCCATATCGACAGTAATTTGATGATGGAAATGGTTCAAGAATACGGTGATGTGGACGATATATTCAGTTCGGCGCCACATAAGTTCCGCGAAGAGATTTGGCAGCATCGTGGCAGCGCCCATCCCATTGAATGCCGAGGTGCTGTGGGACGCTATGACCCAATCCAGGACGTCACGACGTTATGGTCCTCCACGCAGATGCCAAACCTCGTTCACGGGTTCATCGTCAAGTTGCTCGGTGCCGACGAGAACCAACTACGCGTTATAACGCCTGATGTCGGCGGTGGATTCGGCCCCAAATTCGTTTTCTATTCGGAAGAGTTAGTCGTCGCTCTCGTCGCCAAACTATGTGGCCGCCCCGTCAAATGGATCGAAGACCGGCGTGAACATTTTATTTCTGCCGTCCAGGAACGCGACCAATATTGGGAAGCAGAAATTGCGGTTGACGATGATGGCATAATCCAAGGTGTTCGCGGCGCGATGATCCATGACCACGGCGCCTACACAATTCAGGGAATCACCCTGCCCTACAACGCTGCCGCCTGCATTCCTGGGCCCTACAAGGTGCCGCATTACCGAATGGGTCAGAAGCTTGCATTCACAAATATGATGCCCTGTGCGCCCGTTCGCGGCGCCAGTCATCCACAAGGCACCTTCATCATGGAGCGGCTAATGGACCGTGCGGCACGCGAGCTTAGTATAGACAGGGCAGAAATTCGCCTGAGGAACATGATCCCCGGCGACGAGATGCCTTACACAAAGCCACTCAAGACCCGGGCAGGTATTAATATTACCTATGACTCCGGCGATTTCCCTAAGGCCCAGAAAATGACCATGGAAGCGGCGGGCTACGACGATTTTGCCAAACGGCAAAAGGCCGCCCGTGCTGAAGGGCGCTATCTCGGCATTGGAATTTCTTTCGGTGTCAAAGGCACTGGCCGCGGTCCGTTTGAAACCGCCATTGTCCGGATTGGCACGTCAGGCAAAATCTCGGTCTATACCGGTGCTGCCGCCATGGGCCAAAGCACCCGCACAATGATGGCTCAGGTTGTCGCCGAACAGCTTGGTGGCGATATGGAAAACGTCGACGTCATTGCCGGTGATACCCAGCAAATCCCGATGGGGATGGGCGGCTTTGGCAGCCGTCAGGCGATCACCGCTGGCTCCTCGGGTCATATTGCCGCCGTGGAGGTTCGAAAAAAAGCGCTGAAAGTTGCGGCGCATTTGCTGGAAGCTTCAGAAGAAGATCTTGAAATTGACGGTAAGGATATCCGTGTCAAAGGCGTGCCGGATATGTCGGTCTCGTTGGGACAGGTCGCCCATGCCGTTGCCGGAACGCCTGGGTATGCGTTACCGGGTGGGATCACTCCAGGTATGGAATCGACCCAGAACTTCCTGACCGATCCACTGGCCTATTGTTATGGTGCCCATATTTGCGAAGTCGAAGCTGACCCCGAAACGGGTGGTGTTAAAATTCTCAAATACACCATCACCCATGATTCCGGGACCCTCATTAATCCAATGATTGTCACCGGTCAGGTGACGGGCGGTGTTGCACACGGTATTGGCAACGCGATATTCGAATGGATGGGATATGACGATGACGCCAATCCTGTCACTACCAACTTTGGTGAATATTTGTTGCCTTCAGCGCCGGAAATACCAAACTTTGATATCGAGTTTCTTGAAAGCCCGTCGCCGCTCAATCCGCTAGGTGTCAAAGGTGCCGGTGAAGGCTCCACGGTTCCCGCAGCGGCAGCGGTTATCTCAGCGATCGAAGATGCTCTAAGCCCCTTCAATGCTCATATCGCCGAAGCACCGGTGACCCCCGCCCGGCTGGTTCAATTGGTAAAAGAGGGTCAGGCAGGTAAAGCCGCCTGACGGATAACTATTCCGCGTCAGGTGACCCAAGCCGTTCTTTCGGCGGCACGATATCGGTGACCAGATCGCGGATCAGCTTCTTTTTGGCGAGAGGTTCGACGGTAACGGTGCCAGTGTTAAGCTTAGCCGTGCAGGCATAGTTCACCTTGCCATCAACCAAAATCATGCACTCCTTGCAGGCATTAGCACTGACACAGGAATACCGAAAAGCCAGAGAGGCATCCTGGTTTTCACGGACCCAGACAAGCGCATCAAGCACCGAAGCCCCTTCTTCATGCGGGACCTCAAACTGCTCATACCGTGCTTCTTCGCCAGCAGCGCCGCGATAAACGTTAAGCGTGGTTTTCAGATCTTCGCTCATATTACAGCAGCCTGTTTTTCTTCGAGAGTATAGGAAATTCGTGGTACCTCTGCCCAACCTGTCACCAGTTCATCACCAGCCAATTCAATTGTCTGATTGCGTTCAAACTGCGGCGATGCATCGGGTATGTCCTCGCGCTGATGGGCGCCACGGCTCTCCGGCCGGTTAATCGCCGCCAGAGTCACCGATTCCGCACACAGTAAGCCGGCCCGCAGCTCATACCAATCGAGGAGCGCCTGATTAAACGGCGCATCATCCGGAATGGTGATGTTGCGCAAATCGTCTCTCTGCATTTCACGGATACGCTGCAGCGCCTGTTCAAGTTTCTCGCCAGTGCGGAACAGGCCGACGTTGTCCCACATCAACGCTTGCAGCTCAGTCATCAGGGCCGTGGCACTGCCATCTGGTGCTGCGCCCTTTTTCAGCTGCGATTTAGGCTCGGAAAGAACGATTGTCGCCAAATTTTCATCGATGGGGGCCCGTGACCGACCTTTGGCAAAGGCGGCGCCAAATTTTCCAGCGCGTTCGCCAAAGACGAAGGCTTCAGGAATTGCATTCCCCGACAAGCGCGTCGCACCATTGGCCCCGCCGACAGCTTCACCAGCCGCGTAGAGACCAGGGATGCGGGTTTTCATTTCGCTATCCACGCGGATACCACCCATATGGTAATGCGCGATAGGGGACACCTCGACCGCCGATTTCTGCAGATCGATACCGTTCTTGGCCAGACGACCCATCATCGGGCCGAACTTTTCTTTCATTACCTCAGGATCAATGTGATCGAAACTCAACCACACGCCACCATGCGGGGAACCACGACCTTCCTCGACTTCTTTATAGATTGCGTAGGAAGCAACATCGCGGCGCGCCGTGTAATTACCACCATCTGACGCACCATAGTTATGGATAAACTCTTCAAAATTGCCGTTGAGCAACCGGCCGCCGACTTTGTAGCGGAACGGGTCCCACATGATTGGGTCCATTCCCACCATGCGCGGTGCCAGATGACCAATCGGAAAGAACTGCACAAATTCCATATCGATGAGCTCAGCGCCGGCGCGCAGCGCCATGGCATAGGCTTCGCCACCCATATTGATGGAGGCACTATTTCGTTTGTAGAGCTTGGTCAGACCGCCCGCAGCCATGACAATTGCGCCAGCTTCTACCAGAACTGTTTCACCACTTTCTACGTCGATGGCAACAGCACCAACCGCTTCACCGTTCTGCACAACGATTTCGATCACTGCCAGCCCACTAGCCCGACGAATGCCAGGTCGTTGGGCGACTTCACCCCGCAAGGCCCGCGCTACGGCAGGACCTGTATTAAGATAATCAACATAGACGCAGCGCTTGAGACCGTGTCCCGGCGCATGAACTTGCGTCATGCGGCCTTCAACCCGTGCCCAGCCGACCTTCCACTCATCCATCTCATGAATGCGGGTGACTGATTCTTCGCACAGGATTGCCGACAACTCTTCATTACAAAGGCCGTGTCCTGCCTCGATGGTATCGGAGAGATGATGCGTCCAGTGATCCGGCTCTTCATGACCTACAGCAGATGCCACGGTCATCTGCGCCATGATTGTCGCCCCACCGCGGCTGATCAGGCTTTTATCTGCCACGATGACATCGGCACCTTCACGCGCCGCGGCAATTGCCGCATACATTCCGGCGCCGCCAGCACCAACTACAAAAACATCTGTCGAAACACGCATCATCGAAAACGATCCTTTTAAAAGCGCTCGCAACATATCGCAAACGATACGACACCACCAGTTCCCGGACTTGCGGCAATGATACGCACCGGCTAGTTTCCGCAGATTCTACAGATATAGCGAAAGAGAATTCTCCGATGGCCACAAAAATGCAGCAGCTGATTAATACCGCAACACCCTATTGGGATGCTGAAGCGGAGATCGCGCGCCGTTTTTACAAGACGGCCAAATCGGAAGATCACGCGTTTTATCTGCGGGCGCAGCTCTGGAAAGAGCTCAACCCGGTCGATGGTTTCTTTAACGGATTACATCGCGAGCTGACCCAGGCCGCGGATATGTTCCCCAAAGTTGGTAAGACTATCGACCGCCACGATTACCTGTTCTTGCTGGACCAGCTAGTGTCGGAATATAGCCACTTCGTCATGCTGGCTGATGTGCTGGAACATGTGCAGGGCCGCAAGCTCTCAAAGCGCGACCTCAAACAATTGCCGCAAGAAAAGAAACTCGGCAATATCCGCCGCCGCTATGTGAAAAAAGGCGGCCCAATTGGCAAAGCCGCCGTCGGGATTACCGAAGGGGGCGGCACCGCATTATTCCGTGTCGGCAAAGGCCTGAAGGGTAGCAAGATCAACCAGATGACCGCCAAGGCAATGAAGACCATCTGGGAAGACGAAAAAGATCATTACATGGTGCAGGCTAATATCGCCGCTAAGATGATCAAAAACAAGGCCGATATGAAAAAGATGCAGGAGGCAATGATCGATGTCAGCCTGCAACGCGTTTGGATGCGCAACGAAATGTTCCGCAGTCCGATGACGACAGCTGAGGTCGAGGCCTATATCGTCCGGCGGCAAACTTCCATCGCAAAGCGGTCTTAGTTGGGTCTAAGTTTCCAGCGCTGCGACGCCGGGTAGTTCCTTGCCTTCGAGCCATTCGAGGAAGGCGCCACCTGCAGTCGACACATAAGAAAAATCATTCAATGCATTAGCTGCCGCCAGTGCTGCCACCGTATCGCCACCCCCAGCAACAGAGCGTAGCTTGCCTTCAGCGGTCAGTTTCGCCGCGGCTTGTGCGACAATGTTCGTGCCTCTATCGAATGGCCGAATTTCAAACGCGCCAAGCGGTCCGTTCCACAGCACCGTCTTGCAATCTTTCAGACTATCAGCCAGCGCCTGAGCCGTACCCTCACCCACATCGAGGATCATGGTGTCCGCGCGAACTGCAGAAATCGGCACCGTCTCATGCGGTGCGCCAGCCTCAAATTTCTCAGATATGACGACATCAGAAGGCAGCACCACTTCGCAATCAGCCTCATCGGCACTAGCCATCACGGCACGGGCGGTATCCGCCATATCTGTTTCGCACAGCGACGCTCCAACATCGGTACCAAGCGCATAGAGAAACGTATTAGCCATTGCGCCGCCAATCACCAACCGGTCGACTTTAGCCACAAGATTACTCAGCACGTCCAGTTTGGTAGAGACTTTGGCGCCACCAACCACCGCTACGACGGGTCGGTCGGGATCACCAAGCGCGACTTCGAGGGCATCCAGCTCTGCTTGCATCGACCGTCCTGCCGCTGACGGCAACACGCGCGCAATGCCTTCGGTAGAGGCGTGGGCCCGATGCGCTGCCGAGAACGCATCATTGACGAAGGCATCGCCAAGCAAGGCAAGCGCGTTGATAAACACATCGTCATTGGCTTCTTCACCCGCATGAAACCGGAGGTTCTCCAGCAGCGCGATCCCACCTTCCGGTAACGCCGCAATCGCCGCCTCCGCTGCATCACCGATACAGTCATCGATAAACACAACATTCCGCCCGCCAAGAGCTTCTTTCAGCGGTTCGACGAGCGGTTTGAGCGACATCTCTGGAACGACCCGCCCTTTCGGCCGGTCAAAATGGGACATTACTACGACTTTGCAGCCGCGATCAGCCAGCTCAAGAATAGTCGGCGCCAGCCGTTCGATGCGGGTCGCTTCGGTTACCACACCACCCCGCATCGGGACATTGAGATCACCCCGGACAAGAACGCGGGCACCTGCTGCCTGCTCGTTCAGAACAGGCAGGGTATCGAGCGTTTCAAAACGCGCCATTGTTTAATCAGCCTTTAGTCAGGATCAGCCAAGCTTGCCCATCATAACCGCGGTATCGGACATGCGGTTGGAGAAGCCCCACTCATTATCGTACCACGAGGCAACGCGGCACAGCTTACCTTCAATGACCTGAGTCTGGGTCAGGTCGAAGATCGAACTCGCTGGGTTATGATTGAAATCGGATGACACTAGCGGCTCATCATTAGTGATGAGGATATCCTTCAACGCGGCGGTCTTGGATGCTTTGATTATCGCTGCATTGATCTCATCAACCGTCGTTTTACGTTTGGCGGTGAAGTTGAGATCAACAATCGACACGTTAGCGGTCGGCACGCGGATCGAGGTGCCGTCGAGCTTTCCATTCAGTTCTGGCAGAACCAGGCCAACCGCCTTGGCGGCCCCGGTCGAGGTCGGGATCATCGAATAGGCTGCGGCCCGGGC
>Ga0114999_10006811_pt1 | contig 13086 bp, 10 predicted proteins | sample ArcticOcean_MG_C_3_FD_89820 | JGI IMG/M metagenome (GOLD analysis project Ga0114999, IMG submission 89820) | Marine microbial communities from western Arctic Ocean - ArcticOcean_MG_CB8_126 | ecosystem: Environmental > Aquatic > Marine > Oceanic | place: Arctic Ocean: Canada Basin | collected...
AAGATAATCAACAATATGGTGTCTCTGAATTGAGCGGACCAAAACAACAATACGAGGGCGCTCGAACGCCCCATGCCGTACCTGACGCCGCAGGAGTCCTCGGGCGAATTGCCCGCGTCGCCCTAACCTCCGCGGGCCTGGAGGGAGTTTACGAGGACCTCGCCCGTGAGGCCGCTAGGCTCGTCGGCTTCGACCGCATGGCCGTGGCTATTTTTAACGAAGAGCGATCCCACAGCGCGCTTCGGCACGTCGCCGGTATCCCTGTTGACGAGTGGGTTCCGGGCCTGGTCGCGGCCAGCGATCGGTCGCTCGAAGGCATGGTGCGCCTGAGCGATGAGGGGATGGCCTTCGAAATTGCCGACCTGCTGACTCACGACCCGGTCGGCTTGATACAAACGGGTTCCGAAGTCGGTCTGAGTCACTTCATGGGGCTGCCCCTGCGTTCGTCCAACGGCGTATTCGGTGTCCTGTCGTTCGCCGCCCTCGCGTCTCCGAGTACAGGGCCGTACTGCCGGGCCGATATCGATATGGCTCAGAGGATCGCCGACCAGATAGCCGGCACTTTGCGGTTGGCCGAGCTGATTCACCGGGCAGACGACCGAACCGCAGAGGTGCGCCTGGTGGCAGAGCTGGGCCGGGTAACGTCTTCGGCTCCGAACGTTGAGGGCATTTTCAGCGAGGTTGCCCCGATCATCAAGGAACTGGTCCCTTTCGATCGGATCAGTGTGGCGTTTCTAGAGAGGGGCGAGTCGGTCTTCAGAGGTGTGTTTGTAGACGGCGAAACGCTGGTCCCTTCTCTGGGAGTCGGAGTTGTGAGGCCGGTTACGCACCAGGGTGTCGAAGAGTTGATGCAGGGTCGTCGCGCGATCATCATCGGGGCCGACGATCTTGAGCGGCTGTCGAAACTGTCCGACGTTGAACACGACTGTTTTCAGGCCGGTCTCAGGTCGAAGCTGGCCGTTTCCCTGGTTGCGGGTGGTCGCCTGGTCGCTACTGTCAATTTCAGGTCGATTAAGCCAGATTTCTATACCGGGCGCCACGTGCAGTTGGCAGAGACGATGGCCAGCCAAATTGCTGGCGCGGTATTGAACGGTCGCCTTTTCAACGAGTTGGACCGCCACATGGCAGAGACCCAGTTGCTGGCGGATGTCGGGAGGGTTGTTACAGCCCAACTGGACCCTTCGGAGGTATTCGCTGAGTTCGAGACGATAGTTTCTGGAGTAATTCCTTTCGACCGCTTCTCTGTGTCCTATGCAGAAGCTGAAGGGACGATGTTCCGCAACCTGTACGTGGGCGGAGCCACGAAGGTGGAAGGCTTGGAGTTAGACAGCACTTCGCTGGTACACGAGTCCCGCATAGCTGGCTCGAAAGGTCACTCCCAAAGTTTCACTGACGGTCACAGCAGTAGGGTTTTCAGTTCTGAAGAGTTGCATGCCGCAGCCGAGTCCTGGTGGGTCGAGCGTGCATGCCTGCGGGCGGGCCTGCGCTCCAAAATGATAGTGCCGCTCATGTGGAAAAATCAGAACATAGCCGGGTTGGTGTTCCGGTCCAAAGTGGTCGATGCGTACTCTGCGGAACACCTCGAGTTCGCCTCAAAACTGGCCGCCCAGGTGGGGGGTGCCGTCGCCTCTCAGCAGTTGTATGAGCAACTCAAGGCCGAGTCACTAGAGCGCCGGACCATGGCTAACATCGGCCGCATCATGACGTCGTCCATGGACCTGGACCGGTTATTCGGGGTCGTCCTGGAGCAGGTGCGGAACCTGATTCCCGTAGACCGAATGGCGGTGAACACGCTCAACTTCGAGACTGGTACTACCGTGAAGGTACTCGCAGCCGGGATGGACGTTAGTGCGTTCCCCACCGGCGTCACCGCGCCTCTGCCCGCAAGCGGTTTGGACATAAAGAAACTACTGGGTGGAACCCAGGCCAGGTCGGGCTCTGAGCTGGAGGAATTTGCCCATAGCTACCCGGAGGTGGACGCCGTCTGGCAGGCAGGCATCCGCTCGCTCTTGCACGTACCGCTGGTGTTTGATGATGATCTGATCGGTGTATTGGCCATTGGCTCCACCGAAGAGAATGCGTACGGCGACAGGGAGTTAGAAATAGCCGAGAGCGTATCTCGGCAGATAGTTGGCGCCATCGCCAACTTGCAGCTATCGCAACAGCGGGAGTTCGCTCTTTCCGCGCTCGGTGAAAGCGAGTCCCTGTTCCGTGCCCTGCTGCAATATGCCCCGAACGGCATTGTGGTGTCCGATAGCAAAGGACGCATTCTTCTCGTCAACGAGCAAACGGAGGCTCTGTTCGGCTATAGCGCGAGGGGCTTGGAGGGCCAAAAAGTTGACGTTTTGGTCCCGTCGAGACTCCGGGGCGGGCACCCTGGGCACCGGGACGGCTACATGGCCGCGCCGACCTCCAGGACTATGGGCAGCGCCCTGGACCTGGTCGCGTTGCGCAAAGACGGCACGGAAATTCCGGTGGATATTTCACTGGGTCCGTTGGAAACCAGCGATGGGACGTTGATCATCTCGTCGATCAGGGACATGGCCGAGACAAGGGAAGCAGAGATCGCGCTCAGGACCAGTGAGGCCGAGCTGAGCGACCTGTTCGAGAACGCTCCGCTCGGGTACCACGAGGGGGACAGCCAGGGCCGGGTCACACGCGTGAACACGACCCTTTTGGAAATGCTGGGCCTCTCTCGCGAGGAAATGGTCGGGCGATCGGTCTTCGAGTTCGTAGCGGGCGACTCCCAATCTCAGGCAGTCGAAGCGCTGGAAATCGCGCTGCAAGCCCGGCCAGACGAACTGGCCACTACGAGCCGGACCATGGTTAGAAAAGACGGCTCACACCTTCCCATAACCGCCGATTACAGGCAGATACGGGACGAGACGGGGAAAGTGACCGGACTGCGGGTCTCGTCTCGCGACGTCACGGAACTCAAGCGCCTCCAAGACCAGCTCTTGCACGCACAGAAGATGGAGGCTGTAGGCCAGCTGGCGGGGGGAGTTGCACACGACTTCAACAACATATTGACCGCGGTAATGGCACATGCGTCGCTCGCCAAGAGAGGGCTGACTCGTGCCGACGGCGCCATAGTCGAGGACATAGACGGCATTTTGAAGGCGGCGGACAGGGCCGCGGAGTTGACTCGTCAACTCCTGACGTTCTCTCGCCAGGACGTGGCCAGGCCGGAGCCGACTTCACTCGACAAGCTCCTGCCGGACATGGACCGGATGGTCCGGCGACTAATTGGCGAGCACATCGAACTGGTCTACCTGCTTAACACCGGCAATGCCCGGGTAATGATCGACCCGGGGCAGGCCGAGCAGGTCATCACTAATCTTGTGCTTAACGCCAGAGACGCGATGCCGGGTGGCGGGACGATAACTATGGAGACGGCTCTTGTGACCCTCACAGGCATGACCCGCATGGGCACGGTTTTCCCCGGTAGCGCCGGGACGGGCAATTCCAGGGCCTTGGAACCCGGACGGTACATGTGCGTATCGGTGACCGACACCGGTGAGGGCATGGATGGCGAAACGCTCTTACGCATCTTCGATCCGTTCTTCACTACCAAGGAGCCCGGTAAGGGCACGGGCCTAGGCCTGGCTACTTGCTACGGAATTGTCGTGGAGGCCGGTGGCGAGATACGCGTGGAGAGCGAGCTAGGTCGAGGTACGCGATTCGACGTATTGCTGCCCCTGACCAACCGTCCTCAAGACGATGAGCGAACCAACACACTGGGGCCGGAAAGTATTGGCCGCGAAACCATCATGTTTGTTGAGGACGAGGCCAACGTCAGAGAGAGCACCGCGAGGGCGCTGAGGGTACACGGTTATACGGTAGTGGAAGCGACGAACGGGGCCGAGGTTGTGGGTCTCGTGGAGAGGGGCGAGTTCGGGGACGTAGACTTGCTGCTTACGGACATGGTCATGCCGCTGATGGGCGGCGTCGAACTGGCCGACCGCCTCCGGTCGATGAACATAGACGTGAGAACGCTGTTTATTTCCGGCTATAAGGGCGGAGAGACGGCCGGCAATCGAGGCCTTCGGCCGGATGAGTCGTATCTGCCGAAGCCGTATCTGTTCGAAAAGCTCCTGACAGAGATAAGATCGCTCCTGGACGCCAGATAAGATATCGCCCAGCGACCAAGAGCCTACATATCCCTGACGGCCAAAAGCCGAAGAGCCCTAGAGCGAGCCAGGCTAGCGGAGAACCACAGCCCCATGAAAATTACCGATATTCGCGCAACGCTCCTGTCCTCGGTCGTACCCGAAGAGAAGCGCTGGCGCACCGACCTCGGTGTCGCGGTCAAAATGGACAACTGCATTGTCGAGATAGAGACCGACGAGGGCATTACGGGCTTTGGTGCGGGCCAGGGCAACCCCACCGTCGTTAAGGCGATAGTCGAGACACAGCTCAAGCCCCAGTTGCTGGGCCAGGACCCGACGATGATTGAAGGCCTCTGGGAGCGCATGTACAGCGGCTCACGCGGACAGCCCGCCCTCGACCGTGGCCATCCCCAGCCCGGCCCCTCTCGCAGGGGCGACACACTGTGCGCGATCGCCGGGATAGACATTGCGTTGTGGGACATTCTTGGCAAGTCGCTCAATACGCCCGTATACAAGCTGCTCGGCGCTTCCCGGACCTCGGTCAGAGGGTATGCGTCGGGGGGCTGGGCGCCGGGTGAGTCGGCTGGCGACGAGATGGCGGGCTATGCGGCAAAAGGCTTTTCGGCCGTAAAAATGCGAGCCGAGGGCAAAGACGGGTTCTCCATAGCCAAGACGCGCACTCGTGTGGCTGCGGCTCGGCGTGCGGTCGGGCCAGAAGTCGACATCATGGTGGACGCGCACGGCTCGCTCGACGTCTCTACTGCCAAACGGCTGGCTAGGGTCCTCGAAGAGTACGACGTGGCCTGGTTCGAGGAGCCCGTCTCCTACGACAACCATGTGGGCCAGGCCGACCTGCGCGCTTCCACCACCGTGCCCATTTCATCTGGAGAGAGCGAGTCGACTCGCTTTGAAGTCCTCGACCTGCTCAGGCTGAACGCCGTGGACGTGCTGCAGCCCGACGTGGCGATTGCTGGAGGCCTGACCGAGAGCCGCCGCATCGCTACTCTCGCACATGCTCATGGGGTTCGAGTGGCACCACACGTATGGTCGTGCGGCATCATCGTGGCGGCTTCCATACACTTCGCCATGCACGCGCCTGCGGTGCACATTTTCGAGGTGTCACAGAGCCCTTCCCCGCTCATCTGGGAGCTGTTCGAGGAGCCGTTTCCCATTACGGACGGGAGGGTGAGCGCCGTCGACCGCCCTGGTCTCGGCTACACGCTCCGCAAAGGCCTGGCCGAGCGCTACCCGTTCGTACCCGGTCCTGCCTATGTCTACTAACGCTGTTATGCCAAAGCGATGAGGCCCTGAGCCGAAGAAGCCCTGGCGAGCGAGGCGATGCCGAGCGGGGGACCGCTGCTAATATGGGAGGCCATGGCCGACGCTAATATAGATTTCACACGTATCTCCCGATTGGAACCCGAGTCCGTCGGCGAGCCGGGCAAACGCACATTCCGCATCATCGCCGAGAGCGACTCTAGTAAGGCCGAAGTCTGGCTGGAAAAAGAGCAACTCTTCCAGCTAGCCCTGGCAGTGCATCAGTTGCTGGCGACCGTTCGCGAAGGGGAGGACGCCGCTGCTTCGGCAGCTGCGCCGGTGGAGCGGGAGGCAGACCCGTTGACACGGGTCGACTTCAAGGCCGGACGCCTCGCCCTGCGCCATGAAGACTCGCACGGTATGTTCGTTATCGAGGCCCACGACATGGAAGGGCCGGAGGTTCTGGACGAGGACTCGCCGCCCGACGTCGCCCTGTGGGCGGGTCGGGAAATTGTGGAAAAGTTCGCGGACGAAGCGCTGAGAATATGCGCGGCGGGCCGCCCGCTATGCCCCCTGTGCGGCGCGCCTATGGACCCCGAGGAGCAGGGAGGGCACAAGTGCCCAAGGGTAAATGGCAACCACGCCATCTCCTCTTCAGGCGACCTGTAGTCTCCGGTCCGGCTAGCCCAGTTTGTGGGCTCCGTTAACGTGACCGGTACTCCCAGTGAGCCCGCAGGGGGCGAACCCACCGGCAGCGAACCCACGGCCCAGTCCAGTGACGATAGGGCGCGTGAGGGCAGCGACGCCGAACCGCGCATCGTCGATCCCGCTCCCGAGGTAGCCGAGGGCGTGCTTGAGCACGGCGAGATAGTCGGTGGCGCACAGGTCCAGTTAGGCTCGAACCAGACGTTTCTTGTGCATCTCAATGCCCGGCACGAGAGCGCCGCGCCCGGGGATATCGGCGATGGGGATACTGGGCCGGGCGAACCGGCCGTTATGCGGGCGATCTACAAGCCCAGGGACGGTGAGCGCCCGTTGTCTGACTACCCGGACGGCACGCTCTATCTCAGGGAGTACGCAACTTATCTCGTGGCCCAGGCGCTCGGCTGGCCGAAAGTGCCGCTTACGGTCATAAGAGACGGGCCATTCGGTCCTGGCTCTATGCAGCGATTCGTGAACTTCGACCCCGGCGTCACCTACTTCAACCTGCGGGAAGACCGGCTGGACGAACTTGCGCCCTTCGCAACGTTTGACCTGCTAGTCAACAACGGCGACCGCAAGGGAGGGCACTTTTTGTTGGACGGCGACGATGCCATATGGAGCGTCGACCACGGGCTAACGTTCCACCAGGACTTCAAGCTGCGAACCGTCATGCTGGAGTTCTGGGACGAGCCGATTCCCGACGCCCTCGTATCCGACCTTCGCGCCCTTATGTCAAAGCTCGAACTCGGTGGCGAACTAAGGGCGGCGCTTGCGGACCTGATTAGCGGGCCAGAGCTAGACGCCCTGCGGGCACGGCTGGACGCGATGCTGGCTTCGCCGGTTCACCCAATGTTGGACCCATACCGAAACGTGCCCTGGCCGCTGATCTAGCGGCTAGAGGGGTGTGGCGGCTAGCGGAGCCATCGGCGCAGTCGCATGTTCAGGCTGCCCCTGGGTTTTATGCCTGCGGCGACGGCGTCAATCACGCCGGGCGCTCCGAAAAGCATGGGCTTGTACCACTTCCGTAGCCTGGCAGCGCTCGGTGGGCTTGCTGCCCAATCTTCGGCGAACGCCGTCAGTGGTTGCCACGAAATTCCCGAGCCCTTGCCCTCCCCGACTAGAACCCGTCCGCCCGCTTCTGCGACGATTAGCGAGCCCCCGGCCACGTCCCACAGCGACAGCGACCCGGTGAGCGCGCTGTACTGGTAAACGCCCGTCGCCGTCATTGCCAGCTCGTAGGCAATGCTGCCTATCTGTCGCGTTTCACCGCTCCTGCCTCGCATGGATTCGTTGAACGTTAGCCGGTAGCCGAACCCGCCCGGCAGCCCTGTCAGGCGTCTCGACTCGGGCACCGGCGCGTCCAGTTTGCCCAGCGGCTCGTCGTCACGAAACGCTCCGCCACCAGCTCGGGCGTGCAGCACCGTGCCGTCACCTCCTGGCCAGGGAAGAAAAATCGCACCGACCACAGGCACCCCGGCCCGCAACACCCCTATCGAACAGGCGAACACGGGCAGCCCCTGGGAGAAGTTCCTGGTGCCGTCCAACGGGTCCAGAACCCATACGAACTCCGGCAACGGCTCCTCAGACGACTCGGCGTCTTCCTCTCCCACAACCGCGTGGTCGGGGAAGGCCGCAGCTATCCGGCCCTTCAGGAACGCCTGGGTAGCGTGGTCGGCATCGGTAACGGGGTCCGACTGGCGCTTGTCTTTGTATTCCACCGAAAGTGGACCGCCGAAGTAGCCCATCAGCATCTGCCCGGCCTCGCGTGCCATGGCCACGGCCTCCCGCTCCAATTCGGCGAGAATCGGGTCGGCTTCGGTCGGTTGTTCGGCGGTGTGGTTGGTCATGGGAATGGTGTCGGGGACGGCGCAAGTGTATGTACCGGCGCATCTGCCGGTCAACGGACCTGACTGCTAGTGACACCACTCGCGGCCCCCTCGCTGCCAGAGGGGATAAAATAGCCGCATGCGCCTCATACCCAGACGCGACAAAGTTGCGGTGGTCGAAGTGTTCGGCACCATAGGCGGGGCTGTGCGCTCGGCGCCCTACGAGCAGGTCTTCGAGCAGGTACGCCGCAGCAAGGCTGTCAAGGCTCTGGTACTGGACATCGACTCCCCCGGCGGCGCGGTACCGGCCTCTGAGTACCTGTACCACAGCGTCGCGAAAGTAGCCGAGCACAAACCGGTCATCGCATCCGTGCGCGGGGTGGGCGCGTCCGGCTCCTACCTGCTCGCCTGCGCCTCCCAGCACATCGTCGCCAACCCCGGCGCCCTCATCGGCTCCATAGGCGTCATCTCCGTCCGGCCCATGTTGCAGGCAGCGCTGGAGAAGTTGGGGGTAGATATTAACGTCACTAAGAGCGGGTCGCTAAAAGACATGGGCGCGTTCTGGCGTCCATCGACGCCGGAAGAAGAGGCGAAGCTGCAAAGCCTCATAGACGAGTCATACGAGCGATTCGTTAGCGTCGTGGCTCGTGCCAGGAACATTGAAACGGCCGACGTACGAGCGCTGGCCACAGGCGAGGTCTTTTGGGCACCGAAAGCCCTGGAGGTCGGCCTGATAGACGAACTTGGCGACCTGGACACGGCCGTCGAGCGAGCGGCCGAGATCGCCGGGTGCGGCAATAGAGTGGTGCGAATGGGCCCCCGCCGAGGCTTTCGGCAGCGCCTTCTCGGCCCCTTCGCCGAGACGTTCGTCGAGTCTGTATCGAACGAGGTCGAGCGCCGCCTCTGGGTAGAGAGCCTGCGCTAGCGAAGAAGCCCCACGCCGGGCTCGTCAGGGCTTCTTCGGCTTACGCCTCATCGCTTTAGCTTCTTGCCAGAGGCTCTCTTTCTCGTTTAGCGACAGCGCCTTGAAGTCGAGGCCTCGGGTCTTGGCCATCTCTTCCATAGCCTTGAAGCGGGCAGTGAAGCGCTGGTTCGCTTTGCGCAGCGCCGTTTCAGCGTCGACGTTAAGCCAGCGGCCGACGTTCACCAGCGAGAAGAGCAGGTCGCCCAACTCCGCCTCGGTCTGCTCCGGTGTTGTAGCGTCTTGGAGCTCGCCCGCCTCCTCGCGCACCTTGTCCAGCACGCCGCCAATGTCGTCCCAGTCGAACCCGGTGCGGGCGGCCTTGCGCTGCAAACGCTGTGCGCTTGCCAGCGACGGCATTGCGGGCGGCACGCCGTCGACGGCGGATGGCCGGTCGCCCGCGGGCTTTTCGGCTCGCTTAATGTCGTCCCAGTTGGCCAGGACGCGATCGGCGTCCAGGTCAACGCCTGTGGGTTGGAACACATGCGGATGCCTGCGCACCAGCTTGGCGATGAGCGTGGCGAACACCTGCGCATCTGTGAACCGGTTCTCCTCTGTACCGAGTTGAATCTGGAGCCGTGTGCAGCAGTACGTCTCCGACCTCTTCGGCAATAGCTCCGGGATCGCCTTCATCCAAGGCCTCGATCAGCTCGTATGCCTCTTCGAGGAACTGGTCGCGGAAGGACTCCCGCGTCTGTTCCCGGTCCCAGGGGCAGCCGTCCGGTCCGCGCAGGTAACCGACCAGCGCCATCAAGCCCTGGAACGACGGATCAAAAGCAGCCCCAATGGGAGGTTTTGAAGGCCCATTTTCAGGCCCATCCATAGGGGAGAAACCATCTTTAGAAGTCTTATCAGGCAAGGTGAAAACCCTGTGCTAACATCGAATCGTGCGTCCTCTTAAAATCCTGCTTGTGGTGGTCTTCGTCGCCTGTATACCGGTGTTCCTGGTCACGTCCAACGTCCGCTGGGTTATCAACGCGCCGTTCCTGTACAGCTACGGCTTCGACAAGTACGACATTCCCGAGACCACCGGCATCGAACGGGAAGAGCTTATCAAGGCTGGAGCCGCGTTCCGGGACTACTTCAACAACGACGACGACGTGCTAGATGTCCGGGTGGTCCAAGACGGGGTTTTGCGCAGCATATACAACGCTCGCGAAATAGCGCACATGTCCGACGTTAAAGGCCTGGTGAAAGGCGTCTGGGATTTGCACACCGCGACGGGCGGCTTTATTGGCGCGTTCTTACTTGTGGGCGCGCTGCTGTACCGAAGACGCTGGCTCGCCATGGCGGCCCGGTTCGTCGGCTGGGGAGGCCTGGCGAGCCTGGGGGTGTTGGTAGCGGCGGGACTGATTGCGATAGTCGGGTTCGACCGACTGTTTTTGGCGTTTCATCTCATCTCGTTCTCGAACGATCTGTGGCAGTTGGACCCGCGGCGAGACATGCTGTTGATAATGTTCCCGCAGGGCTTTTTCCTCGACGCCACGCTGTGGATCGTCGGTTCCACCATCGTCGAGACACTGGCGCTTTCTGCTTACCCAATCGTCCGCTGGGTACGCGGTCTCTTGGGCATGGGGAGCGCCCCGAACGAAGCTGCGCCTTAGGGGGAGGCGGGTTAAGGGACTGGTAAGCCCACCGAAACCGTGACACCGAACGGGGCGAACCGAACTTGCCGGGGTTCTAACACCCGTTTACCCAGTGCCCGGCCCGTTACGCCGAACGGCCCGGTACCCGGCATGAGCAAGCGCCAGGGCAAAGAAAAGAGCCCGGTGGCTGGCCGGATATAATGGCTTTCGCCCTCTGGTCGGACGGCCAGGTGACAGATATGACAAAGCCCTACATACAACCAGATGAGCGCGGCCGCTTCGGCGAGTTCGGAGGACAGTACGTCCCCGAAACCCTTATGCACGCGCTCGACGAGCTAACGGCCGAGTACCGTAAGGCCACAGGCGATCCAAACTTCGCCCGCACACTGGAAGAACTCGCGAGCCAGTACGTCGGTAGGGCTACGCCCCTGTACTACGCGGAAAACCTTAGCCGCCAGCTTGGTGGTGCCCGCATTTACCTCAAGCGAGAGGACCTGGCGCACACCGGCGCTCACAAGATCAACAACGCCCTGGGGCAGGCGCTGCTGGCCAAGCGCATGGGCAAGACCAGAATCATCGCCGAGACGGGCGCGGGGCAACACGGCGTGGCCACCGCCACCGCATGCGCCATGATGGATGTTGAGTGCGTCGTCTACATGGGCGTGGAGGACATGGCCAGGCAGCGCCTGAACGTGTTCCGCATGGAACTGCTCGGCGCGGAAGTAGTGCCGGTGACATCTGGCAGCAAGACGCTAAAAGACGCCATTAACGAGTGCATTCGGGACTGGGTCACGAATGTGGAGAACACTCATTACCTAATTGGTAGCGCCGTCGGCCCCCACCCGTACCCGGAGATAGTGCGAGACCTCCAGTCCGTCATCGGTACCGAGGCGCGCGAGCAGATCGTCGTCGCCGAGGGCCGCCTGCCCGACCACGTCGTGGCGTGCGTGGGTGGCGGCAGCAACGCCATTGGGCTGTTCCACTCTTTCATTCCGGACGAGGCAGTCGAACTTATCGGCGTCGAGGCCGGGGGCACCGGCGATGCAACCGGTGAAAACGCCGCGACGCTCGTGTCCGGCGAGGTAGGGGTGCTGCACGGCTCAATGTCGTACCTGTTGCAGGACGACGACGGCCAGGTTATTGAGACCCACAGCGTATCGGCGGGCCTGGACTACCCCGGCGTCGGACCCGAGCACAGCTTCCTAAAGGACATCGGACGGGCGCGCTACGTCAGCGTGCGGGATCAGCAGGCTATAGAGGGCTTCCAACTGTTGTGTCGCACCGAGGGGATCATCCCGGCGCTGGAGTCCGCACACGCCATCGCCTACCTCGCCGAATGGGCTCCCACGCTTCCCGATGACTCTATCGTCGTGGTCTGCCTCAGCGGCCGGGGGGACAAAGACATCGAGACCGTCTCTGCGTGGCTGGGAACTAGCTAGCCGTACACCAGTACTGGACTTCTGTTTGGGAAGACGGGTCGTACACGTAGGCCAGGCCGGTGAAGCCGTGGCCGCCGATGAATTCGTTGGCTGGCAGTTCGGTCTTTAGCATCTGGTAGAGGTGCTCGCTGAGCGGTTCCCGCGCCTCGTCCCGGTACGCCGTCGTGCACTCCACCGTTAGCTCTCCACCTGGCTCGCAGCGACACCGGACTAAGTCCGTGTGTTGATCGGGCGTTTTGCGACCTTCACAAAATCGTTACGTTGTCCGGGTGTCGGGGTCACGTGTGACGGCCACTGGGTACGGTAGGTTTAACGGAGTTCAACTTCTGGTCTTCATGTGCGCACCTGCATGGCGATGGCGTCCGGGGTGAGTAGGAACGATGAAAGTACGGATACTCAAAAAGCTGGCCTTTGGCCTGCTGGGGCTGTTAGTCGTAGGTTTCCTGGTAATTCAGGCGGTGCCATACGGTCGTGCGCACGCCAACCCGGCCGTGGTTTCGGAGCCCAACTGGGACACGCCGCGTACCAGGCAACTGGCCAAACAGGCCTGCTTCGCCTGCCACAGCAACGAGACCGCCTGGCCCTGGTACTCGAACGTCGCCCCCATCTCGTGGTGGGTCCAGGATCACGTTGACGAGGGCCGGGAAGAACTCAACTTTTCCGTGTGGAACACTGGGGAAGACAGTGACGACGTATATGAGTCCGTTGTCGAAGGTGAGATGCCACCGTGGTATTACCGCCCATGGGACAGTCTTTCGACCGGGGAGATGGACGAGTTGCTCTTTGGCCTCAAGGCCACCTTCCCGAGCGACGGCGAATCAAATGGTGGTGGAGATGGCGGACACGACGATGATTGAAGGCCGAATGCGGGCCCACGTGATTCATGGTCAGTTGATGGCCGCTTGATACAATTCTCCCGTGATTAGGCGCAATACAGAGGCGTGGCGGAGGGTTTGGGCTCCGACGGTGGCAGGGCTTTTCTTTGTCGCGGCCATCATGGCCCCTAGCTACGGTCCACTTATCGACCACCACTTTGCCGAGCGAAGTGTTTTCCATAACCACCTGGCGGTCGTTGGCCCTCATTTGCACGCTTTCTTAGATATTCACTTCCACCCCATGCCAACGGCCGACGTGCCGTACCTGGCTACCGTCGTACCTGGCGAGGACGGCCTGCCGACGCCACCGAGCGGCGTGGGACATAGCGAC
>Ga0114999_10006812_pt1 | contig 13085 bp, 6 predicted proteins | sample ArcticOcean_MG_C_3_FD_89820 | JGI IMG/M metagenome (GOLD analysis project Ga0114999, IMG submission 89820) | Marine microbial communities from western Arctic Ocean - ArcticOcean_MG_CB8_126 | ecosystem: Environmental > Aquatic > Marine > Oceanic | place: Arctic Ocean: Canada Basin | collected...
TCTTTCCGCATAGGGTTTTTCACGAATCCTTCTGCTGAAGGGAGTTCATAGAAATCAGCCAGTCGTTTCGCCTTAGGGGACGCCTTGTGCAAGAGAAGAGCTCCATTCCTCTGTATCCATACACGATTAATTTTCAAGTGCTGTGCCGGTTTTACCTTAAAACGAGGGAACTGATCCATATCTCCACGTTTACCTGTAGAGCAAAAAGAGTGAACGGGACATACTGTGCAACTTGGTTTCGAACGCGTACATACCGTCGCGCCTATCTCCATCATTGCCTGGTTGTGTTTCCCGGGATTCTTTACCTCGAGAAGCTTTTTTGCCAAGGGCGCAAGTTTTCGAATCGCAGAATTTTTGTCTTTGAATAGCGTGGCATCCGCGGTGAGACGTGACAGGACACGAATAACATTCCCATCAAGCACTGCCGCTGGATAGTGAAAGCTTATGCTTGAAATGGCCGCTGCGGTATACGGGCCGATACCCGGATAATGCTCCCACTCCTCTGCGCGTGAAGGAATTGTTTCATTATTTGCCAATTTACGGGCTACCCGGTGAAGATTTCGCGCGCGTGAATAATACCCCAACCCCTCCCAGTTTTTTATTACGACCTCTTCTTTTGCATTAGCCAATGCTTCAAAACCAGGGAAAACGGAAATCCATCGATGAAAGTAAGGGAGAACAGTTTCCACCTGCGTCTGCTGTAACATAAACTCTGATACCACGGTTTTGTAGAGCGTAGGTTCACGGCGCCAGGGCAAGTCACGCTGGTGTTGAGCATACCAGTGTTGCAGCTTTTTCTGAAATAGTGTTATATCTTTTTCCAGCCTGAACTTCACGACTTGTTTAGGTATATTAATTAAAGTTGGAGATTGATTGTAATAATATTTTGGGGTTAAAAGATAATCAATGGCGAAGAAAAATAAAAAGTCTCAAGATAAAGACGACGAACCTAAAAAGCTCACTTTATACACTATTACGCTCAATGATGAGCAAATGAAAAAGTTGGAGCATATATGTGATCAGCGGGTTTGGGAATATTACGCGGTGGCTTACGCGCGGTTTGCCTTTAAAGCCACTCGCGAAAAGGTTAACATTGTAGCTTATGAAAGCGGCAAATTGGTGATCCAGGGCAAGGGAACGGAAGATTTTGTGCGCGACACGCTGGAAGCAGAAGTCACCGGTGAACCACGCCTGGGATACGAAGAGTTTTATAACCCTGAATGGTTTGAACCTCACGCTGGATTGGATGAAGCCGGTAAAGGTGATTTATTTGGTCCACTTATTACCTGCTGTGTCATAGCAGATGGTGATATGGTGCGCGATTGGTTGAAAAAAGGAGTTAAAGACAGCAAGAGAATGACAGACTCTTCCATCATCGAAACAGAAAAGATAATCCGCAAAACACGCGGTGTAGTCGTCCAAACCGCTTACTGTGGAATGAATAAATACAACCAATTGATGTCTAAACCGCGCGCCAATCTCAACCGTCTCATGGCATGGTTACACGCTCGCGCTCTTGAAGATGCTCTAAAAAAGAAACCGGTAAGCTGGGGTCTACTGGATCAGTTCAGCAAAGAACCTTTAGTGCAGAAAATGGTTAAAGATGAGAACTTCGATTTACGCATGCGAACAAAAGCTGAGGAGGATCCCGTAGTAGCAGCGGCTTCGATTTGCGCCCGCGCTGAATTTGTTAGGCAAATGGATAGCCTCTCTAAAAAAGCGGGGGAACCGTTGAAAAAGGGCGCGTCCGCTGAGGTAAAAAAACAAGGGCAAAAGTTGATCGCCAAACTAGGTCCCGACGCACTGGGTGATTTCGCAAAACTTCATTTTAAAACCGCTCGCGAAGTTCTTGGATTACCTGTGAAGAGTAAATAGCCATTCAATTGCTGATTTTCGATTGTCGAATGTTAAGATAGCCACATAATGCCCAAGACACAGAGTGGACAACTCTGTAGTTCAATCGACAATTATCTGTTCACCTTATTATATGATGAAAAAAATATCCCAGCTTATAGAAGAACGTTTTGGAATAAAAACAGAACTCGGTGCTGAAATGAATAATGAGGGGACAGTTGCCGCTATCCTCTCACGCCGCACACAGCGAAAATACCAGGAAAAACCCATAGATGATGAGCATTTAGAGGTATTGCTCGCTTGCGCACAGTCCGCACCATCGAAATCGGATTTACAACAGTATTCTATAATTGTCGTCAAAGATCCAGACGCGCGTGAAGTCATTGGCGGCTGGGAAGGTAAAGCACCTGTATTCCTTGTTTTTTGCGCTGACATGAGACGCAACCAGAGGATCGCCGGATGGCGGGGCCATGGATACAAGAATAACAACATTGATAGTTTCATTAATGCAACAATCGACTCAGCGCTTTCAATGCAAAATCTTATCCTTGCCGCGGAATCAATCGGCCTGGGCTGCTGTCCAATCAGTGCAATTAGAGACCGCATGAATACAATTTGTGAACTTCTTGAATTACCAAACGGGGTCTACCCTATTTGCGGTCTTTGCATTGGCTGGCCTCTATCCGAGGGTTATGTATCCCTGCGCCTCCCACCAACAACGGTTATTCATCAAGATCGTTACAAAGATACTAATCTCGCTGATGAAATTGAAGATTACGATCAACGCAGGCATGAGCGACATGCCATCCCACCAGAAAAACAGCGCCATACTGACAAATACGGGGTGCTTGAATACTGTAGTTGGTCCGAAAATGTGGCGCGCCAATTATCATTACCCGAACGACCGAAATTCAAAGAGTTTTTAAACAAACACGGTTTTGATCTCGCGTGATTCGATTGCCGATCGAATCACAAGTTGAGAAAAAGGCTAACCCTGTAGCCTGATCAATAGGTTATACAGCATATGCTTTCGTGGACCATCAAGATCAATCGCCATTCGGAATCTAATCACCAAGGGTGATGAACATTCGAATAAGGCATATTAGTCTGGATTTCGACCCTCGCGATAGCGGGATGTTGGCGAAGTTTTAAAAAATCGTCAGCCCGCACTTTCCAGGTCAACGAGGCAGCAATATTGGTGATAACAAGATGATTATCATCCACGAGGAAACCTATTTCATTTTGAGTATCACCGTAATTGTCGTCTAAAATATTTCTCAACTTATCAAGAAAATCATTAGCTTGCGCATCGGGTCGAACGACCCAGCAAATCTTTTTTATAACTTCAGGTATACTTGGATCCAGCGGGTGTAAAACATCAGCACTCAATCGAACATCATCATCCCTTTTCAAAACAAGGCCAGTAACCATCAATAGCTCTCCAGTGATAAGTAAATCGCTATATTTAGAAAACGCAGCAGCATAGATGTTAATGCTATAAGTAGAATGCCTGGTTCCCAGGCTTAGGATGGCCCAGGGGCGCTTATCCTTCCTTGAGATTTTTTTTGAAATAGTCGAAACAACGCCACAGAGACGAAATTGTGAGCGGTCTTCAAGAGTAAGTAAGTTATTATCCTTGATCGTATCAATTGCGATATCGAGGTCCTTATAGCCATTCATCGGATGTCCCGAGACATAGAAACCAAGCAGTTCTTTTTCAAACTTAAGTTTTTCGAACAAAGGCATAACAGTGTTTGTTCGCAACCTGCCATTGCCATTGTGTCCGTTCCTCCCATTGGAGCCCTCAGACGCCTCCGTTGCCGAATCCAATAATTCAAAAAATGACTCCTGCCCGCGTTCGCGGTCACGTTGTAGCGCAATCATTTCATTCAAAATGCCATCGATGTCTTCGAGTAAGGCTCCCCGATCATCACCTGAATAATCAAAGGCTCCTGATTTAATAAGGCATTCCAAAACGCGCTTGTTCACCGATCGCGAATCTATACGGGAAATAAAATCATGAAAGTCTTGATAGTCTCCGTTGATTTCTCGCTCCTCTATAATTTTGCTTGCGGCCGCATCACCCACTCCCCTCATCGCAGCAAGGCCAAACCGAATGCTTCCCTTTCCGGTAGCTTCATCATAAACGGGAGTAAAATTCTGTCGGGATAAGTTGGTATCAGGCCCGAGGACAGGAATGTTTAAAGCGGCACATTCATCGATAATAAAGGCAACCTTATCGGCATTACCGAGCTCACTGGAGAGAAGCGCGGCCATGAACTGTACCGGGTAATTGGCTTTCAGGTAAGCGGTCCGATAGCTGAGGATCGCGTAGGCGGCAGAATGTGATTTATTAAACCCGTAGCCCGCAAATTTTTCGAGAATTGAGAAAATTTCTAAAGCTTTTTTCTTTTCGATGCCGTGCGTTTTAAAGGCGCCCTCCACGAACACAAGTCGTTGTTGCTTCATCTCACTGACTTTCTTCTTACCCATGGCATGGCGTAGAATATCGGCAGCACCCAGGGTATAACCCGCGATTACTTTAGCTGATTCTATTACCTGTTCCTGGTAAACCATGACCCCGTATGTCTCCTTACAAATCTCTTCGAGAAGGGGGTGGGGAAATTTTATCGTCGAGGAGTCCTGTTTACCGCGTATGTAATCCGGAATCCATTCCATCGGACCAGGCCGATAAAGTGCAATTAGAGCAACGATTTCATCGATACTGGCGATCTTAATCTGCCGACAAAGATTGCGCATACCACCGGACTCTAACTGAAATACGCCGGCTGTTAACCCATCATCGATAAGTTGAAATGTTTTATCATCGTTAAAAGGGATATTATTAATATCAAAATTATCTTCGGCCGTAAGACGTATGTTTTCCTCTGTATCAGCAATTACGGTCAGAGTTTTAAGTCCGAGAAAATCCATCTTAAGCAACCCGAGGTTTTCCACGGGAAGCTGGGAGTATTGAGTAGTTAACGCGCCTTCCTGAAGAGTGAGCGGTATATACTCGGTTAGCGGCCGGTCACCGATTATCACGCCGGCGGCGTGCGTGCCGGTATTACGCACCATTCCTTCTATGATTCTACCATGCTCGATTATTTTCGCGGCCAGTTCATTATTCTCTACTTCCTTCTGCAACTCAGTACTGCGTAATATAGCTTCATCAAGCGTGATTTTAAGATCGTCCGGCACCATCTTGGCAATGCGATCCGCTTCTCCGTATGGGATATTGAGAACACGCGCAACATCGCGTATGACCATCTTCGCTCCAAAGGTTCCAAAGGTAATAATATTGGCAACACAATCTTTGCCGTATTTATTGCGGACATAATCAATGACTTCACTTCGGCGGCGCATACAAAAATCAATATCGAAGTCTGGTGGGGATATACGCTCTTCATTTAAAAAACGTTCGAAAAGTAGCTTGAACCGTATCGGGTCAATATCGGTAATATGCGTGAGATAAGCGACAAGACTGCCGGCTCCAGATCCGCGACCCGGGCCTACGGGAATGTTCTGATTCAAAGCCCAGTTGATGAAATCTTGAACGATCAGGAAATAATCGACGTAGCCCGTATTATCGATGACTTCCAGTTCGTGGTTTATGCGCTCGACAAGCGTGTTCGCTAGATCGTGATCTTCATTCGCTTTTGGTCGATACTTATCTGGGTGAATGTAATCGACCCCGTACCGTTTTTGCAGTCCATCAATGCATAATTCTTTCAAATAACCGGCGTTGGTTTTACTACGCGCCTTGATTTCAGGTGGCATATTAAACACCGGATAGTGATTTTCACCGAGAGGAAGCTTAACATCGCACATTTCAGCCACGGCCATGGTATTTTCAAGAGATTCGGGCAGTTCACTAAATAAATGCGCCATTTCTTCGCCCGTCTTGAGATAAAAGTTATCATTGGCGAATCGCATACGTTTTTCATCTTCAACTTTGGATCCCGTCTGGATACAAAGTAGCACGTCATGGGAAACAGAATCACTTTCTTTGACGAAATGCACATCGTTAGTGCAAACGACTTTAAGTTTAAATTCCTCGGCAAGCTTAAGCAGCAGGGGTATAATTTTTTCCTGCTCAGGTATGTGGTGATCCTGTAATTCAACTATGTAATTTTCTCTTCCAAAAATATCGATGAAGCGGCCGACCCATTCACGCGCTTCCTCAAATTGATCGTGAAGGAGCATCTGGGGAACGACCCCTTGTAAACAACCGGTAAAGCCAATAAGGCCTTCGGCATGGGCTGCAAGTTGTTCGATGTCTGTTCGTGGTTTGTAGTAAAAACCCGTGACATGAGCATCCGACACCAATTTCGTAAGATTTTTATATCCAGTGTAGTTACGCGCCAAAAGCCCCATGTGGTAATAAACGTGCTGGCCTCTTTCAGGTCGCTCCAGGCGGCTTCCGCTCACTAAATAAATTTCACAACCGAGGAGAGGATTTATTTCAAATTTTTTCGCGGTCTGATAGAAATCGACGAGCCCAAAAAGATTCCCATGATCGGTTATGGCGAGAGACTTCATGCCGAAGTCAACAGCTTGATTCATCAGGCGGTCGATACGGCAAGCCCCATCGAGAAGACTATAATCAGTATGGAGATGAAGATGAACGAATTCCGTATCAGCGCTGGGCATGTAACTAAAGTTCAAGCCTAACCAGTGGTTTTTCAAGTTGAAAATAAATAAAATCATCAAAGGATGGAATAGTCATCGTCCAGTTGTCGTGACGACAGAAAAACATTCAATCGACTACCGAGACCAGCTCTCGCAAGGGCGACATTCCCCATCGGCCTCCCATGGCAAAGCTCGACAATCCTCATTCAAGAATCGACACTTAAAAAGTGCGTGTTTTACTAAATTCTGCCGGATCGACGGGTGATATCTATCCGGTAATCGCCTTGGGTAGAGCGCTGAGCGAAGCTGGACATGACATTCGTTTAGCTGCCGCTCCGCTTTATAGGGATGAGATCGAGCGCGCCGAGTTGGAGTACATATATATACCTCCGGACTGGGATCAGGATATTTTCGCCGAGTGCATGCTGAAACTGGTTCGCACGCGACATCCATTAAAACAATTGGAAATCATTTATCGCAGCGGAATGCCATTTCTCGATGAAACATTGGAGAGGCTGAAAATCGCTCTTAAGGATGCGGATCTTTTTATCTGTTCCTATCTTTTTCCCCATTTTAAAGTGACTGCTGATCGATACAATGTCCCTTTTTCCGTTGTCTGTTTTAGTCATTTGATCGTGCCCTCACCTGACTATCCACCTCATGATATACCTTCTCTCGGTCTTTTTCCAAAAAAGCTGCAACACTTTTGGAATAGCACCTTATGGAGAGTATCAAACATGCTGATTAGCAGAACGTTAAATAAAATTCTAGCCGCGCGCATCAAGGAGGGTAAAATACCCGCCATCAAACAATTTATATTCGCTCCGGCTGAGCTCGCGCTTGTCGCCGTAAGTAAAAATCTACTTCCCACGCATGCCCGGATCAACCCACGATTTCAATTCATCGGACATTTGCGTTGGCAGTCCGCTCAAGATCCACAATTAGAAAAGGAACTCCAAGATTTCTGCGCGGGCAAAGAAGTGCCCGTAATTACATTTGGAAGTGTCACTTTCGATGATCGGGAAAGGAAGATGCATCGATTTCTTAGTCGCTGGCCGAAAAATAAAAAAATTATCATTCAACGCGGATGGGCAAAACTTTCTCCTGAAGAGGCGCTGCCTAATATCAAATGTATTGATCGTGTATCGCATGATCAGCTTTTTCGCTATGCCTCTGTGGTAATTCACCATGGTGGCGCTGGAACAACGGCTTCCGTTTGGCATTCTGGAAAACCGGGTATTGTCATCCCCCATATAGCCGATCAATTTTTATGGGCTAAAGAGACCCGTCGCATGAGGGTAGGACTTAAGATAAGTAAAAGACGATGGCCAGAATTGCTGCCTGAGTACGTCGATCGGGTTGAAAACGATCAAAAGCTTCGTCAAAACTCCGAAGATTTCGCACGCGAACTCGCCAAGGAAGATGCAGGGGGAAAAGCCGTTCCCCTTTTAGAAGAATTTGTGAATAACAATAAAAAGACATAGCGATTTAGACTGCCGATTCTATTAACTGTCATTGTTGCGATGTCCCCTCTCCTTTCGAAATAAGTTTATTCTTAATTTCAATCGACAATCCTCAATCGAAAATCGAACATTCTCATCATGCCTTACTTAATCGGGATTGATATCGGTACATCGAGTGCCAAAGCGGTGCTTATTGACGAGTCGGGTGAAGTAAAAAGCACAGTAGCACCGGAGTACGATTTTTCTACCCCTAAGCCATTATGGGCGGAATCTGATCCTGATGATTGGTGGCAGGCTACGATTCAGGCAATTAAACATCTACTCGAAGAACAGAATATTGATCCAGCTGACATCGCTGGTCTTGGCCTTACCGGACAAATGCATGGTTTGGTTCTTCTCGATAAGCAGGGAAAGGTCCTACGCCCTTGCATCATGTGGAATGATCAGCGATCGGCGTCGCAGTGTGATTCGATTACGAAAAAAATAGGATCGGCTAAAGTGCTCGAACTCACAGGAAATCCTGTCCTTGCGGGATTCACCGCGCCAAAAATTGTATGGGTGAAAGAAAACGAGCCTGAAATTTATGTCAAAGTCGCCAAGATTCTGCTACCTAAGGATTATATTCGCTACCGGCTTTCAGGGGAGTTCTATACCGATGTCTCAGATGCCTCCGGCATGTCACTGCTCGATGTATCCAAGCGGCAGTGGTCAGAGGAGATGCTGTCCGGCTGTGAAGTATCTCGAAAATGGCTGCCCGAAGTTACAGAATCTCCCGTTGCTTCGAGCCGGGTAAATACCGAAGCCGCAAAAATAACCGGTTTATTGGAAGGCACGCCGATCATTGCTGGTGGCGGTGATCAGGCGGCCGGGGCAATTGGCTGCGGTATCGTAAAGGATGGAGTTGTCTCAGCTACACTGGGCACCTCGGGAGTCATCTTTGCCCATTCGGACAGATATCTGGTCGAACCCGAAGGTAGATTGCATACCTTTTGCCACGCGGTGCCAGGGAAGTGGCACCTCATGGGTGTAATGCTATCAGCAGCAGGAAGTTTTCAATGGTTTCGCAATACATTGGGAAGTGAAGAGAGGATACTTGAAGAAGAAACCGGAGTTGACGCTTATGACATGCTTACGAAAAAAGCTTCTGAAGTCGCCGCAGGATCGGAGGGCCTTCTCTTTTTACCTTATCTTACCGGTGAACGCACACCTTATCCAGACCCGGATGCCAAGGGGGCCTTCGTAGGTCTCACGCTCCGTCACAGTAAAGCCCATATGACCCGCGCGGTGCTCGAGGGGGTTACTTATGGTCTCCGAGACGGGTTTGAACTCATGCGTAATCTAGGAATAAAACCGAGTCAAGTACGCGCCGCAGGTGGTGGTGCAAAAAGTAAATTTTGGCTACAGCTCTTGGCGGATAATTTTGATTCACAGATCGTCACCGTCAACGCTACGGAAGGGGCGGCCTATGGAGCGGCATTGTTGGCGGGAGTAGGAACGGCAGTTTATAACTCGGTGGAAGATGCCTGTGAAAAGACAATAAAGATAACAGGTGAATCTCAACCCGGACCTAATAAAAAAGTATACGAAGATTTTTATCCGCACTATCGCAGCTTGTACCCCGCATTAAAAGATGAATTCAGTTCGTTAACTCAAACGGTAGAAAAACACCTATAACAATTTCGGATTGGGGATTGATGCAGGAGAACACAGAATGAATATGATGTATGTTGAAGGAAGGCGTATTAGCCTGCTTATATCTCTATTCTATTTCTTGTGCCTTGTGTCGCCATCTCTTCAATCGACATTCACTCACGGTTGTTTTAGAAAAAATTAAATATTATGAAAAGTTGGGTAAGTTGGAGCATTGCCCTCATTCTATTAACGTCCGTTCACAATCTTTCTGGTGCCAACGGCACAACGATTGATGAGATAATCCAGGGATCACAACAGCTCCTGATCAATGGTCAGTACAACCAGGCAGTTGGACTGCTCGAAAACGAAATTGCCAATCGGTCGTCATCCAGCGCAGAACCCGAAGTGCAGGTTGAAATTATGCGGTTGAGGGGATTATTGGGAGACACCTACATGGGGCTCTATCAAAACGAGAAAGCGATAGAACAATATGATGAGATCATCAAAATCAATCCGAATTTCGCATTTGCCTTTTTTATGAAGGGGAAAGCATTAGCCCGGATGCCGGACCGAACGATTGAAGCGCTCAATGCCTACGGTGAAAGCGAACGTCTTGGAAATACAGAGCCAGAACTCTACTCCGGTCTCGCCTGGTGTTATAAAAATTTAACAGAGGAGGGTAACCTGAATGAGCAGCTTCAGAAGCAGTACATCGGCAGCTCAATTTACTATTATGAGAAAGCCATAGTTGGAAATCCGAACAATCTTCCCGCGATCGGAAATTTGGCAGATTTGCAATTTAATATAGGAAACTTTGAAGAGGCGATTAAATATTATGAAAGCTACACTGAACAAACATCGGGGAGTCCCCCACTCTTGGCTCGTATGGGTGATGCCTACGTGCGGATTGGTAAATTATCGGAAGCAATAGAGATATTGAATGAAGCCAGGGCTGCACTACCCGACATAAATGAACTTACCAATATAATAGATAAAAACGCCGTAATCGACGCGGCTATTCGTATTCACATGCATCTTGGCCAGACGTTGACCTTGCAGAAAAAATATCACGAAGCGAAAAAAGAACTAGAGCAACTTCTTGCATTGATCGATTCAGGGGATTTACAAGTGATGACAAATGAGATAAGTATGTTTAAGAAAAAAGCGCAAACGACGCTTAATTTTTTTACTCATGAACCCGGTTTTAAGACCTTTAACAGTCAGGGACATGAAAAAGCAGGTGAATTGAATTTTTCCTTCGACTACCCGAACGGATGGGTCGCTAAAGAATCTTCAAGAGCAAATACCTTACAGGTATTCTGGGAGTATCCTTCTACTTACTGCGACAGTATCGCGATAATTGTACCCCCAGGCCAGGATCGCGATAAGAAAGCTGTCACCCATGAAAGATTTAAAATCCTTTTCGAGAATCCGAAATTTACCGGCACCCCTCATGGAACGTTTGCCCTTCAAAAGAATTTATTAAAAGACTATAAATACCCAGCCGGTTTCGTAGATTATTTTAAACAGTCATCCGGAAAAGATAAAAAAGGTCAGTTCTCAGTGAGAAAATATATGATATATCTTGGCAACCAAATGATTTGGGTGGTCTTTAATTTTTACCCGGATGAAGGAATTGATAAATTTAAAGAATCGGCAACCTGGATGGAAGAGATTATCGACAGCCTGGAATTCAAAAAGAGTGATTGAATCGGCAATCGATTCAGTTCTCTTTCGACTCCAGAGTAGAAACCGAGGGCACGGTGCCAGCGGTTACTTTTTCCGGAATTTCTTCATCAGAACGACTGCGTAATTTCCGAGTGAGTTCGCCGAATAGAGAGTAGACCACGGGAACGACGAGAAGCGTGAATATTGTGCTCGTGATGAGACCTCCGACGGCAACCACCCCGAGGGGCCGACGGCTTTCCGCGCCCGCTCCAAATCCAATGGCTATCGGAAGAATACCGGCAATCGTAGAAAAAGTGGTCATCAGGATCGGCCGAAAGCGGATTTTGCCGGATATCTTTATCGCTTCCATCGCGTCTTTACCCTTGGCCATCTGCTGGTTAGCAAACTCGACGAGGAGAATAGAGTTCTTCGTCGCTAAAGCGATGAGAAGGAGAAATCCGATCTGACTGAAGAGATTTATATTCATCGCGGGGATTCTCGGTATTATATTCGCCATTATTTTCGCGAACCCCGGTGGATCGGGTGCGTAATTAGCCCAGCCGTAAAACATTACTCCAAAATAATTCACCCAGCCAAGTAGGTAGAGAGCACCAAAAGCGCCAAAAGCGGCAAGTGGAACGGCGACCATGACCGTAAGTGGGTGGAGAATACTTTCAAACTGCGCTGCGAGAACCATGAAGACAACAATCAGCGCAAGTACCATGATCCAATAGATATTAGCCGTCGATTCCTTCATGTTTTTCGCGTCGCCCGCCCAAGTGTAACGAAACCCATCAGGCATCGTTTCATCGGCAATGGCCGTCGCACGGTCTATGGCCGTGCCGAGAGGTATGCCCATCGGGCTGCCTTCAACCGTAGCAGACCGACTGCGATTGTAGTGATAGATGGTGTTCGGCCCACCACCGGGTTGGAGATTAACAACATTACTCAGTTGAATGAGCTTTCCTTCAGTATTGCGAATGTAGAGGCGCTCGATGTCGGACGGGGTTAGTCGCGACTCGCGGTCGAGCTGAACGATAACATCGTATTCCTTACCCCCACGCTGCACCTGGCTGAGATCCTGCCCGCCAAAGAGTATTTGCAGCGTGCGCGAAAGATCCCTGATCGAGACGCCGAGTACACCGGCGCGATTACGGTCGATATTTATTCGCAACTCAGGTTTGTCGAGCTGGAACTGAGACCGTACATTAGTTAGAAATCCTTCTTTTCGCAGTCGGTTGGCTAATTCGAAAGAGTAATTGCTGAGCACATTAAGATCATCGTGCTGCAAGACTAGCTGAAAGGACTGTCCCCACCCTCCACCGATAGCCTTCGGCAGGATGGGAATCGAGATTGCCCCCTCAACTTCGTTGAAGAAACGCGCTCCCACACCGTTTGGACCATTGACAATATCCTGAACCGAAAGATCGCGGTCTTTACGGTCCTCGAAGCGGACAAACATTAAACCCTGTGATGCCTTGCCCGGCCCGCCCCGACCGAGAGCCACCGCTGAAAAGAATCCCCCTACCCCGGGTGTTTCATGCATAATGACTTCCATCTGCCGCACCATACGATCGGTATATTCACTGGTCGCACCCTCGGGGGCTATAGCCAGGCAGAACAACCTTCCCTTATCTTCCTGAGGGAGAAAATCTCGTTCCAGTTGGGTGAAAATTAAACCGCTCAAGCCTACGATGATTAAACTTGCTACTACGATAGTCGGTCGATGGTTAAGCGACCAAGCGAGAGCACGCTCATAGCGTGTTGATAACTTATTCATCCAACGTTCAAACAAGTTAAATAACACTCCGTGCTTTTCATTATTCACCGGCCGAA
>Ga0114999_10006813_pt1 | contig 13084 bp, 12 predicted proteins | sample ArcticOcean_MG_C_3_FD_89820 | JGI IMG/M metagenome (GOLD analysis project Ga0114999, IMG submission 89820) | Marine microbial communities from western Arctic Ocean - ArcticOcean_MG_CB8_126 | ecosystem: Environmental > Aquatic > Marine > Oceanic | place: Arctic Ocean: Canada Basin | collected...
CGACCTCGGCTTTTGAGTAGTCGCAGGCAACACAGCGGTGGCGCCGCGCGCCATCCACCTGCTCGACGACAATCCGATCCAACACGCGACATTGGGGACAAACTGCGCCTGCGACAAACCTCGGCTTAGCCAAAGGGTCTACCTTGCTTGTTTCGGACCATCGATTTGCTCACGCAATTGGGAATACACCGTTTGGGTGGCTGGTCGAACACCTCGCCAAATCTCAAAACTCGTCGCGGCTTGTTCCACCAACATCCCCAAGCCGTCGCTTACTGCCCGCGCGCCATGATCTCTCGCCCACGCGCAGAATACGGCACTTGACCCGTACGCAAGGTCGTAACAAAACGCGCCCTCTATCACCTGTTGCGGCAGCACAGCGGTCTCACCCTGCAACCCCATTGACGTGCTGTTGATAACTATATCAGCGCGGTCAACGATACCTTGCAGGCCAACTGCAAAGAGCTTTGTCTCGCCTTGCAGAGGCGCAAATGCCTGTACCACGGTCTCAGCCTTCGCAAGTGTCCTGTTAGCAATGATTATTTCGCTAGGACAGGCTTCAAGCAGCGGTTGCAATATACCTTGCGCTGCACCACCAGCGCCGAGGACTAGAATTTTCTGTCCTGCAAGCGCTAGTCCGTGGCGCTGGGTCAAGTCCGTCCGCAATCCGACACCGTCGGTGTTGGCGCCGCGGCTTCGGTTTCCGCCAAGGATGATGGTGTTTACGGCCTGCGCGGTTTGCGCAGCTTGGTCGTGTTCATCGACATACGCAAACGCGTCGGGTTTGAAAGGGACCGTGACATTCAACCCTTTGCCACCACCTGCCGCGAAGCGATCGACAAATTCTGCGAACCCGCCGAGTGGAACGAGCGCTTTGGCGTAACCCATATCTTGCTTCGTTTGCTCGGCAAATGCGGCATGAATCTGCGGTGACAACGAATGCTCAACCGGATTGCCGACAACCAAATACTCATCCATCACGATGCCCGCAGAACCGTGCCATCAAGATCGTGAATCACACTGGCGCCATCTGCCCCCGCGGTCGCACCGGGTAACACGTAATCAACCAGCCGGCCCGGCCAACGAAGTACCGCTTCTTCGGTAGTAGCGGCGGCCATACCCGATTGATTAGCCGATGTTGAGATCAACGGTGCGCCAAAGGCTTTAACCAACGAACGCGCTTGGGGGTGGTCGGGGACCCTGCATGCCAAGGTTTCACGGCCACCGGTCACCCATTCGGGAAATCCTACGTTCGGCAAAACCCAGGTATGTCGACCCGGCCAACTTGCGGTGACCGTTGCTCGCCGAGTGCTGGGCAATTGCTGCAACTGGCCGGCAAAGTCCTCGGCGCTTGTACCAATGACAATCAATCCACGGTCTACAGAACGTTGCTTGAGCGCCAGCACGCGCAATACCGCAGCCTCGTCGAATGGATCACAGGCAAACCCCCACACTCCTTCCGTGGCGTGACAAACAACGCCACCCTCTCGAAGAATCCGAGCTGCGGTTTGGATGACCCTGTCGCTCACAAAGAAGCTTGAACCGACTCATTCTGTTGAGCGACCTTGTCGCGATTACTTTCTCGGTCGGCTTCGAGTCGGCTATGTAGATCTGCATCACTCACCGCCAAGATCTGTGCCGCTAAGTAAGCTGCGTTCTTCGCACCAGCTTTGCCGACCGCAACCGTCGCGACCGGAATACCACCGGGCATCTGCACGGTCGAAAGCAAGGCGTCGAAGCCCTGTAAAGGACCGCTATCGATCGGCACCCCAATCACCGGCCGTACCGTGTGGGCTGCAACCGCGCCCGCGAGGTGCGCCGCCATCCCGGCCGCACAGACAAAGACTCGACAGCCGCGCGCTTCAGCATCGTGCACAAACTCCTGTGTCGCTTGCGGCGTACGATGCGCACTGGTTACCCTGACTTCGAAATCTATGTCCAGATCTTTCAGCATGGCGGTGGTGGATTGCATAACCGGCCAATCCGATTCTGATCCCATTAAGATGGCGACCCAAGACATGACGTGCTCCAAATACATTACGACGTGCGAATATACCCAAGCCCGCTTTGCTGAACAAACCCCATTAACTCTAGCTCGATCAGCGTCTGGGCCACCATTTCCACCTCGCCTAATATTTCGACACTGGTTACCCGCAACATCAGCTCATCGATCGTCTGCGGATACGAATCGACAAACCCATACAGTTTGGTTTGCAAAGGCGACAACGTTGCTCGATGAGCAAGACTGCGAGTCTCAGTATCCCAGCCTAACTCTTGCAGCACGTCATCAGCTGAAGTGACCAACCCGGCGCCTTGTTTGATCAAACGGTGGCAGCCTTTGCTCACTTCGCTTATGACCGGACCCGGCATGGCGTACACGTCACGCCCCTGCTCTAGTCCGAGCCGCGCTGTAATCAATGAACCGCTCTTTTCGCTGGCCTCAACCAACACAATCGCGTGGGCCGCGCCGCTGATGAGGCGGTTACGCTCTGGGAACTGATGCGGCCGTGGCGTTGTCCCCGCCGGGTACTCGCTGACGAGCGCCCCACCAGAATCCACAATTTCACGGCCAAGGCGTAAATGCTCGCGTGGATAAAGGTGCTCGAGACTAGCGCCAAGAAACGCGATCGTCACACCGTTTTCGTCTAACGCACCACGATGCGCGGCGCCGTCTATTCCGAGCGCCAAGCCACTGACGACACCGATGCCTTCGGTGGCAAGCCGCGCAGCCATTTCCCGCGCAAGGCTGGCACCTACTGACGTGCAGCGCCGCGAGCCAACAATTGCAACGTTGCGATTTGCTAGCTGTTTAAGATTGCCGTCAAAGTAGATGAGCAGTGGCGGGTCTGGAATCTCGCGCAGTAGGCTGGGGAAGTCATCGTCAAAATAACCGCTAATGCGAAACTTGGACTTGGCGCCGAAGTTGTCAATCCTTTGCTTGCGGCGACGCATGTGCCGCTTCAACCTCGTAGTCGGTTGTAAAAGAATGGTGCGCGCCTCGGCAAGACTTAAGTCTTGTAGGAGGTTGATTCCCAGTGGCGTTTGCTGGGCATGCAGCGCTTGATCCGGCGAATTTAGCCTGCCGAGAGCGACAATAGCACCCGCGACCTGTTGCCGGGGGAATTCTTGGAGCAGCTGTATTAAGACCGCCGTCGCGGGTGTCATCTGCACGGTGATGGTGACTCGATCGTCTAGGAAACGTCATTGTGCGCACCCGCGTATTGCGAGTGAGCCGTCATCACCGTTGAGTTGATCAAGCCCTAACTTACGTCATCTAGGGCTTATGTCGGCATGGTTGTGCGTATGCTCTTGTCTTGTGCCTAAGCCCTTGAAGAGAGCCCTTGAAGAAGGCTCTTGAAAAGAGGCTCTTGAAGAAAAGCTCTTGTGGAGACTAAGGGTTCCTCACTTCGTCGTTAACAGAGAGGGGGAGTTCCGTCATCAATACCAACGCGTAAGAGAGCTTTTCGAACGTGCGAAAGACCATCATTAAGCCGGCCCGCTCACTAGGCAAGCGGATCGTCTCGTTGGCAATGGGGTCACGGGCCAGGGCCCCGCGCTTGTAGATTGCGAGAACATTTCCAACGCTCAAGCCCTCGCGTTCTCCGCGATTGACGACAACAACGTCATACTGCCCGACTTGGGTGACGCCACTGACGACAGAGATAATTTCTCCGGCAATTTCGTTGTCAGGCGCGCTCGGGAAAAAAGTTGCCTCAACGCGGCGTTCTTCGGTAGGCAGAACGCGGTCGCCGATTTACACCTCTTCACGCGTACTTTCGATATCCATTGTGGCCACATCCCCGGTCTGAGCGGTGGCATCGCCCATGCCAATGTATGTCGCTTCGCGCCCTAGAACCTCGTCCGTGTGCGGATCAACATACAACGGTCCTTTACGAACAATACTGTAGGTTTGGCTATCAGCCAGCATGCCGCGCACATAGACGCGATCGCCAGCGCCCAGGACCAACCGCTCGCCGGCACCGTCGACGACATAGGGCGCAGCATCCAAGACGGCTGGGGCTACTAAGCGGTTTTGCACCAAAAAGCCTTGGATCGCATCCATGCTGATGGCTGGAATGGCCGATTCCAACGGGATGGCACGTATCTCCGGTTTGAGACTGACTGTATCGTTGGGCGACACCTTAAAGGTTCGTCCCGCGTTGCCACGGCGCAACTGTAACCGCGGCTGGCCATCTACATAGATCAATGCGATTTGGTCTTCAGGATAGATTAGGTGCGGGTTTTCAATCTGCGGGTTGATTTGCCAAATTTCGGGCCACAACCAAGGACGAGAAAGAAATTTACCGCTGATGTCCCACAATGTGTCGCCTCTGACTACCGTGTATACATCCGGATGACCCGGTTTGAGGAAAGTTGAGATATCTTCCGCCACGACAGAATGCATCGACCCAACAGCGAGACCGAAACTAAGCACGCCCGGCAGCAATAAGTGCTTAAGAGTTTTGTTCACGGTACATCATGTCCTTTGTTTGTGTTCGGGTGCTTGGTTTGCACAACCTCTTGTGCAAACGCGTTATGGCTCTTATGTAGTCACTTTAGTGTTGGCAGCCATCAGCAACTGTTTGCAACTTTCATCTACTCGGCTTGGACTCGCTCGCGATATCCCGGTCGAGGTTGCTTTCGACAGTTGTAGCTCGCATTACCAGTCCACGATGATCACAAAAAGTTATACACTTCACCCTCTTAGCAGCAGGAATTAGACCGATACTAGAGACAGTTCACACCGTCTCCCTACTCATGAGTTTACTAACTATTTTGCATTATCCGGACCCCCGGCTACGGAATGTCGCCAAGTCCGTTACCGTGTTCGATGCTGCCCTGCGCAATTTCACGGCCGACCTGGTGGAGACGATGTACGAGGCCCCGGGTATTGGCTTGGCCGCTAGCCAAGTGAACGTACATCGCCGCATCATCGTCGTGGACATTTCTGAAAACCGTGACGATCCGCACGTGCTAATCAATCCCGAATCGACGCCGACCGGTGAGGAGGTAGAAACGGAAGAAGGTTGCCTATCTGTGCCCGGTATCTATGAACCGGTCGTGCGCCGTGAGTCAATCACCGTACGCGCGTTCGACCCCCACGGCGACGTTCTAGATTTCGCCGCCGACGGAATGCTAGCAGTATGCATCCAGCATGAATGTGACCATTTAGAAGGTAGGTTATTTGTCGATTATCTGTCCAGCCTCAAGCGTTCTCGAATCAAAAGAAAGCTCGAAAAACAGCTCAAGCAACGTGGCTAAAAAGACCATCGAAGTGCCCGCCGCATCGGTCCCTCAGAGCACGCGTTGCAACGCCGACAGCCTGACCACCGCATTCGCGGGTAGCCCTGCTTTCGCGGCTGCGATACTGCGTTGCTTGGTAGCCAGTGCTTATCGACCGCAGCTTGTCCTTACGCAACCCGACCGGCCCAAAGGCCGAGGCAGAAAACTGGCGCCAAATGCGGTGAAAATGCTGGCGGACGACTTGGGTCTGCCCGTCGAACAGCCAATCTCACTGAAAAAGCCAGATGCGACTGCGACATTGGAGTCGCTCGAGATCGATGTACTTATCGTCGCGGCGTACGGTCTCATCCTGCCACCCGCAGTATTGCAGATACCGAGGTACGGGTGCCTCAACGTACACGCGTCGCTGCTGCCGCGCTGGCGGGGCGCGGCCCCGATCGAACGCGCAATGATGGCCGGTGACGAGTTGACCGGCATTGCGATCATGCAAATGGAGCGCGGGCTGGATACCGGCCCAGTCTTTGCGATCGGTGACACACCAATCAATGACACCGATTCGGCGCAATCGATCGAGGCCCGCCTAGCCGATCTCGGCTGTACGCTACTATTGGGTGTTCTCGACGAATTTGCGCAAGCCAAACTAGGCAAAACAACACCCCCAAAGCCCGTGGCACAAGATGCAAGCTTCGCGACCTATGCGGCCAAGCTCACAAACCTAGACCGCGACGTTGACTGGACCCTGGATGCACGACAGCTTGCGCGTCGCGTTCGAGCGTTGGCCGACCGAATTCCAGTGACCGTGCAACGTGACAACCTACGCGTCCAAATCTTGGCGGCGGGTGCCGTATCGACATCCACAGGCAATCTGCCGGGAACCATCGTGCACGCCGACAACAACGGCATCGTCGTCCAATGTGCACGCGGTGGATTGCAGATTAAAACGTTGCGCCTCAATCGTGGCAAAGGAAAGCCCATGGATGCGGCCCAAGCCCTCAATGGCTACGCCGATGAATTCGCTGTAGGGGTCATTTTGAGCAAAGCTAATGGCATCATCTAGCCATACTCACGCCGATGACGATCGTTACGCTGCTTGCCGGGCTCTGGAGCAGGTAATCAAGTACGACCGAACGATCGACTGGGTGCTTCAAGAGAAACCTCGATGGCTTGCCACGCCGCTTGCACAAGCGCTCGTGTACGGTTCGCTGCGTCACTATTATTCGCTTCGAACAATCCTTGATGCGCACCTGACAAAGCCACTGCGCAACAAAGACATCGATGTCGATTGCTTGCTGTTAGTGGGCGCTTACCAACTTCTATATACCCGTATACCGGACCATGCGGCGATCAATGAAACTGTAGGAGCCTGTACAAAGCTAAAGAAGCCATGGGCAAAAGGGTTACTCAATGCGATTTTACGTGAGCTTCGAAGCCACCACCAAGGTCGGCTGTCATCGAGCGACGAGGTCGACCTGCCGCCGTGGCTCATCCACAAGATCAAAGAGCAATATCGAGATTTGCCGGATTTACTCCGGTCCGTACACGAGCACCCGGTGATGACGCTACGGATCAACACCCTGCGCGTCGAGCGAGCTTCTTATCTTCGACAATTAAACGCCGCCAACATCGATTTTAGCGAGACGCTACTGCCTGAAGCTATTTGTTTGTCGCAGCCGCAGTCTGCCGAGACACTCCCGTTATGGCATGACGGGGCTATTGCGGTGCAAGATCTCGGGGCCATGCTGGTTGCCCGTTTATCCTACTGCGCGATCGCATCACATCCCATCGCCGGCACGACCGTGCTTGACGCTTGCTGCGCGCCCGGCGGTAAGCTCTTTGCGTTAGCGCAACTTCTCGACCAATCTACGTCGACCCAACCCAGGCCGACCCAAGCCCGCGACGATCAGCCGCGCTTCATGCCCCCGACGCTGGTTGGTCTAGACGTAAACTCCTCCCGCCTGAACACCACGCGCGCAATCGGCGCTCGACTGGGGTGCAACGACACCGTCGTTATCGAGGGCGATGCCACGGCCACGGATTGGTGGGACGGCAAGCAATACGGGCACATCCTTTTGGATGCACCATGTTCGGGCTCTGGCACGCTTCGGCGGAACCCAGACATCAAGTTGCGGCTCGACGAATCGAGCCTTGAAACACATCAACAAACGCAACTCAAGCTGCTCAACAACCTGTGGCGCATGCTAGACTCGAACGGCAGTCTGCTGTATTGCACGTGTTCCATATTTCAAGAAGAAAACGACCAAGTGATCCGTCAGTTTCTCGCGCAACATCAATCACCATCGGAACAGCCTAGCGTGATCGCCATCGACCTACCGACCGGGCACGCTACCGAATTCGGCTGGCAGCTGCTGCCGACCGATCATCTCACCGACGGCTTCTATTGCTCTGTCTTGAGCAGATGTCCCGAGGGTCTAGCGGGCGGTTTGCGGCTGTGAAAATCCTGATTCTCGGCGCCGGCCAAGTTGGCGGAACCCTGGCGGAAAACCTGGCAAGAGAAGCATTCGACGTAACCCTCGTCGACAGCAACCAAGCTCGTTTACAGGAACTGAGCGATCGCAACGACATTCAAACCATCGAAGGGTATGCGTCGCACCCAGACGTGCTCCGGCGCGCCGGTGCGGACGATGCGGACATGCTGGTTGCGGTCACTTCCAGTGACGAGGTCAATATGGTGGCCTGCCAGGTTTGCTATTCCATGTTCAGGACACCCACGAAGATTGCCCGCGTCCGCTCCCAGTCGTACCTCACTAGGGAGGGCTTCTTCAGCAAAGAACATATGCCGATCGACGTCCTGATCAATCCGGAACAGGTCGTGACCGATCACATCCACGAACTCCTAAAACACCCAGGCGCGTTGCAAGTCCTTGATTTCGCCGACGGGCGCGCGCAGCTCGTCGCTATGCACGCCCACTACGGCGGCCCTTTGGTTGGACAGGCTCTGAGCTTGCTACGCGAACACATGCCGAAGGTCGACACGCGGGTTGCCGCGATTTTCCGTCGTGGCCGTCCTATAATTCCGCAAGGCAGCACTGTTATAGAAGCAGACGATGAAGTATTTTTTATCGCGGCGCGCGAACACATCAGCGCCGTTATGGGAGAGCTGCGAAAAATCGAGCGTCCTTACAAACGGGTGACGATCGCCGGTGGCAGCAATATCGGCGAGCGTCTAGCTCGCGCCGTGGAAGACGACTATTCCGTCAAGCTACTCGAGTACAACGATGTAAAAGCGAAAGGCTTGGCGGGCCGTCTAGGCTCGACGGTTGTCATCAATGGCGACGCGACTGACCAGGATCTACTCCTGGAAGAGAATATCGAGCAATGCGACGTCTTCTGTGCGGTAACAAATGACGATGAAGTCAACATCATGTCCTCTTTGATGGCTAAGCGCCTCGGCGCGCGGCAAGTCATTACCCTGATCGCCAAAACCGCGTATGTCGATCTCGTTCAAGGTGTCAATATCGACATTGCCGTCTCCCCACAACAAGCCACCACTAGTTCGCTTCTCTCTCACGTGCGTAGGGCCGACGTGGTACGGGTACATAGCCTCCGACATGGGGCTGCCGAAGCAATTGAAGCGATCGCGCACGGGGACGAAAAAAGTTCCAAGGTCGTCGGGCGGTCAATCAAGGCGATCAACTTGCCCAGCGGTACGACGATCGGCGCGATTGTGCGCGGCAACGACGTGCTAATCGCGCATGACGACGTCATTGTTGAGGCCGATGACCACGTCATACTGTTCCTCGTCGACAGCCAGCAAGTTCGCGCCGTCGAGCGCCTTTTCCAAGTGGGACTGTCATTCTTTTGACCATGCTCCCAACTATCGCTCTTCCAACTTAACGATATGCACCTCGCTGTCATTTTTCGACTCACCGGCACGTTTCTGACATTCTTCAGCTTCACGTTTCTAATTCCGGTAATCGTCGCCCTGATCTACGATGAATACACGTTAGGCACGTTTATCGGCGCGTTTGCCATCACGCTAGTTAGCGGTCTCGTTTTGTGGCTACCGTTGCGCGGCAAACGCGAGTTGCGCGGCGGCGACGGATTTCTAATCACCGCTCTGTTCTATCTGGGATTAGGGTTGTTTGGCGCAATCCCGCTGTACTTCGCGGCTGCCACCAACCTGTCGTTCACTGATGCAGCCTTCGAGTCGATGTCCGGGCTCACAACCACTGGGGCCACCGTCATTACCGGCCTCGACAGCCTACCCAAGTCGATCCTCTTCTACCGCCAGTTGCTGCAATGGTTGGGCGGGATGGGCATCATCGTTTTGGCCGTCGCGATTTTCCCAATCCTCAACATCGGGGGCATGCAGCTGTATAGAACGGAGTCACCTGGCCCAAACAAAGACAACAAACTGACGCCGCGTATCGCAGAATCAGCGCGCGCCCTGTGGTACATCTACGCCGGGCTCACCGTAGTCTGTGCCATCGCCTATTGGGCGGCGGGGATGGGGGTGTTCGATGCATTGAGCCACAGCCTGTCAACGGTCGCGATCGGTGGGTTCTCTACCCACGACGCGAGCATCGGATACTTCGCTAACCCTGGCATCGAAATGGTGGCGATGTTCTTCATGCTCTTTTCCGGCATCAATTTCGGTTTGCACTTTCTTGTGTGGCGACGCAAAAACCCCTTGCACTACTTTACCGATGTCGAAGTGCGTACCTACTTTTTGATCATTGCCGTGGTTGCTTTCGTCGTTTGGATCGTGCTCACCCTCAATCCAATGCCCGGCGTCGACAACGTCCGCGATGTGTTGTTCCAGACGATCTCCATCGCCACAACCACCGGTTTTACTACACACGACTTCAGTCAATGGCCGTCGGTCGCGCCTGTGCTCTTGCTGCTTGCCGCGTTTGCCGGCGGTTGTGCTGGGTCAACCGCTGGTGGCATAAAGATGATCCGGGTGGTGATGATCTATAAACAAGGCTGGCGTGAAGTCCAGCGCCTCATCCATCCCAATGGCGTGTTTCCCATCAAGGTTGGCGGCGTACCCGTTGCAGACCGCACAATTGAAGCGGTGTGGAGTTTCTTTAGCGTCTATGCGTTTACATTTCTGCTCATGGTGTCGGTGGTCATGCTCGTGGGCGACATAGACTTTACGACCGCCTTTTCTGCGGTCGGCGCCTGCCTGAACAATCTAGGGCCGGGGCTCGGCGATGTGGCGCAGAACTATGCGAGCCTGTCGGCGCCGGTGAAGTGGTTGCTTATGTTTACAATGATGCTCGGGCGTTTGGAAATCTTTACCCTTTTAGTGCTTCTAACCCCCGCCTACTGGCAACGATAAATATTATGTTTACCTAGCTCACCGGGTGGACGCTTGAAGCGTTTATATTCCCATTGATACTGCTCAGGCGCTTGTTTAACTACCGCTTCAATCGCACGATTGATCGCATCAACATGGGTCTGCGCATCTGCGCCTGCACCCGCACCTTCGAGTTCGGTCAATTGCGCGACATATTGGATACCCTCGCGGCCAATGACTCGTGCGACCGTCAACATGAGCACATGCGGATCCGTCTTCTGCACAATCCGATGCGACAAAGAGATCGACTGAACCGGTTGGCCAAAAAACGTCGATGCGACCGCTCCCGCGCCACGAGCTGGAACCTGATCCGGCAATAGCAAGCCGAGTCCACCACTGCGTAGAACCTTCATCAAACGGCGCAGTCCGCCGCCATTGAGCGGAAACATCTCTCCACCATGACGCTCTCGCGTGGTAGACATCAAAGAATCCAAAGCCATCATTCTAGGCGGATCGTAGAGGGCGCAGAACGAATAGTGTTCGCCCAGAAACGTACCCATCAATTCCCAATGGCCAAAATGCGGCATCAATATCAGGATGCCTCGTTCATCTTGCCATGCCGCATCCAAGAGGTGCCTGCCTTGCACCTCACTAATCTGGTCGAGCAGCCTCTGCTTAGGCCAACTGACGAGGTAGCTGAATTCAAAGACCAACAAGACCATTTGTGTCAGGCTTTCCAGCGCTAACGCTGCGCGTGTTGGCAGGTCCTTGTCAGGGAAACACACGGCCAGGTTGATTCTAGTTGTGCGCGCAGGGTCGGTATCCAGCGCACGTAGCAACCGAGCGATGTTGCGCGAAATCTGATAGCCCGCTTTCGGGGGCACATGGCTCAATAAGAAAACACACGCACGCAACAGTTTGGTCATAATTGCGGATTCGCCTGCTTGCTCATTTCCTCGTGCAGTCCTTCGCAAAGAGGTCGACGCCAACAATTGCTGACGTGATCGTTGACCATGCCGACGCTTTGCATGAACGCGTAGCAAATGGTGGGCCCAACGAAGCTGAATCCCGCTTTCTTGAGTGCCTTTGACATCGCTGTGGATTCTGCAGTGACCGCGGGGATCAAGTCCAGTGTTGCGCGAGCCGTCTGGATATTTGGGGCAAAACTCCACAGCCAGTCGGAAAACCCCTCGATGTCTTGGACCCTGCGTGCATTGTTTATCATCGCTGATAGTTTGCCACGATGCCGGATTAGTCCAGCGTCCTGCAGCCATCGTGCGAGCGAAACATCGTCCGCCGCCGCAAGTCTGTCGATAGCAAACGCGTAAAACTCGTCGCGCATGTGCGCGCGCTTGCGCAGCACTGTCAACCATGACAACCCAGCTTGCATGCCTTCAAGGCTCAACCGTTCAAATAGCTGCGTTGCGTCGAAGACGGGCACACCCCACTCTTCATCATGGTACTGCTCATGCAACGAATCGCCTTCGCACCAAGAACACCGGGGCATCGACATACGTATTCACTTTTGGGTAAGTTGTAGGAATTGTACTGCTGGAGTCTGCTCGTCGCCCACCCAAAACTAATTCTCATCGATCGCGACGGGGTCATAAATTACGACTCTGCGGACTACATCAAGACATCTGCAGAATGGCGTGCAATCCCGGGGTCAATCGCCGCAATCTCAAACCTGCAGGCTGGCGGCTTCAAAGTTGCGATCTGTACAAACCAAGCAGGCATCGGGCGCGGCATTTTCGACGTGAAATGTTTAGTGCAGATCCACTCGTTGTTAAACGATGAACTGCTTGCCTGCGGCGGTGATCCCTTGGATATTTTTTACTGTCCGCATCACCCCAACGATAACTGCGCATGTCGCAAGCCAAAGGCAGGCCTACTCACGGACGCTATGAACGCAGGTGGATATAACCCGATCGATACAAGCTACGTGGGCGACTCTGAGAGAGACCTCATCGCGGCCGACAATGCTGGCTGTCATGCCGTACTTGTGCTGACCGGCAATGGCAAGCAAACGGCCGCAACGTCACGTGGCAAAACGGCGTCGACGTTTGCCGATCTCGCCGCATACGCCAGCACCTTGGTCTCGCCTTAGGCATCGCTTCAACAACCTTCGCCACCTGATCGCCTGATCGCCTGATCGCCTGATCGCCTGCCAACTCGTTATTCTATAACAGGTCACCGAACGCTCTGTTGGCGCCGTTAGCTTGGCTTAGCTAGTGTCTGTCCAAAAAGTGAAGCTTTTCGGGACAGGAACTAGACTAGACATCCAGATTGACCACTGACAGCGCGTTGCTTTCTATGAATGCGCGGCGCGGCTCAACCTGGTCGCCCATCAAAGTTGTGAACATTTGGTCAGCCCCAATTGCATCATCCACTGTAACCACCAGCATGCGTCGCACTTCCGGATCCATTGTGGTTTCCCACAATTGGGACGGGTTCATTTCGCCTAGCCCTTTATATCGCTGCATGTCTACCCCGCGCCGCGCTTCACTCAGCAGCCAGTGATAGTCCTCGGTAAAATAGGCAATGGCTTTGGTTTTGTCGCCGCGCTCAATGTAAGCCCCA
>Ga0114999_10006817_pt1 | contig 13077 bp, 12 predicted proteins | sample ArcticOcean_MG_C_3_FD_89820 | JGI IMG/M metagenome (GOLD analysis project Ga0114999, IMG submission 89820) | Marine microbial communities from western Arctic Ocean - ArcticOcean_MG_CB8_126 | ecosystem: Environmental > Aquatic > Marine > Oceanic | place: Arctic Ocean: Canada Basin | collected...
CTAGAGCAGAAACTTCGGCAACATGCTCGAGATTGCTGGATGTGCCAGTGAAGGCCCCATCCAGATCGACCATATGCATCCATTTAGTACCGGATTCGATCCAGACTTTTGCTGCCTCCACCGGACGATCGTAATAAACAGTCTCTTGTTCAGCTTTGCCCTGAAGCAGACGAACCGCGCGTCCATTCCGAATATCGATTGCAGGATAAATAATCACACTTAAGGGGTTAGGAGGATTGAAGTTGCATGCAATCGAAATGTTCAACCATGGGTCAAAGATTTAACCCCCTTACTCAATTAACTACTGTTCGAAGGAGGGATAAACCTCCTCTTACAATTCCTGGAACTCAGTACTTGAGCTACGCGGAACCAACTCCACACTTCTATATATGCCTAATAGTGATTATACAGTTCCTGACTTTTTAAACCAGCTGCTAGCCAGCCGATCTCCGTCTGGCCAGGAAGCTGAAGCACAGGCGGTTTTTGATACCTTTGTTGAGCCCAAAGCCGATAGCTACCAAAAGGATGTGCTAGGAAATCGCATAGCAACACTGAATCCAAACGGTGACCCATGCGTACTTTTGGCCGGGCACCTGGATGAGCTCGGATTTATAATCAAATACATCGACAACAACGGTTTCCTGTTTTTCGACACCATCGGTGGGCATGATCGAATAATGATTTCAGGACGACGGGTTCGGATTAGTACTAAAAACGGAATCGTGACTGGGGTAACCGGAAAACGTGCGGTTCACCTAATGGATACAGCCGAACGAGAAAAAGTACCTCAAATCCATGGCATGTGGATTGATCTGGGGGTATCCTCAAAAGAGGAAGCGGAGAATTTGGTTCGAATAGGAGATACCGCTACCTACGATCACGAGTTTGAATTAATCAATGGATCTATAGGAACGGCCCGGGCTTTTGATAACAAAACGGGTGCTTACATTGCCGGAGAAACACTCCGACGCCTGGCAGAAGAATCTAATTTAGCCGCCAAGGTGGTTGCGGTGGGAACGGCGCAGGAAGAAATTGGAGTCCGCGGCGCAATGACCTCAACTCATGCGGTTGCTCCCGATTATGGCATCGCCATCGATGTGGGACACGCTACCGATTTTCCGGATGCTGATAACAAACGGTTTGGTTCATACAAAATGGGAGGCGGTGTCCTGATTACCCGCGGTCCACAGCTGAACCCACTCGTCACCGGAAGTCTCATCGATGTAGCTGAAGCCGAGAATATCCCTTTTCAGTTAGAAGCTGAGCGGGGTATCATTTCAAACGATTCGCGTTCCATTCAAGTCGCTGGTCCAGGAGTGGCCACGGGAACTATTGGAGTGGCGCTGCGCTACATGCATACACCAAGTGAAATGGTGGACCTGGAAGACGTTGAGGCCTGTATTCAACTATTGGTAGTCTGGATCAAAACGTTGAAAGCAGGAGATCGAGGAATCGTATAGTACCATTACTCTCAGATATCCGGGAACGAATTAAATTCTTAAAGTTGGTACATCCAACTCATTCAAATCCATTCTGAAGAGTGCCGCTAAGCTGCGTCTTGAGGCTCAGTTTCGGAATTTGAAGTGTCGGGCGTCTTTTCAGCAGGCGCCTCTTCTGTCTTCGCAATTCGCTTGAGTTGCGGTGAGCGCTTTCCTGTAACGACACCCTTGGTGATGACGACTTCTTCCACATCGGTGTAGAGCGGAAGATCATACATAACTTCGAGCATGATTTTTTCCATGATCGAACGTAAAGCACGAGCACCCGTTTTCAGTTTTTTGGCCTGCTCGGCAATCGCTTTTAAAGAATCCTGATTGAAACGGAGACCCACACCGTCCAAGGCAAACAGTTTTTCATACTGCTTGACCAAGGCATTCTTGGTTTCCGTCAAAATAAGTTGAAGATCTTCCGAGGAAAGTTCTTCCAAAACAGTGGTTATCGGAAGCCTGCCAATAAACTCAGGAATCATTCCAAACTTAACTAAGTCTTCTGGCTCAATATTCTGAACAATGCTTTCGGCCGATTGAACATTCTCTTCGACCTGTTTAGATTGATTATAACCAAGGTAACGCTGCCCTACCCGTTTGTTAATGATCTCTTCAAGACCCACATAGGCACCACCACAGACAAATAAAATATTTTCAGTGTTTACCTGAACGTATTCCTGGTTCGGATGTTTTCGTCCTCCTTGAGGCGGCACATTACAGACAGTTCCCTCTAAAATTTTGAGAAGCGCTTGCTGTACACCCTCTCCAGATACATCTCGCGTAATCGAAACATTGTCGGTCTTCCGACCAATTTTATCAATCTCATCAACGTAGATGATTCCACATTCAGCCTTTTTCACATCGTAGTCGGCTGATTGAAGAAGTCTCAGAACAATGTTCTCAACGTCTTCACCTACATAACCCGCCTCTGTTAATGTGGTCGCATCAGCGATGGCAAAAGGAACATCGAGCAGTTTTGCAAGGGTACGCGCCAGATAGGTTTTACCACTACCAGTCGGGCCAATCATCAAAATATTACTCTTCTCGATCTCTACTTCGATCAATGATATATCGATCTTTTGATCATGGTCCTTCGTGCGATACATCAAACGCTTGTAATGATTGTAAACCGCAACTGAGAGCACCTTCTTCGCGTGTTCCTGTCCAATCACATGCTGATCAAGTTCCGCACAAATTTGATTGGGCTTTAGCAGCTTGAACGGAGCATCTTCCTTAGGTTCCGAAGCTTTAACTTCTCGATCAATTACCGTCTTACAAATGTTGACGCAGGGGTCACAAATATAAACACCACCCGGTCCCGCAATCATCTTGAGGACTTCATTCTGAGATTTTCCGCAAAAAGAGCAGAAAGTCAGTTTGGTGGATTTGGCCATAAGAAATTAAGATTTTTTTGCTGCTGGAGTAGACTCGCGGGCGGCGATCACGTTGTCGACGATACCGTAAGTTTTCGCTTCTTCAGCTGTCATGTAATAGTCACGATCTGTGTCCTTCTCAACTTGAGCTTCCGATTGCCCTGTATGTTTAGAAATAACCTGATTCAACGTTTGCTTCCAACGATTGATCTCACGCGCGGCGATGGTGATATCTGACGTTTGACCACCTGCACCTCCTGAGGGTTGATGAATCATCACGCGACTATTGGGCAGTGCAAATCGTTTTCCGGGTGTCCCGGCAGCTAATAGAACCGTAGACATACTTGCTGCCATTCCGACGCAGTAAGTTACCACATCGCAGCTGAGAAGATTCATGGTATCATAAATTGCCATACCGCCGGTAACAACACCTCCAGGGGAGTTGATATACAAATTGATATCCTTTTTGGGATCTTCCATTTCCAGGAAAAGGAGCTGGGCAATTACCAAATTGGCGATGATATCATCAATAGGTGTACCGATAAATACGATGCGGTCTTTGAGCAAGCGACTATAGATGTCCATGCTGCGCTCACCGCGTCCGGTATTTTCAATGACGTTTGGGACGTAAAAACTCACTAAATTATTCTCCTCTAAGGTTAATCGATTTTTTCCGAGACGGTAGATTGTTCCACCAAGAAATCAAGGGTCTTGTTAATCAGTATGGACTCATGCATGGAACGCAAGCGGCCTGAATCTTTTCTTAAATCTTTAGCAATTTGCTCCGGCTTTTGCTGAGTGTACATAGCTTCCTGAAAGATCATTGTTTGAAAATCACGGTCTTCCGGTTTGATTTCCTCAAGCTCGGCTACTTTATTAAGGATCAAATTGCTCTTCACTCGACTCTGGGCTTCCTTATTCGCCTGTTCACGCATCCCGGCCAATGCCGATTCAGGATCATCCTGCGCAGCTGAAGCCTGTGCTTGTTGCTGAAGCATTCCTTGGAGTATGCGAGCTGACTCACCGTCGATTGCCGACTGTGGCAGTGCGAGCTCCGTTTTATCGGAGAGGAAATTCATAATCTGCTCACGCTTTATCTGGTTCGACTCAGACAGTTTGCGATTATTGAGATCGCCCTTCATTTTTTCACGAAGCTGATCTTCGGACTCAACCTCCATGGATTTTAAAAACTCTTCATCCATTTCAGGGAGCTTTTTCTCCCGAACCTCGGAAATAGAAAGTTTATAAAGTACCGATTTTCCTTGAAGCGCTTCCACGTTAAAATCATCCGGAAAATCTACAGTTATCTCTTTTTCGTCACCTTTTTTCAATCCAACCAACTCTTTAGCTAATCCAGGAAAATCGGCACGGTCAGTTCCTGCTTCTTCCCAGGTCGAATTTTGTTTCGAAAATATCGGTTGATTTGGGATGGTCTCAGAAAGTGCTTTATCATCTAAAAAACCCTCGTAGCCTAACTGTACATAATCAGTTTCTGCAGCGGGATCTTCCTTTTCTACAAAGTCGGCACGTTGGGAACGGAGGGTATAGATAGTTTCATCAACCTCCTCCTCACTCACTGAAACTTCAGGCACTGTGACGGCGATACCTTTGTAATCAGGAAGTTCAATGCTCGGATCAACATCCACCGTAATTTCAATAGAAGCATCTTTATCCACCTCAATATCACCTTCAACCAGATCGACGACATTGTAGATTTTGAAGCCTTCCTCCTTGGTAACTTGCTCATATGCGCCGGAAACCAGTTTCTTCTTTAATTCATCAGCAATATCCTTCTTGTGCTTCTGAAGGATCATCGCAGCCGGAGCTTTTCCAGGTCGAAAACCAGGAATACGAACTTGTTGGGAAAACTGCTTAACCAGCTTCTTTTGTTCATTGGCAATCTCCGCGGCTTCAATCACTACGGTGACTTTTTTCCGGGATTCGCTGACGTCCTCTACTTGAATGCTCACAATAAGTTTCTTCGGTTGGCTATGGATAAAAAAGCGCTTTATGATTATTTCATAAATGTGCGGGTCAATGCCTAAATAGACCTTAGACTCAGAACAAAATTAGCACTAGCTTTGGCGTTGATTCCTTTTATTTGGCCGCATTTGCTGATATAGATTTCTGAAATGACAGAACAGAACAAGATCCCCTACCCGCTCCTGGTGACTGATTGCAGTAGCCCCGGTGCCCGCGTAGGTATTTTGGCAGAAACAGGTTGGTTGGCCTATAAGAACAAAGCAGGCGAAACGGGCGCTGTTCTGTTCGAAGCAGTTAAGGAAGTACTGTCTGAAACCGGCCTCTCATTAGGTCAACTTGCAGGATTCGTCTATTGTGAAGGGCCAGGATCCACCCTGGGCATCCGAATTAACGCCATGGCACTACGGACATGGATCAGCCTGGAAGATCAGCCTCCCTTGTTATTTGCCTTCAAAAGCCTCGAAGCTGCTGCCTGCTTGATTCGAGAGACTGAATCAAAGGAAGGCGCATTTGCCGTATTCTCTGATTACCGAAAAGAGTCCTGGAACGGTTGTAGATCCGATCAAAGCGGACATTTTTCTCCAATCGAAATCATCGACCTAAAGTCCCTGGAATCCTGGCAACAGGATCAGTATTTTGTTCAACAACGAATCCACTCGCCTGGACAGCCACCAAAATCCAAATCGTTAAACTACGACCTCGAACCACTCGGAACATCACCCCGATTTATCCAAATCATGGAACCGCGAGAACAACCGGGTGTGTTTCAGACCACCACCCCCACTTTCAAGAAATGGGTCCCGGAAAGACACCGCTAAGTAAATGACCTCCTTCCCTCAATTTCCTACCCGTTGCTGGGTACAGATAGACCTGGCGGCTCTGGAACGAAATCTTTATAAGATTCGGGCAGCACTTCCAGACCACATACGCTACCTCGCTGTTGTGAAAGCAGATGCCTATGGACATGGTCTCGCTCAAACAGCCACACGGCTTATGCAGTGCGGGGCCGACATGTTTGCCGTAGCCAATGTTGGTGAAGCGACCAGACTAAGAGAGATTGGATCTGGTTGGCCGATCTTGATCCTGTCGCCCGTTCTACCCGAAGAGGATGATTTGATTTTTACGCATAATTTGATCCCAACCCTCTCTACGCTGAGGGAAGTGGAACGATTGAATCAAAAAGCCGAAGAGCGTAACACGACTCTAAAAATCCACCTTAAAATAGACACGGGTATGGGCCGATTGGGTGTATGGCACGAAGATGCTCAGGAATTATTCGACGCATTAAAAATGGCGAAACACCTCAAAATCGATGGCGTATTCACTCACTTTAGTTGTGCCCCCACCGACCTGGAATTCACTGACCTGCAACGTAACCGTTTTATAAATACGTTAAAGATTCTGGAGAACCAATTCGACCTATCGGGCTGTTTAATCCACGCTGACAATAGTGCAAGTCTCGCAAGTTTCAATAGAAGCAGTCCCTTCAACGCCGTCCGCGTGGGTCTTCTGCAGTTTGGAGCAGCCCCTTATCCAGACACCTTATTTGCTCAAGTAACGACGGAACCGGTTTTAAGTTTCCATGGGAAGGTGGCTCTGGTGAAACAGTTACCTAAGGGAAGCACTATCAGTTATGGTCGTTTGACCACCGTAACCCGGCCGACGACTACTGCCGTTTTAACCGCAGGCTACGCGGATGGAATTCCGATGCCCTTCACCCAGCGTGCAGAAGTGCTGGTCTCAGGAAAACGTTGCAAGGTCCTCGGACGAGTCACCATGGACCAGTTAATCATCGATGTTACGGATCTGCCGGAAGAACCCAAGGAAGGAGACATAGCCACTTTTATCGGTTCTCAAGAGGATGAATATATTTCCATAAGTGAGTTTAGTAATTGGGGAAATTCTATCCCTTGGGAGTGTTTTTCCTCAATTTCACAACGTGTAACCAGGGTTTACAAAACCTTTCGGGAATGATTTAATTGACTCACTTTGAAACCTTCCAACGGTTTAAGCTGTTATAGAGACACCCCATTATGAATACCCTAAGAATTGATAACATAACCCCCAAAGAAGCTTGGAAGCCATTAAAGCCGACCTCTTGGAACGAGCGTAATGCCAAGCACCTCCTATTGAGAATAGGATTTTCAGCCAAGCCAACCGAAATACAAAAGAGCTTGGATGCAGGTTTAGAGGAAACCATCAAAAAATCATTCGCGAATGCCTCCATTGTACCAGCCCCGGACGGTTTAAAAGAAACCATTGCTGGCTATCGGAGCTTGCGCCAGCGCCAAGCCGGGCTGAGCGAACTCCAACGACGAGAATTAAGACAAGCGCAACAAAAGAAGAACCGGGGGCTGATCGTTGAGTTAAATGTTAATTGGCTGGATCACGCGGCCGCCCCGAAGAACTCGGCATTCGAAAAGTGGGGATTATTCTGGGAAAACGTATTTGTCGTTACCGCGCAAAAAGTAAAAAACCCTGCCTTGCTCTACCAGTATCAAATGATACTGCGCAGCAACTCGTTTAAGGATTTTGGATCCATGGCCAAAGCGGTTTCTAAAACCCCTGCCATGATCACCTTTCTGGATCTTCAACAAAACAAGAAAGGCAACCCGAACGAGAATTTTGCACGTGAGCTATTTGAATTGTTCATGCTGGGTGAAGGAAATTACACCGAAGCCGACATCAAAGAAGCTGCCAAAGCATTTACCGGATATCGGCAAATCGACGGCCAATTCCGCTTCCTGAAAAACCAGCACGAATCAGGAAAGAAAACGGTCTTCGGACAAACTGGAAACTGGAAGGGAGACGACATAGTTGACCTCGCTCTCGAGCAACCAGCAGCCCGGCTCTTTGTTCCAAGAGAACTATGCAAGCATTATTTAAGTGATGAAATAATTCCCGATGAATTCTTAAAACCGTTGGGAGAAGCGTGGGCAGCTAACGATTTCGATCTGTCATGGCTGGCCTCTACTTTCTTTTCATCCCGGTTATTCTACACATCCCAGTTTCAAGGTAATAAAATAAAAAGCCCATTCGAGTTTTTTATCGGATTACTCCAAGACCTCGAGCTCGACTTGGCGCCACTTCCAAGATCCTTAATTCCTGCAATGCGAAGTATGGGCCAAAGCTACCTCAATCCTCCTAACGTTCGCGGTTGGGTCGGTGGCAAACATTGGATCAACAGCGCCACTTTAATTCAGAGACGCCAAATCGTTGAAGGTTTATTTAGTACATCAATCCGGAGGAAATTGAATGGCGATGAGGAACGTGCACTTGAAAAAGCAAAAGCAAGTGGCAGAAATCAATTTTTTGTGACCCAAGATAGGAGCGAAGCATGGGCCAGTTTACTACCCAAGGAAAGGATCGCTCATTTTGCGAATTCCTGGCTCGTAAATCCTCTAGAACCGAAAATTGAGAAATCAATGATTCAGTTCCTAAACAAGAATAAAAATAATCCTCTCCCAGCCACGCGCTCCGTCGCAATCACCCTGCTACAATCCCCTGAATATCAACTTGCTTGATCGGTCAAAGTCATGAAAAACGAAATTCTAAATTTCCCAGCTACCCGTAGACAATTCATAAGCACCTCCGCCAAAGGAGCGGGCTTATTAGCATTCAGCCAATTTGTCCCAGGTTTTCTAAGCGATTCTCTGGCTGCCGGTGCCGCTACTCCTGAGAAAGATCAAAAAATATTAGTGCTTGTTCAACTCGCCGGAGGAAATGATGGGCTCAACACGTTAATCCCATACGAAGACTCCAACTACTATCGGCTGCGTCCGACCTTGGGTATCAAAAAGAGTGAAGCCATCCCGTTAACGGATCAGCTGGGGCTGCATCCCAGTTGTGAAGGTTTAAGTCAGCTTTATAAGGAAGGTAAACTCTCAATCGTTCAAAACGTGGGCTACCCGAACCCAAACCGGAGCCATTTCCGTTCAACAGAGATCTGGGAAGGCGCCACGGATGCGAACGATTTTGGTGACTCAGGCTGGTTGGGTCGCTATCTGGACAACCAATGCAGCGGTGCACCTTCGGTCGGTGATCCGGAAGCGATTACCTTTGGAAACGAATTGCCACTTTCGGTACAAGGAGAGGCCTCGCACAATCTATTTAGCATTAACAAAAGCCCTGGTCGGGTAAATAGAGGAGACTATGGATTGCTGGATAAGATGGTTGGCCCCTCATCCGCACCGGACAACTCAAGTTTTCTGAAGCAAACCATGATGGATACGCTTATCACGGAAAAACGAATCCAGAAACTTTTCACGCAATTCTCTTCGGGTGCAAAATATCCAGGCAACCGTTTGGCAGTTTCACTCAAAAACGTGGCTTCGTTGATAAGCTCAGGACTCCCAACGCGTGTATATTTTGTGACTTTAGGTGGATTCGATACTCACCAGGGACAAGCTGGTACTCACCAACGATTATTAAAAGACCTGTCCACCAGCCTGACAGCCTTTCAAAACGATCTAGAACAGCGCGGTTTGGACGATCAGGTTCTCACAATGACGTTTTCTGAATTTGGCCGTCGTCCAAGCGAAAACCAAAGCGGTGGAACAGACCACGGCACGGCGGCCCCGCTCTTTATTATGGGAAGCCAAATGAAGAACCAGATGGTGGGCAAAGCTCCTGACCTGAATCTTGCCAATAATAAAGACCTTCAGTTCTCAACAGACTTTAGAAGAGTCTACTCCACGGTCCTCGACAAATGGTTAGAGTGTGACAGCGAACCCGTCCTAGGTCGGACGTTTAATCACCTTCCATTTATATAATCGACGCCCATAGCGTCAACTCTGCCAAAAGTCCTAATATATCATATATCCCACCAGGCAGATGAGGAGCACCAAGGCCAAGATGCTCAGAGCGCGCTTCTCTTGTTTAGTTAATTTGAAGGGCATAAAACCACTAATGAGGAACCGCTCAAGCTTCTCAAGATATTACTTTCTCCGAGAATAACCCTTTTAAAAAAAACGATAGGACTTTGTCGCCCATTCACCGGCATACTCAACGCCTATACGGGCGCTCGTTTCATAAGCGTAATCATTAGATCGATCGTTTCTAAACTCCAACAAAAGTCCAATGCTCGAGTTTGCCGACTGCTCATTAAATCGCTTATCGATTTGGAGATTTCGAGTTAGAATACCCGGCCCCTTCCAATTCCCAGCTCCACGGATAAGGATTGCAGCTGGAAAACCTACCGAACCTGTAACAATGTTAAGTAGCCAATGAACCCCATAACTAAGGTAGACATACCAGGTTCCTGCAGATCCATAAAGTACTTCGGTCCGGGCCGTGCGTCCTTTTGAAGCGTGGCAGGCTAAATCCGTCGGACCATCGTAAGCTTCAATTTCTGTAATTTCTACACGCACCTCTTCATCATCGAGCCTGACCACCAGATAATGTCCCAAAAGCTCAGGACATATCTCTAACACCGGACATTCGGGATAGCTTTCGAATCCTTCATTGCCGGTTATCTTTGGAGTAAAAACGAAGGGAGATTAAAACCGTTTATCTTTCGAATCAATTACCAGAGTAACCGGACCATCGTTGGTGAGTTCGACTTCCATCATAGCACCAAATTGTCCTGGGACTACCGGTTTACTAAGCTTATCTTCCATCTTAGAAATAAAGGCTTCATAGAGAGGAATAGCCAGATCGGGATCAGCAGATCGGTTAAATGAAGGGCGGTTACCTTTCCTGACATTGCCGAATAAAGTGAATTGACTGACCACAGCCATGCCACCTTTTGCCTGAAGAATGTCCAAATTTATTTTCCCATCTTCGTCTTCAAAGACACGCAACTGAGAAATCTTGTTGCTCATCCAAATGAGATCTTCTTCAGAATCTTCGCGATCAATCCCAAGCAGAACAACCAGACCTGTATCAATGGAACCCTTGAGGGCTCCTTCTACTCGAACGCTTGCTCGGGAAACACGTTGGATGACCGCACGCATGGTTTAATCTAACACCAGCTCCTTCATTTCATCTTCAAAATCTTTTTCTACCCTCTCTCCATCTTTCAAGATATACTTCGCCGATTTGCGACTCCGCATTTTCTTCAGCTTTGCTCGATCATTTTCGCCCACGATAAACCCTACACAATCCTCTGCTCCACAGCGGCAAGGATGTTCAGCAAAATGTTCGAGGGCATAACCGTAATCGATTAGAATTTCTTCCCCCTTTTTCACAGGCTTGCAGGTTACATAAAATATGCGGCCATCTATATCGTAAGCTTCGCAATTCTGATCACAACTATGGTTCGCAAATTTTGCTATATTCTCTGGAATGTTTCCATCGATGTCCCAAGCCTCATTCAGTTCAAAGATATAGACCGAACCGACCTCACAGTCTTGAGAAGCTTTTTCAATCTGCAGGGTCCCTCGACGATAGGATTCATTTTTTGATATTCGGTCGCCCAGGTATTCCATGATCCGTTCGTCACTGGGAATATCGCACTTTGCAAAAACTCCCCATCCGTGAATTCCGGAGCCCTCTACGTATACCCAGTTATTTTCTAAGTTTTGTTTAATATCCATCTCTAATCCCATAAATTGAGAACGCAAAACTCTGGGAGGCACCGTTTAGGAAGCAACCTTTTAAAACGAGAGGATTTGCCTATGGTTACTCTACTTTCAGGTCACGAAGCATAAGTGTCTTCAAGGCTCGTTCCGGCTCCAACCCTTCATACAAAACTGCATAAACGTGATTGAGAATAGGTGCATCGATTCCTTTTTCTTCACACAGGTTGTGGAACACCTTAGTCGCTGTAATACCTTCGACCACGGTTTTACGATCCGACATCAGATCTTCGAGTGTTTTTCCTTCCCCAAGCTGTTGACCCAGGGTTCGGTTCCTGCTCCAGGAACCATTGCAGGTAGCAACGAGGTCACCAAATCCACTTAAGCCAAAGAATGTTTTGGCGTCGGCTCCCAAAGCCACTCCCAAACGTATCATCTCGTTTAACGCCCGAGTCATCAGAGCGGCTTTGGCGTTATCCCCAAATTGGAGTCCATCAACACAACCAGCCGCAATTGCGTAAATATTTTTGATGCACCCCCCCAACTCAACGCCTTTCATATCTTTGGACGTATAGATCCGCAATGTCCCTCCACTCATAGCAGTCTGAACCGCTTCAACATTGGAATTTATACGGGTAGCGCCGAGGGTGACAGCTGTTGGCTTTCCTGAAGCCACTTCAGCAGCATTGGTTGGACCAGATAAGACAGCGTGTTCAATTCCTGGTAAGGCGGCCTCAACAACTTGACCAGGCCGCAAGAATGTTCCCTCTTCAAGTCCCTTGCACAGCGTAAGGATTAACTTAAGCGCGTTGGCAGAGTCGAGGTGGTGAGCGATGATTTCACAAAGTGGTCGGAGCCCTTTACTAGGACAAGCGAGAATGGCCACGTCCGCTTCCATAAGCACTGGCTTTACTTCTAAGCCGATCTGCAAATTCAATGGAAGTTGAAAGCCTGGCAGGTAATCCGAATTCTCGCGAGAAGATGCCAGGGCCAAAGCCATTTCAATCCGACGTGGAACGAGCGTGACCGAGTGACCTTGACGAATAAGATGAAGTGCCACGGCTGTTCCCCAGGCGCCGGCCCCCAATACACAAAAATTCATAGCTGAGTGAGACTTGTTAAAGGGCAGTTTAAAGGAGATTTTTCACGCAAGAAAAGGACCAAATACTGTTTCACCAAAATTACATTATGGGGCGCACCCTCACATAGACCATGGGGGAATCCTCCAAAATGACTTGTTCCGAACTTTAAGGCTTTGCGGACGCTTCAATTCCACCCTATAAATATCCTACTTACCAAACGAGTTAGGTAACCTAGTTTGAAGCAGATCCTACATATTCTTTTAAAGCCATTTTTCTTACGTCAGAAACGACGTAAGCAGGTGCGCTTTTCCGAATTTAGTGTGAGGACCAAGTTGATAAATCCTCAGTTTGTAACTTTCCTCAAATCCACCAGGTTCAAGAGACTCAATCTGGATAAATACGAACGACGGTTGAGGCGAAAAATCGTTTGGGGTCGAATGGCTTTGCTCATAGGCACTCTACTTTTTGGCTGGTTAATTATCGAAAGCGCACAAGCTATCTCTCTTTTTTAGTTCTTTGCGGACAATAAAGTCGGTTGGCGAAGTAGTCAGTTTGCAGTGCGGTAACAAATACAGGCCGCAATTATTCATTTTGGGCTTTTGACTTTTTTGTCCCTATGAGTTGATAAGTTTCA